>ERZ791858.1650-NODE-1650-length-11461-cov-11.561547_pt1 | contig 11461 bp, 5 predicted proteins | sample MGYA00510284_ERZ791858 | MGnify/ENA primary metagenome ERZ791858 (study PRJEB30046, sample SAMN00792077) | human gut metagenome | study: EMG produced TPA metagenomics assembly of the A metagenome-wide association study of gut microbiota in type 2... | reverse complement strand
GTTGTAGGCCAGAAACGCGTCGTACAGTTCGGGGTAGGCGCGCGCGGGTTCGGCGGCGGAGGTTTCGGGCGCGGCGGGGGCGGCAGCTTCGGCGGCCTGCACAAATTTTTGCACGGTTTTTGTGCTTTTCTGCTCCGTCAGATATCGGCTGACCGTGGGCTGCAGCATCAGCCCAACGCCCAGCAAAATTGCCAGCCATGCAAAAATTTGCAGAAACAGGCGTTTCATCAGTCTTCCTCCTCGCGCTTTTTGCAGCGGTGCAACAGCAGCAGCAACAGCAGTGCCTCGCCGCCGATAACCACACTGCCCGTCACGCTGATCCACGGCCAGGCGTCCACAATGCGCTTTACCACGTTGCCGGTATTCAGCTGTTGGTACTGCACGGTCTGCGGCGTGTCGGGCTGCTCGTCCTCTCCGGTATACGGCACACGGGTGCCGCGCACAAGCATACGGTGGGTGTTGATGGCATAGGGTGTGCAGGTGACCAGCGTGCAGTAGTCCCCGCCGGGGATAATTTCCAAATCCTCGGTGTTTTCCGGCTCCACGACCTTGACCTGGTCTACCTGATACGCCAGCACCTCGTCCATGATGTGGAGGTAAAAACGGTCGCCCTCGCCCAGCTTGTCCAGGTCGGTAAACAGTACCGCCTCGGCCATACCGCGGTGCCCCGTCAGCACACTGTGGGTGCCCGCGCCGCCCAGCGGATAGCTGGAGCCTTCCAGATGTCCGACGCCCTTTACCAGCACATCGTCGCTTGTGCCCTCATAAATGGGCAGGTTTACGTCAATTTTGGGTATGGTAATGTAGCCAAGGCTCTCGCCCACGTCCAGCATGTCCACATAGCTTGTGCCGATGTCGTCCGCTTCGCCCGCCGCGTCACGGTCAATGGCATTGTTCAGCTGTTGGTTGTAGCGGCGTGTAGCCTCCTTGGCGGCGTCGATTTTCTCGGCGTCCATCGACTGCACGTTGTCGTTGTAGCTTTCAATGACCGAGCTTGCGTGGCGCTGTGCCACCGCGTTGCTGACAACGGGGTACATGGCCACGCCGATGCCGGAGACGATCATCAGCGCAGCAAAGCCAAGTTTTAATTTGACGGTGGTTTCCATAGCAAAGAGCCTTTCTGTAAAGGGTTGGCGTACTGCCACAACCGCCCATAGGGGAAGAGCCGTTTCCGGCCCTTCCCCTATGGATTACCCGTTTATTTTACTGTGGGTGTTTGTATGGTGTGCATTACGCACGGTTGGGTTTCTTTTTCAGGCTGAACAGAACGCTGACGCCCGCCAGAACCAGCAGCACACCGATACCGCTGAACAGCAGCGTACCGAAACCGCCGGTGACAGGCAGCGTAAAGCCCTTGCGGTTGACAACATTAACCGTGTGCACGCCGATGTTCTGTTCATCGCCACCGGTAAAGGTTGTTGTCTTGGTAATCGTGCCGTCAGCGTCTTTTGTAAACGTCGTGGTTTCCTTAATGTTCAAGGTAACTTTGACAGGAGATTTCAGCAGGTTATAACCCTCGGCGGTCTTCGTTTCAACCAGGTAGTAGTCGCCATTGGCCAGACCGCCCTGCTCCAAATAACCGTCTTTACCACTTACTAACTTTTCTTTGTTGATCTGGGTCCATTTCTTGCTGGCATCCAAGCCCAATGCCCTTGCGGCATCATCCTTTACGGTACCGTTCGCATCTTCTTTGTACAGGTCAAACTCGACGCCTGACAGTCCTTTTTGGGTATCATCGGCAGTTTTATGCACCTTTACTTTGAAGGTATAAACAACAGCTTCGTCTTTCGTTTCTTTCTTGTCTTCTTCTGTCGGGTTGCCCTTGGGGTCTACACCGATTTTGTTGGTGTAGACGAGAGAAGCAGAGTTTGTGTTGCCCGTCGTGGTCTGGTCTGCCGTATCCTGTAAAGTTGCAGTATACTTGATAATGATGTCTTTTCCGGTATAATCAGTCATATTAGCAGGGATAAAGGTAATGGTAAAGCCGTCGCCACTATTGGCAACAGTATATGCCTTTGTCTCCACAGCGGCATTATTACACTGGACGCTAAAGTTGTTCTCCGTGCCGTCAAACTTCAGGTTGGTCGGCGTATCGGTAACGGTAAAGGTCTTCAGTTTCGCGATATTCTGCGGTACAGTTACCGTAATCTGGTACGGAACATGGTCACCGATGCTGTAATCCGTATGGTTCGTGAGTGTACCGTTTTTATCCGTTATCCGTTTTTCAATAGCAGTGCCTTCATTGATAACAGGAATTTCGATTGCCGCCGCAGCATCTCCGCCGTTGTACTGGATTTTGCCCTCTTTGGTTACCACAAATTCAATGGGTGTCTTATCGATAATGTAGGGGGTATTTCCTTCAATGGACTGCTCGATAAAACGGTATTTACCCTGGGACAGACCACTTACAGAGACAATGCCCGATTCGTTTGTAGTCAGATTGAAATCGGCATTGTCCGACTCGCTCTTTGTTGCGGGCTTCCATGTGCTATCGGTGGCATTAAACTTCTCCAAAGTAAAGGTTACACCTTTGAGTGGGCTTGCGGCACCACCGCCAACACGAGCTGTTTTAAGAATCTTCACTTCGCCATAAGCCGTGCCGTTTTTGGGGTAAACGTGGATATCGTACAACCACTCGTTGAGGGTGCTTGCCTTCGTCATAGGAACCGAAACAAGAAACGGCTTCACAGGGCTTGTAACCTTATCGGGGGTAGCCGTCTCAACCACAACATACAAGCCGAGGGCAAGGGAATCGAAAGTCGTAAGGCCGTTTGCGTCAGTCGTTTGTGTTTTAAGAGCAGTGGAATAAGACTCGTCAGCTTTGATTGCATCTCCGGTATCGTTCAGGTAGTCCTCAACCTTAACCGAGGTGGCGTTACTTAAACCGTCGTAATAAGCCTGAAGCTGGGTACGATTCATAACCTGATAAATGCTGAATGTAGCACCTTCCAATGGTCTGGCGGTATCAGTAGGAACATTTTTCTCATCTGTATTTTCGCCGGTGCTTTCCTTTGCGTCATTTCCATTATATTCATATTTATGAATCGTAATAGAGCCAGAGTTCTGTGTCCAAACATCCGTCGTCGTCGTGTCGTCTGCCGCCATGGCGGGCATGGCGCAAAGGCTCAGGGCCAGGGCGGCGCTGAGGACTGCGGTAAATAAACGTTTCAGTTTCATCTTGTTGCATACCTCTTTCTTTCTATATTGTTTTGTGTAGAGGGCTTTTTTAGGGGGTTCAGGAATGTTTGCCCCCTTTCTTATTGTATCGGAACACCAGCACCAGCAGCACAGCCACCAGTGCGGGCAAACCTATCAGCAGCCACAGGCTGGGTGCGTCCGCGCCCGTGTGCGGCAGGGCAAAGCCCTTGCGGTTGTAAACAGTCAGGGCAATGTTGTACACGCCGTCGTCATCTGGGGTTATCTTGTCAACCGTCTCGCCGTGTTTGTATTGCCCGTCCACTGTCAGCGTAAATTCGATCGGCTCGGCCAGCAGGGTGTAGCCCTCGGCGGTCTTGTTCTCGGTCAGGCGGTAGTTGCCGGGGGTCAGGGGCGTAAAGCTGCATGTGCCATCACTGACCGTCACGCGCGTATCGGGTGTTGTTTCAGCCGCGCCGCTATCGTTCAGCTTTTCCAGCTTGAACTCCACACCGCCCAGCAGGGGAGTGGTTGTACCGTCTATGCCCATTTTGGTAAGGTTCAGGGCAAATTTCGGGTTGGTGCGCTGGTTGGTCAGGGTGATTTTGCCGGTTGCGCTGTCGGTTGTCTGCGATGCGGTGTAGGTATATGTGCCAATCGTAACCGTACCTTCTGCCTTATAATTGCCGCTATCGCTTGCGCACTCCGCTACGCGGTACACATAGGGGGTGTTGCCGTCGTTGACATCCGTCTTGTCCAGACGTTTAAACGTGTGCGTCCACGTTTTGGACATATAGTCGTATTTTAGCTCGACAGCGTCCATAGACGGCACGTCTTGCCACGCGCCGGTTGTGTCATTCGCATGGCGGCGCTCCAGCTTGACCCAAATATCCGGCAGTTTATCGGTCAGTTTGTTGCCGTCTGCATCCTGCCACTGCTTTTCCACCTCAATATCCATCAATTGGTGTGCCGTGTTGGTAAAGATGGCGGTGACGGTTGTCTTATCGCTGGTAACCGTGCCGCGCACGCCGTTGTCCACATCGTACTTTGCGTCAGTGGCGTCGCAGGTTACGCTTTTCAGGCTGCCATCGGTGGGCGGTGTTTCAACTACCCGGAAGCGTGTGCCAACGGGGATGCCGGTAATTGTCCAGCTTTCGCCAACGGCAAGGTCTTTTGTCATTTTTTCGCCGTCCGCGCTACCCAAGCCGATACCGCCAACGTTGCTGAAGGTGACGGTAAACGTGTAGCTGCCTGTCAGCGCCGTTGTTTCGTCGTTCGGCTGTTCCTTTTTAATTACCAGCGTACCGACCTTGACGGTGTTAATGAACTTGACCTTCAATTCGGGAAATTCTTCTTCCGGCGCGGCGTAACTGCGGAACACCAGCGTATTTGCGTTTGCGGGCTTGCTGCCGTCGTAGTTGCTGCCTGTTGATGGTGTGTCCGCCGTTTCGGCTCTGCCGTCCTCCGGCTTTGTGTTGTTGCCCTGCAGCGGGGTGGTGGTTGTGCCGCTTACAGACGGACTTGTCCCCGCTGCGTTGACCAACGTCCCGCTCTCGTACACTTCCCAGCGGGTGTCGTACAAGGCGGTGTTTTCCGCCTCTTGTAGCGAGATATAACTACCACAGCGGAACTGGTCCGTAAAGGTCACGGTTTCGCCGTCTTGCAAATCAAACGTGCCATCGGTGTCCACCGCCTGCGTGCCGCTGCCCGCTACGCTGGACGTAAATATCGCGCCGCTGGCGGGCTTCAAGGTATTGCTTTCCGCCGAGTCATAGTCCGGGATATCCGCTTGCTCTACCGAGAAGCCCACCGTTTTGTTTGCCACGGGCTTGGCGGTAAAAACAAAATTGCGGAAGTAAACCGTGCGCTCGTAGTCATCGCCAATGAGGATTTTTGAGAGTTTGGTCAGGTCAAAGTCCGTGTCCTTTGGCATTTTGTTCAGCTGCAGCTTGACCGTGACCCATTGGTTGTTTTTCATCACAACGCTGCCGCTGAGCATGGTGTTCAGATAGGACTTTTGACTGTTGGCATCGCAGCCCATCTTCTTGCCGTTGTTGTCCACCAAGGTCAGATACAGGTAGTTGGTGGACAGAACGCCGTCACCCGGGTTGCCCACGGCGTAAACGTCAAAGGACAGATAGTCGCGGTTTTCGATGTTGAGCGGGTTTGTCAGCGTCATAGTGCCGTAGCGCAGGTTGCGGTGTGCGCTGCCTTTATCATACCCTTGGGCGTACCATTTTACGGTTTGACCAGTGTATGTTCCGCTTGTGTCGGGCGGATTATCGTCCTTTTCCATGGTTGTACTGTCAGTATCACTGCTGCTAGCGGAGAAAGCGCTGCCGACTGCCACGGGGTCGGGGGTGCTGTTGGTGATTGCTTTTGGGCCGTAATGCGTAGCCAAGTTTTGCAGGGTAAAGGTAAAGAGCTTTTGATTTTGGAATAAAGACTTGAACGCGGTGTTTACCTTGCTGAGATCGACCTGCTTTTCAACCTGCAATTTGTTATTGTCGGGGAAGTTGAACGCCACCGCCATGTTGGACTCCCACATACCGCGCTCCATATAGAACATAGTCAGGGTGTGGGTGGTGCGGTTTTTGTCTAATTGGATGGCTTTGCCTGTCGTCTTGGTGAACGTGACAGGGGTCTGGTTGAAGCAGACGGTTTTGGTGGTATCAGTCTGGTAGACCATGGTATCATTTGAGTCGGTGTTCTTGTTGGAACTGACGTAGGGGGTTACGGTGCTGTCCGCGCCAAATTCCAGCAGACCGGACGCTTTACCGTGTGCGCCGCCGACATCCAGCATCAACTCGCCGTCAATGTAGACCCACACGTCATCGTCGCCGGAGAAGAAGAACTTGATAGGAACTTCAATGTTCCTGCCGCTGGTGTCTTTTCCTACAACAACCTTGCCGTCCTCTGTAAGCGTAAAGTCAAATTGCAGCTTGGCGCCAAAGCCGTAGTTGTATTGGGATGCCCCGACTGTGCTGACTGTTTGGTTAAACGGGAAAAAGCCGTAGGTGCCATTGGTATTGTTTGGTGACGAAATGTTTTGTGATTTGCTGTCCGTGGTGGGGTTGCCGTCACCACCTTTGGGGGATTCCAGATAATACTTGCCGTCGGTTTGGTTCTGCTTCAAATACAGAGAGCTTTTGCTGCTGTCATAGTACCAATATTCAGCTTTGCTCTCCGGGTCGTTATCGTCCGGACTGTCCGGATTTTGCGCAAAAACGGCTTTTTGCTTGAGCGGGAAGGAAACATCCTCGTACACCTTGCCCAGCACGGTGTTAAAGGCGTTTTTGCCTTGCAGGAAGTCTTTGTCAAAGTGCGGGTCAACCGACGCATTTGTGTTGGAATTCTTGGTTCTTAACAGCGGCAGACCGTTTGCCGTACCGTCAGAGGTCTTGCTTTCCACAAGGCCCTGGAAGGTGCGATTGTAATCGGAGCTTCCATTACCATTATCATCCAAGGCCGAGTTATTCACGGCCATAAAGATATTGTAGTTGGAACTACCCTCAGCGCCCCAGCCGTATAGACCCATACCGGCGGCAACGGTTGCAAAGGGGTCGCCCCAGCCTGACTTTTGGAAATGCCCGGTATAAAGCGGGTATTTTACATTGCCGTTTGCAGTGTAAGCGCTGCTTAATGCGCGGTTGAACTGCTCAAAAGTGACGTACCCGCGCTGGGAAGATGTGGTCACCCACGAGTAAGTGTCGCGGTTCAGGCCATTCAGCTCGTAGTCGGTGTAGTAATCGTACAGGGTGCTGGTGATATACTTTGTATCCTTTTGTTGGGTAAAAGTGCCGCTGTTATCAATGTCCACAACGGTGGTATTTTTGCCGCTTTCGGCATCGCGGACAGAGGCTTTCTCGCCCCAGTAGCCGTCACGGTTGACACCTTCGCCGCCCGTGTAGGCCGACGGGTCGCCGTCGTCGGCAAAGAAGCAGGGTTCTTGCAGGGCTGGGGGGATTTCTGCCGTGCTGTACTTTCTGGTCTTGTTGTCTTTTGCGGGGGCGTTTTGGTTATCCGTTGCGGAGAATTGCACCGCGGTGTAAGTTTTTCCATCGCCGGGAATCTCGCAAGACCACAGCTTGCGGTCGGGAGTGGTGGGGTCGGCTGTTACCAACGTCATCTCCTTCGAAGTGACATGGTTCTCTGAATCCGTCAGGAAGCAGTACATGGTTTCGCCGTCGCCCATGGCGGACTGCTGTAAACCTTCGCCCTCATAACTGTACGCGGACAGCGTGGCGTCAAAGTAAATCTTTTTGCCCGCGGTAAGCAAATCACCGCCCGCGCTTGCCCAGGTGCTTGTGGTATCGTTGTAGACATAGCAATTTGCCGCTGTTAAGTCCAGTTTCTGGGCGTCCGCGTAGGGGGATGTGGTGAAGTCTGTGGTGAAATCATACAGGGCACTTTGGCCATTGTTCCAAGTAAACTGCACAAACCGCGACTGATTGTCGGGGATCCGGATCTGCTGCGCGGCAAGTTTGCCCGCATCCACCGTGCCGATCGTTTGGCTGTCGGTTGGTGCCGGGGCGCCGTTTACCAGCTTGTAAAATGTTGCGGTTACGTTGGTAAGCGCGGTGCCGCTTGCATTTTTGAAGTAAAGCGGTGTGCCTTTGTAATAGTACTCCACGCGCGTCCATTGGGCGGCGTTGTAGGATTGATCCCTATTTTCGCCTTCAAGGTCATTTCCACTAAACCTTTTACCGGCAAGTTGGTCAATCGCCGTCCAGCGTATGTCTGCGCCGCTATAACCGCCTCCGCCAAAAGCAAAAATCTGACTATTCCAATTGCCATTTACAAAATACTGGAAAATAACTCGATAAAAACCGCCCTCAGGATAGTCTGTGGAACTCAGCGTGACGCTGAAAACCTTGTGACCGTTGACTACCGTTCCGGTATCAACCATGTTCTTTTTTAAGTCGGCAATATTTGTGTCAGAAGTGTTTGCCTTTTGTGCATAGAAAACAACCGTGCAATTTCCGCCATATGTACTATCGTATCGGCCGTCATCCTCAAAATAAATGGTTGTCGTAGCCGGGATAAAGCCCGTCGATACACTCGTGTCCGCTATCGTATCAGGTGTGTTCGCGTCATCGTTGTCAGGCGAATCATCCGCAGGCATAGTATCTTCTTCGTTGGGGTTGTCCCCGTCAGCAAAAAGAACATCTTGCTCTGTGTTGGTTTTTGCCGCCGTGGTTTCCTCTGCGTTGATGGCATGGTTTGGCGCGGCAGCCGTATCGGAAGTGTCCGCAGGGGTTTTGTTCGTCAAGGCTGGGTCGGCAGGGGCGGTGTCCGTATCGGCGGCGGGAGTCTGATTTTCTGCCGCTTCCTGGGTTTTGCCGTCATTGTTCGGAACCGCTGCTGTATTATTTACCGTGTCTCCCGCTTCTGTTCCCGGTTCGTTCGCAGTGGGCGGGGTATCTCCTTCATCCGGAATCGTTTCCAAGTCGGATACAATAGGTTCTTGCGCAGGTTCTACACCCTCGCTTGACGTGTTTGCGGCAGGAATGGTCGGAATCGTTTCCGAACCTGCGTCAAAAAATAAAGCCCCATCCTCAGCTGCATAAACCGGCAGAGCCATACCGACCAGCAGGCACAGGGCGACAAGCAGTGCCGCCGCACGGTGCAGGATAGAAAATGCTTTCGTCATTTGCTTCGACTCCTTTTCTATATATGTGTATATGTGTGTTCTCACGATATATCGGGGGAATGCGCGCCATTCGGCGCGATTTTATGCGCTGCGCACATCTGGCACGGAAACGGACTTTTTCCACAAGCTGAGCTGTATTTACAGTCTTTTTTGAGAATATAATCCGATGTGCAAACATTTGCGCTTGCGTCGGGAAAAGTAAGACACGGTATGTTTGTGTGTGTGCCTTTTTATAAAAAGTAGTATAATACTTTGGGATGAAAATTTCAATACGGCTACATTCAAGCAAGTGATTTTTTGGCAGATTGCAAAATTTTGACTTGTCGAATTCGTCACAATGACAAGCGCTTTCGGCAGCTATTATACACACCGCCCAGCACTTGTTAGAGTTTTGCTGATGTTTTTGCGCAACTGTTGCGCAAAAATCGCCGCAAAAAAGCGTACACACAACACAAATTCAACGGGAATGTCCGTGAGTTTGGTCGTGTGTGTGCTTGCGGTTTTATCCTTATCCGGAGCCCAAAAGGGCCGGGGTCAGCTTATGAGGCACACCAATGTTCAAGCTGAAGATGGAATCTTATATCTTCCCTGAGTATGCAGACTGTCAAAAAACTCTTGTAGGGGCGAGCATTGCTCGCCCGTGCCCGTTTGCCTGTGAAAAAAACTTACCCGGAAAAGGCGTTGCTGCGCCAAGTTGGCGGGCGACCAATGGTCGCCCCTACATATTCAATAGGCCACGAATGTGATTTTTTGACACGCCGGAGTATGAGCAGGAGCTGACAAGCAAGTTACGGTGGCCGCATAAAAAGGCGCACGGCAAACACACCCGGGCAAGGACTGCGCTTGCCGGGAACAGCATGTGAGCGGTGTCCCTTGCGCTATAGGACACCCGGCAAAAGGGCGCACCTCGCCCCTGGTCGGAGCCTTTGGGGGCGGAAGGCTTTACCCGCTGATGGCATCCTCGACCACGTCCAGCAGGTGGCAGGGGTCGAGCTGGGCGGCGGTGCAGCGGCGTGCGAGGGCCTCGACGAAGGCGCGGTCCAACGATACGTCGGAGATAAACTGTACGACCTGATGGCAGCCACGGAGGTCCCGCGCGGCCAGAATGCCGTAGGTAGTGTAGGGCCCGAGCTCGGGCGCGGAGAGCTTTTGACAGACAACGCGATAGGTATACACGATTTTCACCCACTCCTGCTATGCTACATAACAAAATATATTGACAAAAAATGGTAACTAGAGTAAAATTGTGGTAGTGTTAGTGTACTTATAGATGCCGCCCTTCACAATATAGCATATCCCGGTGTGCAAAGTACACAACCAGTGCCGGAAATTTTGGCGGCGCATTTTGCACCGCCGCTTTGCTGTTTTTCCGGCGGTGAATCGCGTTTTGAGGGGAGAGAAGATGTTATGTCCGCATATCGATGCCGTGTGGCAGAAGCAATGACCGCTGCGAGGGAGGCAGCGGGTGTTTCACAGCGGGAACTGGCAGACCGCCTGGGCCGGGATAAGCGCACGATCCAGAAATGGGAAAAGGGCGAGATGAAGATCGCGCTTGAGGATTTTCTGGCCGTCTTTGATGCGCTAAAAGTGCAGGTGGAGCCGTACTCCAAATGGATTCGGCACCCAGAGCTTTTCCCCAATGGACTGTCGGACATCCTGCAATACTCCACCGATAAAAAGCGCATGGCACTGGGGGATTTCTACAGCCGCCAGGCGTCGCCCATGGAGGTCGAGCAGGAATATTACTTTCTGTTTGCTGACCACGGCAGCGACTACCACGGTATGTACCAGCAGTGGATGGCCAACCTGCTGACACCGCTGCGGGATCGCCGCCGCATCTGTGCCCAGATTATTGAGAATTATAACGAGGCTCTTGCCACCGGGACCATCACCGACCCGGACGCGCCCCAGCCCAACATGGAGGTCCTGCAGGCCTGCTATGAGGCCATTGGCCAGAGCATCCAGAGCGGCGCCAACGGCTACACGATGCTGAGCCTTGATTTGAACCGCTGACAAAAGCATAAACCCGCCGCCCCCTGCGTACACTCTGCGCAGGGGGCTTTGTTATGGCTGCACTTCTACAAAGGATTCGGGCGCGGGCGGCATCGCTGCCGACATTCGACATACCGTTTCTGCTGATCTTGCTGCTGTTGTTGAGCTACGGGCTCATCATGCTGTTCTCCGCGGGGTACGCGGTGGCGCTCTACCGCCGCGGCGACGCCTACACCTACATCCGCCCGCAGCTGCTGTTTGCGGCGCTGGGCGTGCTGGCTATGTACGCGGCCAGCCTGGTGGACTACCACGTCTGGCACAAGCTGGCCTGGCCGATGCTGGGGATCTCGCTGCTTTTGCTTGCCATCGTGCTTTTCATGCCGGAGTACAACGGCTGCAAGCGGTGGATCGTGCTGCCGGGGCTGGGCACGCTGCAGCCCAGTGAAATCGCAAAATTCTCGATTGTGCTGGTGTTCTCGCATATCATCTCACTGAATCACGACAGGATGAAGTCGTTTTCCACAGGCGTTGTGCCGTTCGCGTTGATTCTGGGGGTCGTCACGGTGCTCATGCTGCTGGAGCCGCACCTGTCCGGCACGCTGCTGATCCTGTCCATCGGCGCGGTGCTGATGTTTGTGGGCGGCACAGGGCTGCACTGGTTCGGGCTGGCCGGGGGGCTGG
>ERZ791858.1641-NODE-1641-length-11500-cov-3.323023_pt1 | contig 11500 bp, 8 predicted proteins | sample MGYA00510284_ERZ791858 | MGnify/ENA primary metagenome ERZ791858 (study PRJEB30046, sample SAMN00792077) | human gut metagenome | study: EMG produced TPA metagenomics assembly of the A metagenome-wide association study of gut microbiota in type 2... | reverse complement strand
AACGCAGATTCCCGCCGTCCAAGAATCAGCTCCCCTCCTGCAGAAGCAGAGCCATCCAGCATCCCCTTCCCCGGCTGGTGCTTCCGGTGAGAAATAGTGTCGTTTGACGGTTGGTTGTGGGTCGTCAGCGCTGCGCTGGACGACTGCAATGGCTGAGTTTGTGTTTGATTGGGGGGACGGCTGAGGCGCTGCGCTGTCAGCCTGGATTGCGGATGTGCCTAGAATTGCGGATGTGATGGGAGAATAGCCTTTGATGCCAGCGCAGATGGACTGTGTGGATATGCCTACAATTGTGGATGTGATGGGAATATGACAATTGTAATATTGTATAGAAATAAGTGGATTTTTGGTAAAATTCGTGTAATAATGATGTTACTATCAGAAATGAGAGTGACGATAGCTTTGGAATATCGTAAAATTGTAAATAAGAATGAATTTTCAGAAAGGGGTTGGATTTATGGGTCTTATCAGAGCGGCTGTGGGTGCAGCGGGTGGTACGTTGGCGGATCAGTGGAAGGAGTTTTTTTACTGTGAGGCTATGGATAAAGAAGTGATGGTTGTGAAGGGGACGAAGAGGTCTTCTTCCAGGTCTTCCAATAAGCATGGGAGTGATAATATCATTTCCAGCGGCAGCGGGATCGCTGTGGCGGATGGTCAGTGTATGATGATCGTGGAGCAGGGAAAGGTTGTTGAGGTTTGTGCGGATCCGGGAGAGTATACGTATGATGCTTCTACGGAGCCGAGTATTTTTTCAGGTAGTCTGGGTGACGGAATCAGGAAGACCTTTGATACGATCGGGAAGAGGTTTGCTTTTGGCGGTGATACGGGTAAGGATCAGAGGGTGTATTATTTTAATACCAAGGAGCTTGTGGATAACAAGTTTGGTACTGCTAATCCGATCCCGTTCCGGGTTGTGGATTCCAGAATCGGGCTGGATGTGGATGTGGCTGTGAGGTGTCATGGTGTTTATTCCTACAGGATCGCGGATCCCCTTCTTTTTTATACGAATGTGTGTGGAAATGTGGAGCGGGAGTATACCAGAGAGGAGCTGGACGGACAGCTGAAGGCGGAGTTTATCAGTGCGCTGCAGCCTGCTTTCGGAAGGCTTTCGGAGCTGGAGTTGCGTCCGAATCAGATCGTGACTCATAATACGGAGCTGGAGAATGCCATGAATGAGGTGCTTTCTGCCAAGTGGGAGGAGCTTCGTGGGCTTAAGGTGGTCAGTGTGGCACTTGGTTCTGTGACATTGCCGGATGAGGATGCCGAGATGATCAAGCAGGCTCAGCGTACGGCTATGATGCGTGATCCTGCTATGGCTGCGGCTACTCTGACCGGGGCCCAGGCGGATGCTATGAAGGCTGCGGCTTCTAATTCAGCAGGGGCTATGACTGGCTTTATGGGCATGGGTATGGCTGCTAATGCAGGTGGTCTGAATGCGCAGCAGTTGTTTGAGATGGGCCAGAAGCAGCAGGCGCAGCAGCAGAGTGTACAGCAGCAGGCAGCGCAGCCGGTTTCGCCAGCAGGGAACGGAGCAGGGGCTGCGGCTGCAGCTGGTTCCTGGACCTGCAGTTGTGGTGCGGTTTCTTCGGGGAAATTCTGTCCGGAGTGTGGTGCATTGCGTCCGGTGGAGGACAGCTGGACCTGTTCCTGCGGTACGGTGAATAAAGGAAAGTTCTGTATGAACTGCGGAGCGAAGAAGCCGGAGAAGAAGATGCAGTATCGTTGCAGCAGGTGCGGATGGGAACCGGCAGATCCGGAGAATCCACCGAAATTCTGCCCGGAGTGCGGTGATCCGTTCGGACCGGAGGATGCAGTATAGATCAGAAAGAGAGATGGTCAGGAGCAAAATGCAAGGTAACTCCTGCCGGTTGTTGGATACAGAATGATGAAGTGAGGTGAATATATGGCGAAGATGCAGGAGTTTAAGTGTCCGTGCTGTGGTGGCTCCATAGAGTTTGACAGTTCTGTGCAAAAGATGAAGTGTCCGTTTTGTGATACGGAGTTTGATGTCGGGACGTTATCGGAATATGCCCAGACTGTGGAGGAAGAGCAGCCTGAGGATATGAGCTGGTCGGATGAGGCCGGCAGTGAGTGGCAGGACGGGGAGAGTGAGGGGCTGCGTACCTATGTGTGCAAGTCCTGTGGCGGTGAGATCGTGGGAGATGCCAACACGGCAGCAACGGCCTGCCCGTTTTGCGGAAGTCCGGTGGTAATGACCGGGCAGCTGTCCGGTGCACTGAAGCCGGATTATGTGATCCCGTTTAAGCTGGACAAGAAAGCGGCAAAGGAGAGGCTGAAAAAGCATCTTACCGGTAAGAGACTTTTGCCGAAAGCATTTAAGTCAGAGAATCATATCAGCGAGGTTAAGGGCATCTACGTTCCGTTTTGGCTGTATGACACAGACGCAGACGCAGATATCCGTTACCGTGCAACAAAGACCCGGTTCTGGAGCGATAGTGATTATGATTATACGGAGACCAGCTATTATGCAGTACACAGAAGTGGTTCTCTTGGTTTTGATCATGTACCGGTGGATGGCTCTGCCAGCATGGAAAATGATCTGATGGAGTCTATAGAGCCTTTTGATTTCAAAGAAGCGGTGGATTTTCAGACTGCGTATCTGGCTGGATATTTTGCAGATAAATATGATGTGACAGCCAGCGAGTGTGAGGAACGTGCCAATGAGCGTATCCGCCGCAGCACAGAGGCTGCATTCCGGGATACGGTGAGAGGATACGCCAGTGTGGTACCGGAGAATACCAGTATCCGGCTTCATAACGGGACAACGAAATATGCGTTATATCCCGTATGGATCCTGCAGACGAAGTGGAAGGGTGATAATTACATATTTGCCATGAATGGTCAGACAGGGAAATTTGTGGGAAATCTGCCTACAGACAAGAACGCTTTTGCACGATGGTTCCTGGGAACAACGGGGGTCGTGGGTGTGATCACTTATATTATCCTGTATCTGATCTGGGCTTTGTAGGGAGGTGGATGCCATGAAAAAAAGAATATCTGTATTTTTGATATCGATCCTTTTGTGTCTGGCATGTGCTTTTCCAGTATGGGCAGGCACCGTAAGCCGTCTGGATGACCAGGCGGGACTTCTGGATGCAGAGCAGCAGGAGAGCCTGAGCAGTACTCTGGATGAGATCAGTGAGCGGGATCAGGTAGATGTTGTGGTCGTTACTGTTAACAGTCTTGAGGGAAAAACAGCCCAGGCGTATGCGGAGGATTATTTTATTGACCATGGATATGGACAGGGGGAAAATGGTGACGGTATTTTATTCCTGTTGGATATGGGAGACCGTAACTGGGCCATTGCAACACACGGATATGCGATAGAAGTGTTTACGGATGCCGGACAGTCCTACATCATGGATCAGGTGAAGCCTTATTTAAGTGACGGTGATTATAACGAAGCGTTTCATAAGTTTGCCACGGAATGCGATGATTTTATCACGCAGGCAGATGAGGCAGAGCCATACGATGTGGAAAACCTTCCGGATGAGCCTTTTGCGGTTGGGATAAACCTGCTGATCGCTCTTGCTGTGGGGCTTGTGGCAGGATTACTGGTGACCGGAAATATGAGAAGAAAGCTGAAAACTGTGCGAAAACAGGATCGGGCGGCTTCTTATGTGCGGCAGGGCAGTATGAATGTGACCAGAAGTAATGATTTTTACCTCTACAGTACGGTATCAAAATCCGCAAAACCGAAAAATGAGGATAATAACGGTGGTTCCAGCACCCATACCTCATCTTCCGGTGATACCTTCGGTGGTTCCAGCGGGAAATTCTGAGAATATCATCAGGAAAAACAGAATATGATAAAAAAAGAAAGACTGCTGTACCGGAATGGTAGGGCAGTTTTTCTTTTTTCTGTGTGCGAAAGTATGTCTCTGTGGCGGCAGAAACAGGGAATTGCCGTTTATTTTTTGCATTCCGGAAATAACTTTATCTATTTAATAGGTTGAAATCCGTCGAAAAGTGCGTTATGATAATAACAATTATCCACACCAGTGCGTTAAAATTTTACAGCACAGGGGAAATCGGAGGAGTGAATAAAATGGAGTACAAGATTGCCCTGATTCCGGGAGACGGAATCGGTCCGGAGATTGTTGCCGAGGCCAAAAAAGTTTTAGACAGAGTATGTGAGAAATACAGTCATAAATTTTCATACACAGAGGTTCTTTTAGGAGGGGCATCCATTGATGCTCACGGAGTACCTCTTACAGAGGAAGCCATTGCCCAGGCAAAAGCTTCTGATGCAGTACTGATGGGTTCCATTGGCGGCGATGCCAAGACATCCCCGTGGTACAAGCTGGAGCCGTCCAAACGCCCGGAGGCAGGTCTTCTTGCGATACGTAAGGCGCTGAACCTGTTTGCAAACCTTCGTCCGGCTTATCTTTACAATGAGCTTCGTGATGCATGCCCGCTCCGTGATGAGATCATCGGAGATGGTTTTGACATGATCATCGTAAGAGAGCTTACAGGAGGTCTTTATTTCGGAGCAAGAAAGACTACTGAGGAGAACGGAGTCCGCACAGCAGTAGATACTCTTTCTTATAATGAGAATGAGATCCGCCGTATTGCCATTAAGGCATTTGAGATCGCACGTAAGAGAAGAAATAAGGTTACAAGTGTAGATAAAGCCAATGTTCTTGATTCTTCCAGACTCTGGAGAAGTGTAGTAGAGGATGTGGCAAAGGACTATCCGGATGTAACACTGGAGCATATGCTGGTTGATAACTGTGCAATGCAGCTGGTACGTGATCCGAAGCAGTTTGATGTTATCCTTACAGAAAACATGTTCGGAGATATCCTCTCTGATGAGGCAAGTATGGTGACCGGTTCTATCGGAATGCTTTCCTCCGCAAGCTTAAATGAGACAAAGCTTGGTCTCTATGAGCCGAGCCATGGTTCTGCACCGGATATCGCAGGCCAGAACAAGGCAAACCCCATCGCAACCATTCTTTCCGCTGCTATGATGCTGAGATATTCTCTGGATCTTGATAAAGAAGCAGATGCTGTGGAAACAGCAGTACAGAAGGTTCTTACAGAGGGTTACAGAACAGGAGATATCATGTCTGACGGATGCAAGCTTGTCGGAACCAAAGAGATGGGCGATCTGATCGCAGATGCCATTGCATAAATAAAGCGGGACAGAGAGAAGAAAACGAAACAGAACAGAAAAAACCGGTACCTGGAAGAGGAAGTCTATAAACAGATACCGGATCCTATCGTAAAGAATAAAAAGGAGAGACCTTAAAAATGAAAAGTGATACCGTAAGAAAAGGCACACAGCAGGCACCACATCGTTCCCTGTTCAATGCCCTTGGAATGACAAAGGAAGAAATGGACAAACCACTGGTAGGAATCGTAAGTTCTTATAACGAGATCGTACCGGGACATATGAACCTTGACAAAATTGTAAATGCTGTAAAGCTCGGCGTTGCAATGGCTGGCGGCACACCGGTTGTATTTCCGGCGATCGCAGTATGTGACGGAATCGCAATGGGACACGTTGGAATGAAATATTCCCTTGTAACACGTGACCTGATCGCAGATTCCACAGAGGCCATGGCACTGGCTCATCAGTTCGATGCTCTGGTCATGGTTCCCAACTGTGACAAAAACGTACCTGGCCTTCTGATGGCAGCGGCAAGGATCAACGTTCCTACTGTATTCGTAAGCGGCGGTCCGATGCTTGCCGGCCATGTAAAAGGACACAAAACCAGTCTTTCCAGTATGTTTGAGGCAGTAGGATCCTATGCAGCAGGAACCATCACAGCAGATGATCTGGAAGAATTCGAGAACAAAACCTGCCCGACCTGCGGATCATGTTCCGGTATGTACACTGCGAACAGCATGAACTGCCTGACAGAGGTTCTCGGTATGGGACTGAAAGGAAACGGTACCATCCCGGCAGTATACTCTGAACGTATCCGTCTTGCAAAGCATGCAGGAATGCAGGTAATGGAAATGTACAGAAGGAACATCCGCCCAAGAGACATTATGACAAAAGAGGCAGTTTTAAATGCACTTACAGTAGATATGGCACTTGGATGCTCCACAAACAGTATGCTTCATCTTCCGGCTATCGCACATGAAATCGGAATGGATTTTGATATCAGCTTTGCAAATGAGATCAGTGAGAAGACCCCGAACCTTTGCCACCTTGCACCGGCAGGCCCGACCTACATGGAAGATCTTAATGAGGCCGGTGGTGTCTATGCGGTCATGAATGAGCTGAACAAGCTGGGACTTCTCCATACAGAGTGTATGACAGTAACCGGAAAAACAGTAGGTGAGAATATCAAAAACTGTGTAAACCTGAATCCGGAGGTTATCCGCCCGATCGACAATCCGTATACAAAGACAGGCGGACTTGCCGTACTGAAAGGAAACCTTGCACCGGATGGTGGTGTTGTAAAACGTTCTGCTGTTGTACCGGAGATGCTGGTACATGAGGGTCCTGCACGTGTATTTGACAGCGAGGATGACGCAATTGTTGCCATCAAGAGCGGTAAGATCGTAGAGGGGGATGTTGTGGTTATCCGCTATGAGGGACCAAAGGGTGGCCCTGGAATGAGAGAGATGCTGAACCCTACATCTGCCATCGTGGGAATGGGACTTGGTTCTTCCGTAGCCCTGATCACCGACGGACGTTTCAGCGGTGCATCTAGAGGAGCCGCTATCGGACACGTATCACCGGAGGCAGCAGTAGGCGGCCCGATCGCACTGGTTGAGGAAGGCGATATCATCAGCATCAATATTCCGGAGCTGAAACTGGAGATCAAGGTTTCAGATGAAGAGATGCAGGCTAGAAGAGAAAAATGGCAGCCAAGAGAGCCGAAGGTGACAACCGGATATCTGGCAAGATACGCTTCCATGGTAACATCCGGAAACCGTGGTGCGATCCTGGAAGTACCGAAAGCAAAATAAGGAGGAACGAAAGATATGCAGCTTACAGGTGCAGAGATCATCGTAGAATGTCTGAAGGAACAGGGCGTTGATACCGTATTTGGATATCCGGGCGGCGCGATCCTGAATGTTTACGATGCCTTATATGAATACAAAGATGAGATCACACATGTACTGACCTCCCACGAGCAGGGTGCATCCCATGCTGCTGACGGTTATGCAAGAGCGACCGGAAAGGTAGGTGTCTGCCTGGCAACCTCCGGTCCAGGAGCAACTAACCTGGTAACAGGGATCGCGACTGCATACATGGATTCCGTACCGATGGTAGCCATTACTGCAAACGTAGGAAGACCACTCCTGGGAAGAGATTCTTTCCAGGAGGTTGATATCGCAGGTATCGTAATGCCTGTAACAAAATACAGTTTCATCGTAAAGAATATCGAAGATCTTGCAGATACGTTAAGAAGAGCATTTTATATTGCAAAAAGCGGAAGACCCGGCCCGGTGCTTGTGGATGTCCCGAAGGATATCACAGGAATGAAATATGAATATGAGCCATGCCATCCGGCTATGGTTAACCGTGAGATCAAAAGTATCCGTAAAGAAGATATTGATCAGGCACTGGAAATGATCAGAGAGGCAGAGAAACCGTTTATTTTTGTTGGCGGCGGATGTGTGATCTCCGGTGCTGACCAGGAAGTACGTGAGCTGGCTCGCAGGATCCAGGCTCCTGTCTGCGATACTCTGATGGGCAAGGGTACCTTCCCGGGAGAAGATCCTCTCTATACAGGTATGGTAGGTATGCACGGAACCAAGACTTCCGATCTTGGCGTAACAGAGTGCGATCTTCTTATTGTTCTCGGTGCACGCTTCAGTGACCGTGTAACAGGAAATACCAAAACTTTTGCACATAATGCAAAAATCCTTCAGATCGATGTGGATGCTGCGGAGATCAATAAAAATATCAAAGTGGATGCCAGTGTGATCGGTGATGTGAAGGAAGTGCTGAAACGCCTTCTGGAGGAAATTCCGAAGAAAGAACATCCGGAGTGGATCGCACATATCCAGGAATTGAAATCAAAATATCCGCTGAATTATGATCACACACAGCTTACAGGTCCGTATATTATAGAGAAGCTTTATGAGTTGACCAACGGTGATGCGATTATCTCCACAGATGTTGGACAGCATCAGATGTGGGCGGCGCAGTATTATAAATACAAAGAGCCGAGAACTCTTCTTACTTCCGGCGGCCTTGGAACCATGGGCTACGGCCTTGGCGCTGCAATTGGCGCGAAGATGGGCAGACCGGAAAAAACAGTTGTAAATATAGCAGGTGACGGATGCTTCCGTATGAATATGAATGAGCTGGCAACAGCTGCACGCTGTGGCAGACAGCTGATCCAGATTGTTATGAACAATCATGTACTGGGAATGGTGCGTCAGTGGCAGACGCTTTTCTATGGAAAGAGGTACTCTTCCACAGTACTGGATGACGCCGTTGATTTTGTGAAATTATCAGAGGCGCTGGGTGCAAAAGCCATTCGTGTGACAAAGATGGAGGATGTGGAGCCTGCACTTAAGATGGCACTGGCAGCAGAGGGACCTGTCGTTCTGGATTGCTGGATCGATCAGGATCTGAGTGTGTTCCCGATGGTACCGGCTGGTGCGAACCTTGATGATGTATTTGACGAGGAGGATATGAAGAAACATGAGTAGAGTGTATAATTTTTCTGCCGGACCGGCAGTGCTTCCAGAGGAAGTACTCAAAGAAGTAGCGGATGAGATGATGGATTATAACGGCACAGGAATGTCTGTTATGGAAATGAGCCACAGAAGTGCAGCTTTTCAGGAGATCATTGATACTGCAGAGAAAGATCTTCGCGAGCTTATGAACATTCCGGATAACTACAAGGTACTTTTCCTTCAGGGAGGAGCATCCCAGCAGTTTGCCATGATCCCGATGAACCTCATGAAAAACAAGGTCGCAGATTATATCGTAACAGGACAGTGGGCAAAGAAAGCTTATCAGGAAGCTCAGAAATACGGAAAAGCAAACAAGATCGCATCTTCTGAAGATAAAACCTTCAGCTATATCCCGGACTGCAGTGATCTGCCGATCAGCCCGGATGCAGACTACGTATACATCTGTGAGAACAACACCATTTACGGCACAAAATTCAAAAAACTTCCAAACACAAAAGGTAAGACTCTGGTAGCAGATGTATCCTCCTGCTTCCTGTCTGAGCCGGTGGATGTAAGCAAATATGGTATTATCTATGGCGGTGTTCAGAAGAACATCGGACCGGCAGGCATGGTTATCGTGATCATCCGTGAGGACCTGATCACAGAGGATGTTCTTCCGGGAACCCCAACCATGCTTACTTATAAGACACATGCAGACGCAGGCTCTCTTTACAATACGCCGAATGCTTACTGCATCTATGTATGCGGAAAAGTATTTAAATGGCTGAAGAAGATGGGCGGTCTGGAAGTGATGAAACAGCGCAATGAGGAAAAAGCAAAAATCCTTTATGATTACCTGGATTCCAGCAAGCTGTTCAAAGGAACTGTAGTTCCGGAAGACAGATCTCTTATGAATGTACCGTTCGTAACCGGTGACAAGGAGATGGATGCCAAGTTTGTTAAAGAGGCAACTGAAGCAGGACTTGTAAACCTGAAAGGACACCGTACTGTTGGCGGAATGCGTGCCAGCATCTACAATGCCATGCCAAAGGCCGGCGTAGAGGCACTGGTTGCATTCATGAAAAAATTCGAGGAGGAGAATGCATAATGTTCCAGTATCATTGCCTGAATCCTATCGCTGAAAAAGGTCTGAAACTTTTTGGCGATAATTATAAAAAAACAGAGACCGCTGACCAGTGTGATGCAATCCTTGTAAGAAGTGCAAAAATGCACGACATGGAGCTGCCGAAGAGCGTTTGCGCAGTTGCACGTGCAGGTGCAGGCGTCAATAATATTCCGGTTAAGGAGTATGCAGAGAAGGGTGTTGTTGTATTCAACACGCCTGGAGCTAACGCAAACGGCGTAAAAGAGCTGGTACTTGCAGGTATGCTCCTTGCATCCAGAGATATCGTAGGAGGTATCGAGTGGGTTGCACAGGAGAAAGATAAAGAGCACATCGGCAAGCTTGCCGAGAAGCAGAAAAAACAGTTCGCAGGATGCGAGATCAGCGGCAAAAAACTTGGTATCATCGGTCTTGGAGCCATTGGAGCCATGGTGGCAAACGCAGCATGCGGTCTTGGCATGGAAGTATATGGCTATGACCCATATCTTTCTATTGATGCGGCATGGAACCTGTCCAGAACCATCAAGCACAGCAAGAGCCTGGATGAGATCTACAGCCAGTGCGATTATATCACCATTCATGTGCCGCTTCTTGACAGCACTAAGAAGATGATCAACAAAGAAGCTTTCGATAAGATGAAGGACGGCGTAGTTCTTCTGAATTTTGCAAGAGATCTTCTTGTTGATGAGGATGCGCTGATCGAGGCTGTTGAGAGTGGCAAGGTTAAGAAGTATGTAACTGACTTTGCAAATGAGACAGTTGCAGGACGCGAGGGTATTCTGGTAACTCCGCATCTTGGTGCGTCTACAGAGGAATCTGAAGAAAACTGTGCAGAGATGGCTGTAAAGGAGATCCGCGATTACCTTGAGAATGGTAATATCAAAAATTCAGTTAATTATCCGAACTGTGATATGGGTACCTGTGTGGCTGTCGGAAGAATCTCTCTTGCGCACAGCAACACACCGAATATGATCAGTCAGGTTACCAAGATCCTTGGATCTGAGGGACTGAATATTGCGGATATGACGAATAAGAGTAAAGGGGAGTTTGCTTATACTCTTATTGATCTTGAGAGTGCGGCGTCTGCTAAGGCGTTGGATGAACTCAAGGAGATTGAGGGAATGTACAGGGTGCGTGTTGTTAAGTAAAGGAACAAGAGGTTAGAAATACTTTTTTTTAAATACTGTGTGGCGTTTGCTTTTTTGGCGAATGACGCACAGTATTTTTTTTGAGGAAAAAAGGAAAACCGCAAAGGGGCCGCAAAGCCGCGGCCCCTCTGCACACCCCTCGGGCTTTTTTTAGGAGTGCTTGGTTGTGGAGGACGGGAGTTTGGTTGACTTGTGTCTGTATGCGACGGTGCTGGGAACGAAAGGTTGAGCCGATGGAGGAGAACGGCCTGACGGGGTTGTTGAGAGTGAAAAAGTCTTGAGGCCGTTATAGGTATGTGACGGTATTGGATGTGGAAGGTTGAGCCGAGAGTGAGGGTGGGAGGGCGTTGGTAGGTCTCGATGTGCGGGGCACATCTGCGGATTTTTTGGAATAATATAGAAGTGAATTTGAGCGGTAAATATATCAAATGCAGATATATCAAATGATCAAATTCAAATATATCAAATGTAAATATATCAAATTCAAATATATCAAATGATCAAATGTAAATATATCAAATGTAAATATATCAAATTCAAATATATCAAATGATCAAATGTAAATATATCAAATGTAAATATATCAAATTCAAATATATCAAATGATCAAATGTAA
>ERZ791858.1640-NODE-1640-length-11506-cov-2.188106_pt1 | contig 11506 bp, 6 predicted proteins | sample MGYA00510284_ERZ791858 | MGnify/ENA primary metagenome ERZ791858 (study PRJEB30046, sample SAMN00792077) | human gut metagenome | study: EMG produced TPA metagenomics assembly of the A metagenome-wide association study of gut microbiota in type 2... | reverse complement strand
CTTCCGACGAAGCGACCCAACAGAGATCGAGAGGATTGTACTGGAATGCTTGCAACAGCATGTCCTCTCGCAGAAAGTAGACCTCAAAACGCAGGCGGGGCCTCCATTCGAGGCCCCGCCTGTTTTTCGTCATTCACCCATCGGGTCCAACTGTTTGTTGTTGCCGTTCTCTTGAGCCAGATGCAAGACCTGCGCCTCAAGCGAAGCGATCGCAAGATAAAGGCGCGCCAGCACTTTCGGATCTTTCGGTCGACCAGACTTTCCGCTGAAATGCCCGCCAATGGCTTGGATGTACGGAAGAGTCGCCAACTGGGCATCCCTGTTGCCGGGAAGTGCCGGCAACTCTGTCTCCGGGATCTGGGCAGCGAGCCACCTCTTGCAAAATGCGAAGGGCTTTTCAATGTTCCCCGCCATCGCATTCTCAAGCTTTTTCTGTTGCTTTCCCAAGGTCGTCATGGCAAGGGCGGTTTGACCGAGGCGGTTGAGGGATCGTCTGAAATAGCCGAGTTCAAGATCGGCTTGTTCGGGAGTAAGCTCTTTTTGGACCAAGCGGTTGCGAGCCTCTTCGAGCGGCAAGCCTGTTAGGCGACAGAGTCGATCGATTAGATCAGGCATGCCACTTCCTTGTCCGACAGCAGGATTTTCAAGTTGACGAGCACGACGACACGCCGTCAAAGTATTCAGCCGGAGCAACGGAAAGCATTTATCCGAATTCTTCTCATAGCCATGACAATGCTGCTTGAGCAGGTTGAGACAAGTTTCGTTCGAGGTAGTCATTTCGATGACTTCATCGATGAAGACTCGCTTCGTCCGCGCTCCGATCATTTCCTCCCGGCGCTCTCTGGAGATGACGATCTCATGATCGAGTGGCAATACGCCATTGAACGTTTCGAAGTGCAGGAGAAACCAATACTCGATTGACGGGTTGGTGAACGCCAGGTGCATGAATGGGAACTTCGGTGCCATCTCCACCGCGTAGTCAAATTGAGAATGACTGTCTCGATCATAGACGAGCCAGATTTCCGAATACTTCTCCTCCCCAACTTGGCGGTCCCAAAGGAACTGCGATGCGAGGGACTTGAAGACCAAACCGGGATCCTTGTTCGTCGTGACTTGAACGTCAACCTTATCTTGGACTTCCAAGAATTTTGCGAGATATCGGATGTAGCGCTGCTCTGTTTCACCTTCGCAGAAAATGCCGACCTTGAGTGGAGAAGCAGATTCCGGTTCTTGCAACGTCAGCGTATCGGCGTCGGCCTCATGCGCTACGGACTCCACGTCGATTTTCACAGGCTCAGCCTCGACCGCAGACTCAAGATTGATGTCTGATGGCTGTTCCTCAACACCAGTCGCCGAAACCGGAACACCGTCCATCCGTTCTTCGCTAGGCGCCTCGTGATCGGTGGCGGCGTCAGGAGCGTTGGAAACGCCAACCGGCTGTTCGGTATCCGCCTGGGGTGGGATTTCCGAGGTGTCTGCCACAGCGAATTTCTGCGTTTCAGGGACGGACGCCTCTTCAACAGTCTGAGGATCTTTGTTCTGTTCAACAGGGATAATGCTTTTGCGTCGCGTCGTCCAGATCTTCTCAGCAAGCTTCTGAACGGTCGGTTTCTCATCCTCTGTTGCATGGCACCATTCGATTCGAGGCTCCAAGCCGCCGTCATCGTGAACGAGCGCGAGCTTGCGTTTGGTATTGTCGTCATGAATATCGAAAATGAGCCAAGAATGGTTGTTGGAGCGTTTCCTGAAGTGCATGAGAGTTGGCCTTGAAGGGGTGGTTGCCTTCAAACGATATCACTCTTGATGCGAGAACGCGTCCCCTGCTCATTCGGCTCAAAGCGGCACCCTCCTCGTCGCCTCTTCCACCCGGTGCTCATCGCGCTTGTCATAGCGTTGCGTCGTAATGATCGAAGCGTGCCCCATGGCTTGACGAACGGTGTTAATGTCCGCCCCGGACTCAAGCAGTCTTGTCGCAAAAGTACGTCGCAGATCATGCGGCGTGAAGGCCGAAACTTGTGAATCGCCTGCCCGGCTCTTCAAAAGTTGATAGATCGCACTGGCCGTGATAGCCCAGTAGGGTTGAATGTTGTCGCCCTTCTTGACAGCCACGAAAACGTTTTCACACCCTTCTTCTCCTCGAACCTTGAGCCAGTCTTCGAGCCGACACCACACGTCGTCGGACGGTGCCACCTTGCGCTCCTTATTTCCCTTGCCGAGGATCGTGATGACACGCGTCTGGTGATTGATGTTCTGCAACTTCAAGGTTGCGATCTCCGCACGACGCATGCCGCAGCCGACGGCGAGCGCAATGATGGCCGCATCCCGAACACCGATGGCGGTGCCCTTGAGTTCGGATTGCGCAATGAGTTTCCCCGTTTCACGGGTATTGAGCGCCCGTCCTTTCGAGACGCGACTACCGCGCACGGACTTCACTTCGCGAATGGCCGAATAGGTTTCGATGGACATCATCCCTTTCAGCCAGGCTTGCTTGGCGACCATGCGAAGCGTGCAGATCTGAAGGTTCACCGTTGAAGGCGAAAGCCCCTTTTCCATTTGCCGAACTCGGAAGGCGAGCACGGCATCGTAGTTCAATTTCTCCCAAGGGCACTCGTTGAGTGAGGCGTGGCCGAACTCTTGGGCGATGCTGTTGAGAACACGGAGGATCTTGTTGCGGGACTGTCCGGCGCCGAGGGTGAGGACATAGGCTTGTGCCGGATTGAAGGTGTCTTGCGTTGGATGCGCATCGAGCGCGAAAGCATTGCCATCGTTGTGGTGAGGATCGGGCGCATCATAGACAACAACATCGGACATGAACGGACTCATAGGCAGAATGCGATATTAGATGGAAAGAGCAATTTCCATCAGATATTTTCGCACACTTCCTCGACCGTCGCATGAGGTGCAGACAAGAGATGAGATCCGCCGGGCTGCCGGTATGCGTTAGAGATAACGCAGTTGAGGGTGAAATGGGAAAATAAGGGGCCTTGAGGGCGCGTAAACAGAGAGCGCAGAGGTGGTCGAATGCTCGATTCTCGGGAAAAGAGGAGCTTGGTTTGCGCGTCAAAGCGTTAGAGATAACGCCTCCTCCCTTGTGCGACAGGCGATTCCGTTTGTTTTCGAACCTGCGGAAAAAATCGAGACTTTAGCCGTGGCCCACCCTCCATCGGCTACAATGGCGTTATCTCTAACGCTTTCCCCCTGCGCCATGTCCGAGAAGAACCGTGCCCGACAAGAAGCCTTTACCATACGACGCCACGCCGAAGGGCTAAAACGTGTTCAATTCTGGGCTACGCCGGAAGAAAAAGATTTTCTCAAAAAGGTTCTTGACGCTTTTCGAGATAATGGTGAATCTGCAATTTCAATTCATCATGAAACCATTGCTCAAGGGCAAAAAACATTCCAAGATGAATTATTGAAAGGTGAACTTCCACTGATCAGACATAAATACCCGACCTATACAATCGACAAGCCTTGGGATAATCTCCGTTATTGGAATAATCCGCTCCCAAAAGGCATTCTAGTTTTTGCAGATTCCCACAAACGGATTAAAGAATGGCGTGCTGTCAAATTAAACGGCCTTGGCGCCTTTCCCGTGCTCTGGGCCATACGCTACGCCCTTGAGCAGCGATGTTGGACCTTGGCACGAAAGGAAGCTCCCAGAACCCGCAAGATCGACTTCTCCAAGTTCGATGTTCAAACCGAAATTCTGTTGATGGTGGGGAACGCAAAGCTCAAGGTGGATGCCTCCTTTAAGAATTCCTCTTTGGGATTCCTAATACAGCCCATTGAAGCAGAGGCTATTACCGTATCGAGCTCTATCGTTGAAGAGATGCCGGACGGCGTGTTGGTGGTGGTTGTCGATGAGCGTGGGAACCTTCTCAACACCAATGCGGAATGCCCCCAGAAGGAGGAAATCCTCCTCTGGAAGCATGGACAGCCAGGTTTGCGAAGAGATGAGGTGGCAGGTACGTGGCATACTGCGATGGAAGTGTTGACGCGAATGTTCGCTGTACGAACTTGAGGGTATCTACCCTATTCCTCAACAACTCGGAGATTTAACATGAGAAACAGGGATGCGAACGTTCGATTCGCACGCACTGCAAGGAGGATTCCTTATGTTGAATCGCCGTACTCTGCTTTCTTCCGCTGTCGTTGCGCCCGCTGCGCTTGCCGTCGGATCGGTTCATGCGAAGGATGCCTGCAAGAATCCCGCCAAATGGGACTTCACATACGATGTGATCGTCATCGGCGCCGGTGGTGCTGGCATGTCGGCCGGCATTGTTGCCAAGGAAGCCGGCGCCAAAACTGTTGTGCTTGAAAAGATGGGCTTCCCCGGCGGGAATACGATCGTTTCTGGCGGCGGCTTGAACGCGGCCGTTCCTGCTGATGCAAAGGCTGCTGGCGTAGAAGATTCGCCGGAACTCCATGCCAAGCAAACCCTTGCCGCTGGCGACCAGCGCGGCGATCCCGACCTCGTGGCCATCCTCACGAAGGGCGCGCCGGAATCTATAAAATGGCTCGAACGCATCGGCGTCAAATGGCGTCCCGGCGTCTATCAGATCTACGGCGGGCTTTGGCCGCGTTGCCATAACCCCGAAGGTCAGTCTGGCAGCGACTATATTAAGGCCGCCGTTGAGTATGCCAAGAAGATCGGGCTCGAAGTCAAGGTTGGGCACAAGATTACCCGCATCATCCGCGAAGAACCCGATGCCGGTCGCGTGCTTGGCGTCGAAGTCGAAGTTAAGGGCAAGAAGCAGTATTGGCGCGCAACCAAAGGCGTCGTGGCCGCAGCCGGCGGCTATGCTGCGAACGGCGAAATGTGCTCCTTCTTCGATCCGCGCCTAACGCGCCTCAACACGACCAACCAGCCAGGGGCAACAGGCGAAGTGCTGACGTACATCCAGGACGTAAACGGCTTGGCTGTCGGCCTCGACTACATCCAGTGCATTCCTTGGACGGCTCCGGGCTACAAACATACAGCCGACGTCTTCCAGGCAATCGAATATTGTATTTTCGTTAATAAGGAAGGCAAGCGCTATGTCGCCGAAGACGCCCGCCGCGACGTCATTCGAGATGCGACGCTTGCTCAGACCGATCAGACGGTTTTCCAGCTCGTCGACGTAGATGGATTCGTCGAAAACAATAAGTATTACAACGAGATGAATCACACGGCTCTCAAGAATGGCACGCTCTTCGAAGCTCAAACGCTCGATGAAATCGCGCAGAAGCTTAAGCTGCCTGCCGCCGAACTCAAGAAAACTGTCGAGGAATACAACAAACTGATCGACAGCAAGAAGGATCCGCTTGGGCGTTCCGACAAGATGCTCTCGAAGAAGATCATCAAGCCGCCCTTCTACGCCGGTCCGTTCGGCATGTGCCGCCATCACACGATGGGCGGTGCGCGCATCGATACGAAGGCTCGCGTGCTTGACCGTCAGGGTCGGGTCATTCCAGGGCTCTATGCTGCCGGTGAAGTGACGGGCGGCATCCATGGCACGAACCGCGTCGGCGGCAATGCCATTGCCGACGTCTTCACGTTCGGCCGCCTTGCCGGTGAGAGCGCAGCCAAAGGTGCATAACCTTTGAAGATCCGGACGGAGTTTCTACTCCTTAACCTGTCCGATAACCAGAAGAACGCCCGGGTTCACCGCCCGGGCGTTTCTTTCCCTTTGTTTTCGCTCTTCTTTTCTTCGAATTAAAGGAACCCCATTTTTTACCTTCTCATATGGAGATCAATTTTTAGCTTTGGATGCCGCCTTTTCAGCTTCCTTGGCCTTCTTTTTCTCCTCCTTGAGACGAGCCTTGCCTTGGGTGATCAACTCGTCAGGCGTGATAGTACCGTCGAGACATTGTTGGCGAAGCCCCTGCATCCAGTCGGGTACAGTCTCCGCCTTCTTGCCAAGGACCTTTTGAACAGCGGCGTCAACGGTCTCATTCTTCTCATATTCCGCTAGATTGCGGTGGTATAACTTCATAAGCTCGGCCAAAATGGAATCTTCTGACATCGATGCCTTGAATCCATAGAGACTCATTACAGCCTTATCGTTCGCATCATGAGCCTTCCTCAAATCCAAGGGCATTACCTGATACAAATCCGCCAGAGACGCGTTTGGATGATTCGCTCTTGCATCAAGGATAGCCTGAGCAGTCGCTTCTATCTTCGTCCTCGCTTTTTCATCGACATCGAGCCAAGGAAAGTTGTTATATACAGAAGGTGAATAGCGATATCGCATCTCTAGCCTTCCGCATATGGCCTTCAACCAATAATTATGAATTTTGGACATCATTATCCCAAACTGATACAGTGATGCATTCGGAACAATGCTACAAGCATCTCCTGCAATGACGTCCGGCTCAATGAAACCGATTGGTATGTATTGCCTACGTTCCGAAGAGTGTCTAGGAATAGCAAGATAATTACCAGTCGGTTGGCGATTCTGACAGAAGAGGTACGGATAATCGGCGGCCTTCTTAATTCGGTCTGCATTGCTCTTCAATCGTTGCTTGCGGACAATTTCCATACGCCGTATTAGTTCTTTATTCTTGGCATATTTAGTGATGTCATGACCAGCAAACCATAGGCAATATCGAGAGAAATGCCCTGGCAAGTCCCTCAAAAACTCTCTAGCTCCGATAAAGGGGCGCACCACTTCTAGCAACGGGTTTTTAGCATCCTTCCATTCCTGATATTCCTCTGCAGTAAGTAGCAGGCCTCCGTCGTCAGTGGGTGGACTTCCCGTAGTCATTTCAGGAATGGCTGCCATCGGTTTATTAATTCGGTTCGTAATCCATATATCCGGCGCATCCAACAAGTAGGCATTGATGTGATCGGTAGTGACGACCGTTCCATCGCTACAGAAGATTTTCTTCTTTTTCTTGTCCTCTGTCCTTTTTTGGAAACCAACAATGACACAATGAACGTGAGCCTCAGCTGTAGCCTCGCTAGTCCATTCAAAACTTCTATAGGCAAACAAAAGCTCTGTCCCAGCGTTAATCATATTTTTCCAGAACACAGGAACACTTTCACCCTGACAGATGGAATTTGTCGCTACAAAGGCCACCTTGATTTGGTGATCAGAAGCTGTTATGTAGTTCAAAGCCTTTTTGAACCAGCAAATTACATAGTCTAGTTTCGTCTCAACATTCCCTTTGCCAAACACCGTAGCCATGTCTGCTGATTGCTTTTCCAGACGTGCCGACTGCCCCAAAAAGGGCGGATTGCCCATGATATAGGTCAGCTTCTCCTTCGGAACAACAGATTCCCAATCAATTTGGAGTGCGTTGCCCTCAATAAGATTCGCCTTCGTGTGAAGCGGCAAAAAGTCCTCATGAACAAAGGCTTCTACCTTTTGCATCATCTGATGCTCAGCAATCCACAGTGCCGTTTGGGCCACTGAAATTGCGAAGTCATTAATTTCTATGCCGTGGAATTGAGAGATGTTCACTTTGATCGAAGTCAGCCCCTCCACGTCAAAAGAACGTTGGCCGCCGTACAGCTCTTCAATAACCTGATTTTCGAGGGTTCGTAGTTGGATAAACGTCTCCGTCAGAAAATTTCCTGAACCACACGCCGGATCGAGGAATTGCAATCTAGCCAATTTATTCTGGTAATCAAGCAGTTGGCTTCTCTTGGCTCCAGCCCTTCTAATCGTTTCAAGTTCGGCTTTCAATCCGTCCAAAAACAGAGGATTGATAACCTTCCCTATGTTTTCGATAGAGGTGTAATGCATACCGCCCTGATGGCGTGTTTCGGGGTTCAAAGTAGATTCAAAAACGGCGCCGAAAATCGTTGGGCTAATATCACGCCAATTGAACCCCTCACTCGCATCCGTCAGAAGGAAGGTTCTCATCGTTTCGTCAAACGGAGGTATTTCGACTTCACTGGCAAATAATCCGCCGTTGACATAAGGGAAGTCCTTAAGAGACTGACTTAGAAAGCGAGGACGATTCTCATACGGGGTATTCAGGATAACAAAGAGCTTCTGCAAATCTTCATGCATGGACTCAACGCGAGACTCATTTAAGTAATCCCTAAACTGGCCGTACTTGAAAATGCCCGCATCCTCTGCGTACAAGCAGAAAACGATACGAACGCACAATTTATTAATGTCCTTCAAGACCTCCGGCGTATTACGTTCCTCCTCCGAATATCGATCAAGGAATCGGTCATACAAAGCGCCGACGATCTCCCCCGCCCTAACAGAAATCTTCTCTTCCACGGAGACTTTTTCGACGGTACTGTCGATCATGAAATCCAATGCGTGGAAGTTATCCGCCAAGTCAGCAAGGTGAACAATTGTTGGTTTCCCCATCGGATCATTCAAATCATGAATTCGGAATTCGTCGAAATTGCAGACAATGATCCATTTTGCTCGAAGGTCAGCAGGTAGCCATGCGTTGTACTGCATGGCTTGAGCGTATGGCGTAAGACCTTGTTTGTCCGATTGTTCATAAGCCGTATCGAGATCAACCGTAATGCTTTTCTGTTCGATCAAAACGTGGGTGCTAGGCACCAGAGCATCAATGAACGTTACAGTCGTGTCTCTCTTCCCGGAGACAGCCTCTCGCTTTACGCGATACTCAAACTCGAATTTATCGGTGGCATCTTCTATCCCGTAAACCTTTTGAAACAGCTCGATCCAGAAAGAATGGGTATGCTGTTTTTCGTCTCCGATGCCTTTCCATTTTTCAGCAAATGCCTTAGCAGCCTTGCGTTGATTATTTTCCTTCATTGTTACTCCTGACCTTCAAATTTTTGTAAGCCGTCGTTCTACTAATACCTACCTTACGAGCTGCCAACGACAGCTCTCCCTTAAGAGTACGATTTTCATTTGTCAACTGGCCCTCTCTGCAGCCCCAACAGAATCCTGAACTCCCTGCTCAATTTCACTTCGTGTAGCACGGACTCATCCCTGCACCAGGCCACATCTTCCTTTCCAAGGCGCCACGGCGCCTTCCTGAGATTGTCAGCACCGAGGAGCGCAGTCGCCCTTGGGATGCTCATCAAGTCCACGAGGCCGATCTCATAGTCCTTCCAATGGATGGGCTTGCCTAGAAGCAACCCAGGCGTGTAGTGGCGACGGCAATAGGGTTGGGTATGCCCGACCTCACGATGCACCGCAAAACCCTCAAAGAGGGCCGTTGCGCGGGCTCGTGCAGTTGTCGGTGCCAATTCCTTCTTGGCCCTGTAACGGGCCAGTACACCCTCTGGGAAGGGCACGGTAAGGCTTGTTGGATTCGGCCATGCAACACCTTGTCGCTCCCGCTCAGCGTTGAAGTCTTCCTGCCAGCGACCCAACTCGGATTGAACGGATGCCGGCAGGATTCTCGTCACTCGCCACTTTGACAAGGGGGTGCGAGCAGGGCTTTTCCCCTTAGAGGCGGCTTCCTCAAGTGTGACAAAGCGCTTAGTTCTCTCTTCGAGGAACTGCGAACGGAAAGCATCAGGATCAGTCGCAAACATGGAGAGTGGAACCAGAACGCTCATGACTTCCGACTCAACATTCTCGTGAATCCAGTCGGCAGCATCTTCATAGGAGAAGAGGTAACTCGCACGTTTCTGTGTATCCGTCAGACGCGACAGTTCTTCTGCGCAGGCAGCTCGGGCTTCGTCCGACAGGAAAAGACGTGTCATGTTGCGTCCCGCACCCTCCCTGAATGTGGCGTAGCTTTGCCAGGGGCCGATTTCGATGATTTCATTCATCGTGTGATGGTACTTCGGCAGATACGCAGCAACGTCCCCTGGACAATCCGTGAGAATGATGTGCTTAGCTTCAAGAGCGGCGCGTTTGCGCGTGACGCTTTCGGCTACTGCTTGAGCACCAGGCATTATTTCGTTGAAAACCTCGGACATGGCGTACTACAGGCGATGGATTTGGGTGGGGTGGTTGTTTGTTTTAGATATTTTACTGCGTCTGTTTCTAAGAGCTGTCCCCTATTCGGCAATGTCCTTTTGGCAGGAACAAAGAGCGCCAAGGATTTCTCCCTGACGCTCTGTCTCACTCACTCTTGGTGAGGATTATAAAGTCGAGCCGATGGCTTCTTAGCCAACGGAAATGGGGGCTCCGAAAGGGACCCCGCTTGCGCCTGAGGCATCGCCTCACAAAATCGTCAGAAGGCGTATCTCACGCCAATATTGACGTCATAGTCCTGCGTGTAGCCGTCACCTTCTTCCCGTTCGACGCTCGCGTAGGCACGCCAACGGTCGGCACACTGCCAGTCGGCGGTGAGGCCGTAATAGAAGCGCGTGCCGTCAACGGTATTGGCCTCAATGGACTTGCTCTCACCTTCAACGCCACGATAGCGGATGGTCTGATCACCCATGAATTCATGGTTGACGCCGCCCGTCATCGCGATCTGGAAGAAGCGCTTGTCTTCCGGCGTACCATAGTCGAACTTCTTGCCAAGAACAACGCCGGCACGGCCATTGAGGAAGTCGGCATTGCCCTGTTCAACCCGGAGGCCGGTTGAGGTCGTGTAGTCCTTTCCCTTCGCATAGAAGTACGAGAGTTCGAACTGCGGTTCAACGAACCAATGGTTGCGATAGCGTGCTGCTTCATTGCCGAAGGTAAACATGTGGCCAACTTCGATAGACGCACCGAAACCGTAGGTCGTGTAATCAGCCTTGGATGATCCGGTGCCGACATTGTCGAACCCGTTGATTTCCTGGTCGTAGCGACCGGCCTGCAGCACGATGTCTGCATAGCTTCCTTTGTCATGGATCCAGGTGCCGTAGAGCTTCACGGCGTACTGATCGAGCTCGCCGTCGGTATCGTGCGTCCCCAGACCGTCCTGTTCGGATTCGGCGTAGCGGAAGGCACCACCCAGGAGCCAGACGCTGTTTTCGTTGCGTTCAGTCAGGCGGTCGTAGCCCACCATGACACCATAGGATTCCTGCTTGAAGCCGTGGCGGAAGCGATCCTGCTGCGCATCAACGCGAACCCAGCCGCCGTCCTGCGCGCCATAGCGAACTTCGCCGATGCGGTCACGAAGCGTTTCATTGTCGTCGAGCCAAGCCATGGCCTGAGCAGCCGATGTTCCGAGAACAAGGTTGTCTTCAACTTCGGGCGGCAATGGTTCAGGGTTCGGATCTGGCTCTGAGACCTCGTTCTTGACAAGGAACCAGTTGCCTTCACCCAAGCCTGTCGTTTGACCTGCAATCTGCTGTCGTCCTTCTTCCGTATCAAGCAGCGTCTCTTCTCCAGTCTTGACGAAGCCAAGACTCCAGACGCTCACCATGCCGCGACCGCTGAAGGTGTTGTTGCCGTCACGGTTGGTGATGGTCATATTCGAGCCTTCGCCCTGGCTGATGAGCCAGTTGATGCTGTGCGTTTTCTCTTCGGCGAAATCCTTGCCTTCGATTGCAATGCTGGCTTGCTGTTTGCCATTGGCAGCGTTCGTAATAGTGAGTTGGTCCGTATCAACGACGTCGGCACACTCGGTTTCGAGGTTCGTACGCATGACGAATTTATTGTTGTCACCCGTGAAGGATGCAGCTGTCAAAGAT
>ERZ791858.1624-NODE-1624-length-11647-cov-8.010093_pt1 | contig 11647 bp, 10 predicted proteins | sample MGYA00510284_ERZ791858 | MGnify/ENA primary metagenome ERZ791858 (study PRJEB30046, sample SAMN00792077) | human gut metagenome | study: EMG produced TPA metagenomics assembly of the A metagenome-wide association study of gut microbiota in type 2... | reverse complement strand
TGATTCGTTCTGTGCAGGACGCACGTAAGGCTGCCGATCTGGACATCGCGGACCGTATCGCCCTGGTGCTGACCGTGCCGGCCGCCAATGTGGCCAAGGTCGAGCAGTTCCGCGACCTGATCGCCCACGAGACGCTGGCTACCTCCTTCGAGGTGAAGGAAGGTGCCGAGCTGGCCGTGGAGGTCGCCAAGGCGTGAGGTCGTAATGTATTTAGTGCTCGCGGAGATTTTGGGTTGGCCAAGATTTCTGCGAGCACAAGTCATCTGATGGTGCCGTGCTCTGAATCTGTGGGGATGCCCTGGCGAAAGGCCGGGAACCTTCCACCAGACCAAAAGGTTTAAAGGGTGGAGGGCACCGGCCTTCCGACCTTTATTATTGCATGACTACGAGTTTGCCCTGCATACGCGGGGATGATCCGTTGATAGGGAGGAATGAAAGTTCTTCTGCTGATGGATGCCCCGCATTCGCGGGGGTATTGAATGAGAGTTGACATATAAAGGTGTTATCTTGTATGCTTTATATCAGTAAGTTGATTGGGAGAAATGAATGTCTTCCCAGCACTTCTCGTAATATGCAGCACGATTGAGGAGGGAATGATATGGCCACTCATTTTCCGAAGGGCAAGACGGCGTTGTCGCCGGAGGCTCTATCGATTTGGGCGAAAACGGCATTTTACGGGCGCACGGATGACGACAGCTATCTGCAGTTGTGGCAGCATTTGGAGGACACAGGTGAGGTTGCGCTGCATGTATGGGATGATTTCGTCTCCGATAACATCAAGGAGCTGTTGGCTGAGGATATTGGCGATCGTGAAGTTGCGAAGGAACTATATCAGTTCATTGCTGCGATTCATGATATTGGTAAAGGGGCTCCGTCATTTATCGTGCAGAGCACCAAATTCGCTGACAAGGTGAAGCAGACCAAGCTGTCCATTAAGGCAATCGTCGGCAAAGATCCGATGCGTTCGGAGTATCGGCATGAGCTCGTCGGATATGCAGCTGTGATCGAGTGGTTCTGCAGCCAGGGGTTCCCGGTTGAGCCGGGGACGTTCGCCTACGGTGTTGCATGCGTTGTAGCAGGCCATCATGGTAAGTCCCTGACCGACGATAAACAGGCACTGGTCGATCCTTCACAACGAGGAAAAAGCTTCCGCAGGGAAACGTTCATGGGAGATAAGGCATGGACCGCGATTCGTAATGAGTTGCTGGATTGGGTCTCGGATACGTTGCATGCTCAGCCGATTCTCTATACACTACGCAACCGCTCCTTGCGCAGACGTACGCAGATACTGCTGACATCAATGGTGGTCATGGCCGATTGGATCGCCAGCGATAGCAGACTGTTCCCTCTCAATCAGGGTCCTGTGGACGAACAGGTCTTTGATGCGAGGCGACGGGCGGACAAGGCATGGCGCATGTTGAGGATTCCCGGGCCATGGACCCCGCTCGCAACGGGGGAGTCTCCCGATGAGATGTTCGCCGAGCGCTTCTCCATTCCCGGAGCGCGTATGCGTCCGATGCAACGTGAGGCGGCCCGTCTGGCCAGGACCATGGAGTCGCCGGGATTGATGATCGTCGAAGCCAATATGGGCGAAGGCAAAACTGAAGCGGCATTGATTGCGGCGGAAATACTTGCCGCACGATTCCACTGCGGAGGCATCTATTACGCACTGCCCAGTCAGGCGACCGTCAATGCGATGTTCACACGTGTGTTGGACTGGGTGGGGCATTTACCGGCCGATGAACGGGGACAGATCGGTTCGCTATTCTTGGCCCACGGCAAGAACGAGCTCAACGACGAGTACGAGCATCTGCGTGAACAATGGTTCGACAACGGCGGAGAGAGACTTGACACCGAAATGGATTTGTCTGAGCCATCTGTCGGGTCCGTCGATGCCGAATGCGACGAGAACGGCCGGTATGGGAAGTATCGTGCATACGACGACCATTCGACCATGCAGGCTGTCGTCAACTCATGGCTGACTGGCCGGCGGCGAGGCAATCTGTCCGACTTTGTTGTTGGCACCATCGATCAGGTGCTGATGGCCGGACTACGTAGCAAATATGTTGTGTTGCGGCATCTAGCGCTCGCTGGCAAGGTTGTGATTCTGGATGAGATTCATTCCAACACCGCCTATATGAATGTGTACATGGAGACGGTACTGTCTTGGCTGGGTGCCTACGGCGTACCGGTCATCATGCTCAGTGCGACACTGCCGCAGGAAAAACGCCAGGCTTTTCTGGATGCCTACAGGAATGGGGCATCGGCCGCTTCCAAAGTGGAGGCGGAACCAGTCAGGCCTTCGAAGTATGCTTTGTCGCTTCCGGCAAGGATTCCCTTGCCGTCGAGAATCCCGCCGGTATCTGCTGAGAATATCGCGCCGCCGCGGCGTATCCCCCTGAGGCAGAGGAAGGATGCGGTACAGAACAATGATGAGGTCTCCGTCGAACCAGATCTGCGGTATCCGCTGATTTCGGTCGCTACGGCGAACGGTGTTCCTATTACGGCGGCACCTGAACCATCCGGCCGTGCCACCGACATCGAAGTGTCACTGATAGACGACGGTGACGAGACGCTCGTTTCGTTGCTGAGGAAAAATCTCCGCGATGGTGGATGCGCGGTCATCATCCGCGATACAGTGAGCCGTGCTCAGGCTACCTATCAGATGCTACTTGAGACGATGGGCGATGATATGGACATCATGCTGGACCATTCCCGGTTCCTGGCTGTCGATCGTGCCCGCATCGATCGGGAACTTATCGACCGATACGGCAAACACGGTTCTGTGGAAGGTCGTTCTGGCATCGTCGTGGCCACGCAGGTTGTGGAGCAGTCGCTTGATGTGGACTTCGACCTGATGATTACCGACATCGCGCCGATCGACCTGATTCTGCAACGTGCGGGACGTCTCCACCGTCATCATCGTGGAGACGGGGAAAACCTGCGTCCGGAACCACTACGACAGGCACGACTGGTAATCACCGGGGTCAGTCAGTGGAATCCTGATGTGCCGCCACAGTTCTCGGCTGGTGTGGACAAGGTATACCAGCCGTATTTGCTGATGCGTTCGCTCGCGGTGCTGAACATGGAACCGGGAGCGGTTCGAAAGCTGAACATTCCGAGTGACATTCCCCGACTGGTGCAGACAGTGTATGGGAGGAAGATGGTATGTCCGGAATCATGGCAGGATGGCAATCACGGAGAGTGCGCGGCGAAGGAGCGTTTGGAATCCGATCGGCACAGCAGTGAGACAATGGCTGAGAGCTTCAGAATTTTCAATCCACAGCGCATGCAGGATGCTTTCGACATCAACAATTGGCTCAAGGTCGCCATGACCGACCCTGATACTCCTGGTAAGGCGAACGAACGCAAGGGCCGTGCCGGCGTCCGTGAGAGCGAGGACTCGTTCGAAGTCATCGTGTTGCAGCAACGGAACGGCGAACTCATGTTGCCATCTTGGTGCGGATTCGACGAATCGGAGCGGATGCTCCCGACCGGTTTCGGTGTCCCGACCCGACAACAGGTGCGAGACATACTGTCATGTACCATCTCTCTGAGTCGGACTTCCCTGAGTTATATGAACCTCGATGACGTTATCGCGGCCTTCGAACGAGCCACACCGGACCGTTGGTTCGACTACATGCAATTGGAACGTGGTCTTGCAGGGCAATTGATGATCGCTCTCGACGAGAATGGAACCGCCGTCTATCAAATCCCTGAATGGGATGCAAATGGTGCGAGAATTGGTACTAGGACGTTGACGGTCCGCTATTCAACGAGGAAGGGATGGCAAACAGATGCCAGCAAATGATATCTCATTCAATCTGATGGACCGTCCATGGATTCCAGTGACGATGACCGATGGTTCATTCCTCCAGCTGTCTATCAAGGAGGCCTTTGCACAGGCGAATGAAATCCGCAGCATCGATGGTGATATCCCATTGCAACGTTTTGCGCTGTGCCGTTTGCTTCTTGCAATCATCTATGGAACGTTCGGCCATCTTCGCGGTTCTGGTATTACGGACTGGAAGACCCTGTTCAACGATGGTGTTGAAACCCGAAATGCTTGTGATGCGCTGATGGATTATTGCGACTATTACAGGAACCGGTTCGACCTATTCGACGATACGGCACCGTTCTATCAGGTCGCCGGTCTGCACACCGCGAAGAACGAGGTCTCCGGACTGGAACGTCTCGTGCTAGATGTGCCCAATGGCGAGAAGTTCTTCACCACACGCAGTGGTGAGGGTCTTGCCACGATGGGCGTCCCGGAGGCGGCTCGATGGCTGGTGACGTTGCAAGCGTTTGACCCGTCCGGAATCAAATCAGGGGCGGTGGGAGACCCACGCGTCAAAGGCGGCAAAGGTTACCCCATCGGCGTGGCATGGGCAGGGCATCTGGGTGGGGATCTCATTGAAGGTTCTGACCTGTGGAAGACGCTGATACTCAATTATGCCAGCGCCGACGTGTTCGACGCCGGCGATGGTGGTGCGGCCTGGTCTGTTGAAGATGACGCCCCGATCTGGGAACGCCAGCCATTGACCGAGCAGGCTGAACCGGGATTTGACCAACCGATGGACCGGACAGGCGAAGCTGGTAGCTTCATTGGGCCAGCTTCCTTGTTGACATGGCAGTCCCGACGTGTGTTGCTCGCTCATGACGGTGAGACCATTACTGGGGTGCTCATTTGCAATGGCGACAGGTTGAAGCCTCAGAACGCGCATCGATACGAGACGATGACCGCCTGGAGACGCAGTAACGCTCAGGAGAAGACGTTGAAGATGCCGCTGGTCTACATGCCGCGCAAGCATGATCCCGCACGGGCACTGTGGCGCGGATTGCCGACCTTGGTCGCCGATGAACAAGCAGGGAAAGAGCACAGAGAAGGGCCTTCCGAATCACTGCGTCCTCTTACGTTGCGATGGTTGGACAAAGTCAAGATTGGTGATTTTCCAGTCCGGCTGCATTCGTTCGGTGTCGAATACGGCAGCAACGAAGCCGTGGTCGACACCACTGTGGACGATGTACTCGATTTGAATCTGACGGTGCTATCCTCGCAGCATCCTGAATTGGGAGGAGTCGTCCGCGATGCGGTTGGTATGGTGGATACCGGTGTGCAGGAGTTACGAAATCTGGCGGGGAACATAGCTATCGCTGCTGGATTGCCAGTAGACGGACCACGAGCTCGGGCCGCGGACGCCGGGTACACTGCTTTCGATAGCGCATTTCGACAGTGGGTGCAAGGACTTGACTCCGATACCGATACGGAAGATGTCCGGCAGCAATGGAGCATGATTGCACGGCGCATCCTGTTCCGGCTCGGAGACCAGATCGCCGCTCAGGCATCCTCCCGTGCGATCGTTGGCCGTGACGTCACCCGCAGAAACCCGAAGACCGGCGCATCGACGACCACACATTACTGCGTGGCGCTTGCCGAAATCTGGTACCGAGGGAAGATCAACAAGCTTATCCCCGATGTCCCCAACGAAGGAGAGAACGAATAATGGAACAACATATGGAGCAATCCGGTCAAGGCAAGCCTTCGACCATACGGCTCACGCCGCTTGGCATATGGGTGTCGGGGCGAGTGCGTCGGCTTGCCAACGGCAGTGGCAGTGAGAAAGGGTATTTGGGCGACAGCGCCTACGCGACCGCAGCCATAGCCAAGCTCAGACACAGCGTCGGACATGAAATCGGAGATGCTCCCGATGTATTCGCATGGACTCTGCCGGATACGGAGGATTGCGAGATCAGGGGATACGATTCCACCAATTCCGGTACGCCAACGCCGCAAGAACATGCCATCTATGCGGCTGTCACGCTATTTGCGCTGCATCAACAGTCGATTCGTGATATGTCGATGCACACCGATGCAGGGGTTTCGCTTGGCTTTGCGGTAGGCCGTATGGCATACGACAATTTCAATGAGAACGGCATCCGTGGCATGTTCGACCGGCTGCAGACCGCCAACAGCTGGAAGGAACTGACACGACATGCGCGAGGCCTGATTCGACTACTCCGACGCGAGCGTATCGCCATTAATTACGGGATGCTCGCTCAGGACTTGGAAGGACTGCGTTCCGGACGGGCGCGAGCCAATGCGGTTCGACTGCGATGGGGACGTGACTTCCAGCGAGGCTATGGGGCCGCGAGGACCAGTGATAATCCGAATGGTTAGTTCAGTGCTCTGAACCTTGATTCATCTCTATTCATCTACCGACTTATTGACCCATGACGTCTTCACATCGACGTCTTGTATATAGACAATCCGGCAGCAAGTGCCGTCGTTTCCGGAAAGGAACAATACATCATGTCAACTATCAATCGCACTATCATCGAAATCCACGCGCTGGAAACCACCGCCGCCGGCAACCTCAACCGTGATGATACAGGCAGCCCCAAAACCGTGGAATACGGTGGAGTAACCCGAGCTAGGGTCTCTAGTCAGGCTTGGAAGCGGCCGACGCGCGAATTGTTCAAGGAACTGGTTGACCCGAACGATCTGGGAGTGCGCACCAAGCGCGTCGTGGAGGAACTAGCGAGCCGTATCCTCGAACGCCGTGGAGATCTGGGTGAGGATCAGGCAACTGATCTCGCCGAAACCGTATTGCAGGGCGGTGCCGGTATCAAGCTGGAAAAGCCTCGCAAGAAAAAAGGTGACGAGACTGATGATGATCGTGCCAAGCAGTCTCAGTATCTGCTGTTCTTAGGCAATCGTCAATATGGCCAGTTGGCGGATATTGCCATCGAAGCGGCTGACACCGAGAATCCGACCAAAACGATTAAAGGTGACAAAAAGCGCATCAAGCAGATTGTATCCAATGACCGTTCCATTGACGTGGCGTTGTTCGGCCGCATGGTTGCCGATGACACGAATTTGAATGTGGATGCCTGTGCTCAGGTGGCGCACGCAATCAGCGTGCAAACGGTCGAGCCCGAATCTGATTTCTTCACCGCGGTGGACGATAATCAGCGCAACGGGGGAGAAGATGAGGCGGGCGATGCCGGAGCAGCCATGATGGGACAGATTGAATTCAACGCCGCCACTTTCTATCGGTACGCGAACGTAGACGCCAACCGGCTGCAGGACCGGCTGGGCGATGTCAACGCCACGGCAAAGGCAGTCTCCGCATTTGCGCAAGCATTCCTGACCAGTGTGCCGCAGGGCAAGATTAATACTTTTGGACAGAATGTTCTGCCGGATCTCATCGTGGTCAATCTGCGCGATACGCAGGCGGTGAACTTGGTTGGTGCTTTTGAGCGGCCTGTCGTACCGGATTATGTGCAGCATGCGACTGAGGCTCTGGTGCGGCGCCAACAGGACCTGGACAAGGCCTATGGCATCACACCGGTGAAGACCTGGGTCGTACGTATCGGCGACGACACCGCGGCTGCGGATGCTTTGGTCGACGGTAAAACCACGTCGCTGCGTGACCTGGTCGCCGATGTTGAGCGAACCGTCGCGGATCGTCTGACTCAGGAGTGAACGAGCCATGTCAGTTTTACTGATGCGATTGGCTGCACCCATGCAGTCGTGGGGGGCGCGAAGCCGGTTCACCCGGCGCGAAACCGAAGCATGGCCCACCAAAAGCGGCGTCATCGGCATAATCGCCGCAGCGCTAGGAATCGGGCGCGACGAATCGCTTGAACGGTTCGACGGGCTACGGTTTGGTGTGCGTGTAGACCAACCGGGCACCGTCATGAGCGATTATCAGACGGCCCGTACCGATGACGGGGACATGCTTCCTCTGTCGCGCAGATACTATCTGCAGGATGCGGTGTTTCTCGCTGGGCTAGAAAGCACCAATCGTGCTGAGCTTGAACGATACCGGTTTGCACTGGCGTCCCCGTACTACCAACTGTTTCTTGGCAGAAGATCGTGCCCGCCAGACGGTCCTGTGCATGCGTGGATATCGGACGCTGGGTTAGAGGATGCACTGCGGCAGGCTCCATGGCAAGCCACGGAACGATACCAGTATCGGGTGATGCATAGATTGACCTTCGGCAAGCCGGACTTCTTGCCCATCATCGTGGAACCATTGCCCGGGGAGGGAAGTCAGCTGGGATTCGTGGATGAGCTTATGGATGAGCCGGTGAGTTTCAGCCAGCAGAAACGGCTGTGGAAGCCGCGGCGATACATGCGACTCGATGATGGAGCGTCGCCTCGCCCTACTGTTCCCGAACTAGGGCCCGCGGATGGCGACGATACGTGTCCGAGTGAATCCGAGTCGGTGCTCGATGACGACGCATTCTTCGATGCGGTGGCAAATGCAGAAGAGGAAGAGGAACAATGACAATATTCACCAGAGCCATGATTGACCCGAGGCATCGTCTTGCGATGCGAGCGTTGGCGTCACTGGAGAGGATGCACGCTATCATTGCTAGGGCTACCGATGGTGATACCGACTCATCCCGAGTATTGTGGCGGCTTGACCCGGGACGTACCGGGCAACCGAGTCGACTGTATATCGTCTCCCCGAATGTCCCGGATGCGGAAATTCTGCGTCAGGAACTTGGAGTTGGAACTGTCGATATTTCGACATGCTCATATGAACCGTTCCTGTCGAGATTGGAATGCGGGCAGGAATGGGGATTCCGTCTCAAGGCGAATCCGACACATTCCGAGCTGTCCGGAGAGCCGGGTAAACGCGGCAAGCGCACGGGCATCATCAGGGCCGAAGAACAGCAAGAATGGTTGTTCCATCAGGCTCGGCGTGCCGGATTCCATATGCCGATCAATAGGCTTGAGCTACCTGAGGTATTAGTTAGACATTCGGTTCGGGAGAAGTTCAGACGTAAGGGCTCGACAGTTACATTGACTTCGGCCACCTATGATGGCGTACTGGTTGTGGATGATCCGGACTTGCTTCGACGGTCGTTGATCGAGGGGATCGGACGTGCTAAAGGCTATGGATTCGGTCTTTTGACATTGGTGCCCTTGGCTGACGATCATCGCAAGGAGCCTCGGTCATGAGCGGCATACCTGGTGTTCGACCACCTGAGTTGCAGTCGTTGCTCCGCGTGCAAGATCGTTTGACATTTCTGTACGCGGAGCATTGTGTAGTCAATCGTGCCGACAATGCTGTGACAATAACTGATGCACGAGGAACGGTGCATGTGCCCGCCGCGACGTTGAGCGTACTGATGCTAGGACCAGGTAGCAACATTACTTATGCCGCTATTTGTCTGTTGGCCGAGTCGAGATCCACATGCATATGGGTGGGAGAGCATGGTGTTCGCTACTACTGTCACGGGGCCTCTCTCGCGCAATCCACGAGATTGTTGGAAGCGCAGGCCAAGTTGGTGTCTTCCGAGCGCACCCGTGTGAAAGTGGCTCGGAAGATGTATGCGATGCGGTTTCCTGATGAATCAACTGATGGTCTTACCATGCAACAACTACTTGGTAAAGAGGGAACACGAGTTCGCCGAGCGTATGAGCGAGAATCAAAACGTACCGGGGTAATATGGTCAGGGCGATCGTACAAAGTCACGGATTTCGATGATGCGGATGAGGTGAATCGTGCGTTGTCTGCTGCTAATACGTCTCTGTACGGTGTGGTGCATGCAGTTATCGTTGCTCTTGGGTGTTCTCCTGGATTGGGGTTCGTTCACGCAAGAAATGAGCGAAGTTTTGTCTATGACATTGCAGATTTGTACAAAGTGGATATCACGATTCCTCTGGCATTTGATTTAGTGGCACAGCAAGTTGATGATGTATCCGTCGCGGCTCGTCGAGGCATACGAGACAGAATGAAAGATGGGAAATTTATGCAACGTTGTGTGAAGGATATACGTTCGTTGTTATTGACTCCGGATGAGGCCGAATCGGATTCTCCGGAAGTTGAAGATATTACGACGCAGTTGTGGACTGGGGCTTCGGGATATAGAGCGAGCGGCAAAAATTACTCAGTCGAATCGGACATGTTCATCAATGATGATGGGGATTTGCATGTAGATTTTGACGTGGAAGATGGCGAATTCTAGTGCGGACGATATGCCAGTATAAGATATAGGACAATCGAGCAAACAAGCAGAAGCATAGGGGCTCATAATGATTGTTATCGTACTTACAGTGTCCCCTCCGAAGCTGCGTGGACACTTGACACGTTGGCTGTTTGAGGTATCCCCTGGTGTCTATGTAGGCAAAGTTTCTGCTCGTGTTCGGGAGCTGCTGTGGCAGCAGATATTGGAGAATATTGGCGAAGGGCGTGCCGTCATGGTGTACTCTTCCAATAACGAACAAGGTTTGGACTTCAGAACACATGGGCAAGAATGGGAGCCAGCGGATTATGATGGATTAAAGCTGATTATGCGACCAAACTCAAGTCAAAAGCAGAAGCGTAATGGAGTTTTGAAAACCAAGAAAAAGACTGGTTGGAGTAGTGCCTCTCGATATAGGCGTTTTGGCCGATGACTGGAGGCAGGAACAATAGTACGAAGATTGGAGCCACTGTGCGAATCCAATTATTGAGGGTCCAGCGCTCAAGAGTTTTCGCATAAAATCGGACTGTTTGCCCCGCATGCGCGGGGATGATCCGGCGGAACATGAGCGCGCATACGGTCGTTACGGGTTTGCCCCGCATGCGCGGGGATGATCCGTTCACGTACTGGGAGATGAACGAACTGTGGCTGTTTGCCCCGCATGCGCGGGGATGATCCTGCGTTGGAATCACGTGAGGCTGCGGAGTTCACGTTTGCCCCGCATGCGCGGGGATGATCCGACTAGTGACTAGAAAGGAATGATTATCATGCCGTTTGCCCCGCATGCGCGGGGATGATCCGGCATTGTGCCAATTCTCGACTGGGAGCCGAACGTTTGCCCCGCATGCGCGGGGATGATCCGCAACAGAAACAATAATAAACGACAAGACAGGAGTTTGCCCCGCATGCGCGGGGATGATCCGACGTGCTCACCCTCAGCCCTGCGGAGCGTCGGGTTTGCCCCGCATGCGCGGGGATGATCCGTATCAACCAAAGATAAAAAAGAAAGGATGGTGGTTTGCCCCGCATGCGCGGGGATGATCCAGGTGGTGGAAAAGAAGAGCCGCCGTGGATTCAAGTTTGCCCCGCATGCGCGGGGATGATCCGACAGGAGAAGCAACGAAAAACACAGAACAAAAGTTTGCCCCGCATGCGCGGGGATGATCCGTCGTGCGCCGGGTTCTTCGTGCTCAACCCGATGTTTGCCCCGCATGCGCGGGGATGATCCGGGGTGTATCCAACCCTTCCAGTATCATGCCGTGTTTGCCCCGCATGCGCGGGGATGATCCGACGTGAATTTTCGTGCGATACTTAGGTCGAATGTTTGCCCCGCATGCGCGGGGATGATCCGTCGGTAAGGCGATTCGGTCGGATGTAGACGTGGTTTGCCCCGCATGCGCGGGGATGATCCGACTCGCATGAGTTCGTCAGATGTGTTGAACAGGTTTGCCCCGCATGCGCGGGGATGATCCGAATGGGACGAAGAAGAACGAAGAACGGGAACAGTTTGCCCCGCATGCGCGGGGATGATCCGGCTCGAGCGAGCAACCATGGGCGAAGGTGGACGTTTGCCCCGCATGCGCGGGGATGATCCGTGACCGTCAGGCACCGATACGGCGGCAACTCCGTTTGCCCCGCATGCGCGGGGATGATCCGGCAAGCGCCT
>ERZ791858.1599-NODE-1599-length-11798-cov-7.304096_pt1 | contig 11798 bp, 13 predicted proteins | sample MGYA00510284_ERZ791858 | MGnify/ENA primary metagenome ERZ791858 (study PRJEB30046, sample SAMN00792077) | human gut metagenome | study: EMG produced TPA metagenomics assembly of the A metagenome-wide association study of gut microbiota in type 2... | reverse complement strand
ACTCCACAGACACATGTAACCTCATCTGGCGCCTCCATGCCGCTGACGCGGCATCCGGAAGTGTAGACTTTAACGTCTGCTTTGTGCCTAAATGACTTTCTCCAACTGATCAACTTGCGGTTACGTCCTCGCTGAAAGTACGCAGCTGAGTAACCACCTGCAGGAAATTGACGAGCGTCGGCGTCTCGTCATCACGCCGCCAGGCAACCCACGTCTCGAGCTTTGGGGGGGCTTTCTTCAAATCAAGATAACGCACGCCCGGGCGTGCCAGGTTGCGCAGCGACGCTGGGACAAGGGCGATGCCCATGCCGGCCGATACAAGGCTGATGATGGTCTGCATCTGGATCGCGTGCTGGGCAATACGAACCCTTCCGCCACAAGCTGCATAATATTCAGTGACCAGATCGTGGAAGGATGGCGCAACGCGTCGGGGAAAGACGATCAACGGGGACGAAACCACGCCATTTGCGGAAAGCGATCCATCAATGGACGCTAGGCGACCATCTTTGAGCCAGCCTTCCGGCACCACAGCGATCAGCGGCTCACTGGCTAGAGGAAGATAGCTAAGCGTAGCGGGAAGCGGCGCTTCGCGGTGCGGGATAATGATTCCAGCATGGCTCTTGCCCTCGAGCAGCGCGGTGATCTGCACGTCACTCGTGGCTTCGGTCAGGCCGAGTTCGACATCGGGATAGAGTTCGCGGAAGCGATGAACCAACTTAGGAAGCAGTCCATAGTCGACGGTGCTGACAAAGGAAAAGTCGAGCCGCCCTGATGTGCCTGTTCGGATTCGCCTTGCAATGGTGGCGAGCGCATCGACGCCATCGAGCGTTTCGCGCACATGTGGCAACCACTGCGCACCGAAGGGGGTCAATGCGACCGAGCGTTTGCTGCGCACGAAGAGGGGGGCGCCAAGACTCTTTTCCAGTGCACGAATGGACTGGCTGAGTGGTGGCTGCGTCATGTTTAGCTGTTCGGCTGCCTTGCCAAAATGCAGAGTTTGCGCCACGACGATGAAATGCCGGAGTTGAAGAACATTCATATTCATACTTTCAGCGACCTAATTGTGTCTGAAAAATATATTTCACAAGAGGATTCTGACTTTGTAAATTGCGAGCATCGAATATTTTGGAGAAAAACCATGCCGCATTATCGATCAAGAACAAGTACGCACGGCCGCAATATGGCTGGGGCACGTAGCCTCTGGCGGGCGACTGGTATGAAAGATTCCGATTTCGGCAAGCCGATCATCGCCATCGCCAACAGCTTCACGCAGTTCGTGCCAGGACATGTCCATCTGAAGGATCTTGGTCAGCTCGTCGCCCGCGAAATTGAAGCCGCTGGCGGCGTGGCCAAAGAATTCAACACCATCGCGGTCGATGACGGTATCGCCATGGGGCACGGCGGCATGCTCTATTCGCTGCCGTCGCGCGACCTGATCGCCGATAGCGTCGAATACATGGTCAACGCACACTGCGCCGACGCTATGGTCTGCATCTCCAATTGCGACAAGATCACCCCAGGCATGCTAATGGCGGCGATGCGGCTCAACATTCCAACCATCTTTGTCTCGGGCGGGCCAATGGAGGCGGGTAAGGCTGTGGTGAAGGGGCACAAGCAGGCACTGGACCTTATCGACGCGATGGTGATAGCCGCCGATGACCGATACAGCGATGAGGAGGTGGCCACGGTCGAGCGGGCGGCATGTCCGACATGTGGCTCGTGTTCGGGCATGTTCACTGCCAATTCGATGAACTGCCTGACTGAAGCGCTGGGTTTGGCCCTGCCCGGTAATGGCACCATCGTCGCCACCCATGTCGATCGTGAAAAGCTTTTCCGCCGATCCGGGCGCCTGATTGTCGAGCTCGCTCGTCGCTACTATGAACAAGCCGACCCAAGCGTTTTACCACGCCACATCGCGACAAGAGCGGCTTTCGAAAACGCAATAAGTCTCGATATTGCCATGGGCGGGTCGACCAACACAGTGCTGCACCTTCTGGCAGCGGCGCGGGAGGGATATGTGGATTTCACCATGGCCGATATTGATCGCCTTTCACGCCGCGTCCCCGTGCTATGCAAGGTTGCCCCGGCGGTCAGCGATGTTCATGTTGAGGACGTGCATCGTGCCGGCGGCATCATGGCTATCATGAGCGAACTCGACCGGGCAGGCCTGATCGACACCACGGTGCCAACTGTCCATGCGCCGACGTTCAAAGAGGCGCTGTTGTACTGGGATATTACAAGAACGCACGACGAGGCTGTCTACATATTCTATCGCGCCGCGCCAGGTAATGTTCCGTCGCAGACAGCGTTCAGCCAGTCAGCTCGCTGGGAACTTCTGGACACAGACCGCGAGAAGGGCGTCATCCGTTCAATAGAACATCCCTTCAACAAGGACGGTGGATTAGCCGTGTTGTTTGGCGATCTCGCGCCCGAGGGCTGCATAGTGAAGACCGCCAGCGTAGATCCGTCGATGCTGGTCTTCGAGGGACGAGCCGTCGTCTTTGAAAGTCAGGAAGAAGCGGTCAGTGGAATTCTCAGCGATCAGGTCGTAGCCGGCGATATCGTGGTCGTACGTTATGAAGGGCCTAAAGGCGGCCCCGGTATGCAGGAAATGCTTTATCCGACGAGCTATCTCAAATCAAAGGGTCTTGCCAAGTCCTGTGCCTTGCTCACCGATGGACGCTTTTCCGGCGGCAGTTCAGGGCTGTCGATCGGCCATGTTTCGCCGGAAGCGGCTGAGGGGGGCTTGATCGCCCTTGTCAAAACCGGAGACAGAATCGTGATCAACATTCCAAACCGTTCCATTCACCTCGATGTTCCCGAGCAGACGCTGAACACCCGCAGAGAGGTCATAGTGGCACGTGGCCCACATGCCTGGACGCCTGCCAATCGCCAACGTGTCGTCTCTCCTGCACTGCAAGCCTACGCTGCTTTGACCACCAATGCAGCGCGCGGTGCGGTCCGAGATGTCACTCAAATTAAGCGGAGTTGATGTCATAGCTTGAGCACCAGCAAGCCGTTGGCCGATCTGAATACCTATGGCAGATCACTGCCTGTTGGCCGCATGGCTTGCTCTCTACTTCCCGAAGGGCGGTACCGCTTATGACGGGGCTGAAACCGATGATTGGCGGCACGCTCAACATCAAGCGCGTCCACGCCCATTGGGATGAAGTCCTGCGACTGGCCAACTCGATTAAGTAGTGCACTGTGATGACCTCATGGATGTTGCGCATGCTCGGTAGCCACCCGCGCCAGAATGGCTTGCGGTTGCCCTGCGCGAGCTGCGCCGCCGCGTATATGCGGGCTGAACAGTTGTGAGGCGCGCAACGCGCTGACCCGCGTCGTGTTCTTCAACCGCTTGGGTGAAATTCGCAACTGCAGTTTCGAGCCGCAACGGTAGATCTTAAAAGCTTCAAAAATTAACGTCAGCTTTTCGCTCATAGCGGACCTTGGGATCTTGCTTTCTGTCCGCTATGTGCCAAGAGCGGACATTGTCAACGTTTTATATAATTCAATGGTAACGTATATCGCTAACCTTGCCTGTAGATTTTAAAGATTTGAAGGGGGCTTAATGAAGCAACAGTCAGAATCACTTTTACCTTTTAAAATCAGTAGGATTCATACAGAAATAGGTGTATTCAAAGTCTATGGATACAGATCATCATTCCGCGCAAGGAAAATGACTATCATCCTCTCAACGGTTTTCATACTTTCCACAGATGGCTGGGAAGAGCTCGCCTTAACCCAAACCAATAATGATTTTATGAAACAACTAATTCCTTACCTAGAATGCCATTTAAAGGCAAGTTTTTAGCTTCCTAATAAGCCTCAAATAGACATTATCATTGAGCCACCACAACCTTAGTGCGCTTAATGCGTTTTATGTTAAATATCAATGAGTTGCAGTGAGCACCAGTTCACTGGAAAAATAAAATCTTTAAAATCCCATTTCAGGCGTCTTAGTTCCCTCGAGCCAAAAATTTTTTCGTTACTCTGGTCATGGAGGGGTCAGTTTGGATATCGAAAATTATTGTTCGTTACGGCTGATTTTTAATCGCAAAAGTTAACCTTAACTTCCAGTTCAGTAGTGAAGTTCAGATAGTGCCAGCTCTGCTATTTTCGTAGTAACAGTGACCGGGTCGTTACTTTCCAAAGACCAAGACGCGGATAATCCACACCATGCGCAGATCCACATCAGCAGCCTCTCTCTGTCCAGACCGGCAGTTTCGGTCACTATATTAAGTCGTTGTTTAAATATTTCCGGGACAACGGCTATTCCAGAAGTTGGATTACCAAGGTCCGGATTTGTGAAAATATTGGCATAGTCGAACCCTCGCTCACCTTTTAAGCCTTTCGGGTCAATTGCCAGCCAACCGGATGACCCAAAATCAAGGACATTAGCGTGATGCAAATCGCCATGTAGCGTGGTCACATCACGCGGCGAAGATAGCAGATCTTCAGATATTTCTGCGCACTGCTTCAGAATCCCCCCATACATCCGGGCGGCTGGTTTAAGGGCGTGGAACCAGTCATGAAGAGAAGTAAGTTGTGGTATTGGCTGTTTCTGACCTATGTGCAACTGGTTTGCTGTAAGGCACAGAATACGGCAAGCCTCTGTGTCCTGACCTTCGCTGGACATCGTGGACAGAGATGCAGGCCCCGTGGCACGCTCCAGAAGAATTGCCTCATTTTCATGGGAAATTACCGGGGCAGCTCCACGTCCTCCCCACCATGCCATAAGCGCATTACCTCTTTGTTCTTCCAGGTCATCGGTAATTTTTAGCATCGCTTTTATGCCATCGGTTGATGTTTTAACCGGGAGGAGTTGTGATGTATGGGTTACGAATGGTGAGCCGTCAGGGGTGAGTTTCCAGCGATTCAACCAGGGTTCGAACTTGTATTTATTCATAATCCTTTATCTTCCTGTCGGTAAAGGGACTGTATACGGCAGACTTGTGAGCGACTATAGCCCGTAGCTTCAGCTGTTTCCTGAATGCTCAGTTTCTTAGTCTGCCGATAGTAGAGGACTTTCTGGTGACGTTCCAGGTCGGCCTGCTTACCCCGGTATTTACCCTGCGTATGGGCCCGTTCAATTCCCTGTTTTTGGCGCTGGCGACGGCTCAGCCAGTCCTTATGAGACATCGCGGCCATCAGGTCGATAAGCATGTTATTGATGGCGGTTATCACTGCGCGGGTTATTGGATCAGCCTGCGAAGGATCTTTATCTGACAGCGCCTGCCATGATGTGGGGACATCCAGGCTGACAATACGCAGCTCGTGTTGTTCTATCTGTTTTTTCAGCGTCATCCAGTCGCTGTTACTCAGACGGGTCAGTCGGTCTATCTGCTCGACCAGTAAAATATCATTGTGGTGACTGTCCATCAGTAAGCGTCCCAGTTCCGGACGGTCAAGTTTTGTACCGCTGATGTTCTCCCGGTAGTAACTGGCTATTTTATGTCCCCGCTCCTGAACGAACTGCTCTAGCATCTCTTTTGCCCGATCGGCAAACTGATCTTCCGTCGATGCCCTTAAATAAGCTCTGATGAACATTTTTTCACCGCATTATCGCTTTTAGGTTGTTGCATTTACTCTATCGCATATAGGTTATGTCATTCATCGTGTTCAGTCACGTTTTAGTTATGGCACCAGGGTGTACCCTTATGCGATAATCATTTTTGTTAAAAATACCGCATCGAATAATTTATGAGGAAAACTATATGGCAAGGAGGCAGATTCTTTCGCTGTCGGAAAGAGAGTCAAAACAGTAAGTTATAACCTTATCGTGGTTTTTTACACGATTGGTCTTCAAACCCCAATACTTACTGTCCATCACTGAGCGCCCTTAAATGCATTTTTTCCTGCAGCAGAGGCATCAGCCACTCGGTAAATAACCGCAACGGTCGTGAGAGGTGCCTCCTGTCTGAATACAGAATATTCACAGGCAGCGGGCGCGGCAGGAAATCCGGCATCACTTCGCACAGAGCACCCTCGGTGATCATCTCATGTACGTCATACTCGGGGATCTGAATCAGACCCATGCCCGCCACGCAGGCTGCAATATAGGCTTCGGCATTATTAACGGTCAGACAGGTATTTACCCCAGTGCTGAATATCTCACCCTTCTGCTCCCACTCCCAGCGTTCACGGCGACCGGTAGTGGGAGAGGCATACCCCACAGCAACGTGACCGGCCAGTTCCTGCGGCAGTAACGGGTGCCCGTAACGGGCAAGATAGTCCGGTGATGCCACGTTGATGAGCCTGAGATAGCCAGCCCTGCGCGCGACCATACCCGAGTCGTTCAGCATACCGACACGAACGGCACAGTCCGTGCCCTCTTCGGCGAGATTGACGCTGCGGTCTGTCACGCCAAGCTCTACCTGAATGGCCGGGTGACGCGCAAAAAAATCCGGCAGCGCCGGGATAATAATGCGCCTCCCGACCCGACCCGGTACATCCACACGCACCTTTCCCGTCACCTGGTCACTGGTTTGTCTGAATAAATTTTCCGTATCTTCCACGTCCTGAACCACAGCCTGACAGCGCGTATAGAACGCCTCCCCGTCCGAGGTCAGCGACACCCGGCGGGTGGTCCGGTGAAGCAGGCGGGTACCCAGCCTGCATTCCAGTTCACGGATGGCAGCAGAGACGGTCGATGCGGGTCGGTTCAGAGTTTCTGCCGCCCGGATAAAGCTGCCATTTTCCGCCACCCTGATAAATATACGGAAAAGGTCAATGGTATCCATATGTCCACATTATTCGTGATTTATGCGCAGTGTATTCTCATTTTGGCTCTTTATACATTATGGCAAGTCATTAATCTATAACTGACGGGGCATCCCGGATACATGACGTAACAGGAGCGGAACAATGACCGACCATACTCTCAAAGGTAAAACTGTCCTTATTGCCGGCGGCGCGAAAAATCTGGGGGGGCTGATAGCCCGTGATTTCGCACAGCATGGCGCGCGCGCCATTGCGGTCCACTACAACAGCGATACTACGCGTCAGGACGCTGAAGCGACCGTCACGGCAGTGAAGGCAGCGGGTGCGGAAGCCGCTGCGTTTCAGGCTGACCTGACGTCCGCAGCCGCCATGGAAAAACTGTTTTCTGACGTGGCGGCCACGCTCGGACAGCCGGATATCGCCATTAATACCGTCGGTAAGGTGCTGAAGAAACCGATGGCCGAGGTTTCCGAAGCGGAATTTGACGAAATGAGCGCGGTAAACGCCAAATCCGCGTTTTTCTTCCTGAAGGAGGCCGGAAAACACGTCAGGGATAACGGAAAAATCTGCACGCTGGTGACGTCTCTTCTGGGTGCATACACGCCCTTTTACGCTGCGTACGCCGGTATGAAAGCACCGGTGGAGCATTTCACCCGGGCAGCGTCAAAAGAGCTGGGAGCCCGCGGGATTTCCGTAACGGCTGTCGGCCCCGGCCCGATGGACACGCCGTTCTTTTATCCGGCAGAAGGCGCTGACGCGGTGGCCTACCACAAAACGGCAGCTGCACTTTCTCCGTTCAGTAAAACCGGACTGACCGATATCCACGATATTGTCCCCTGGATCCGCTTTCTGGTGAGCGAGGGGTGGTGGATGACCGGACAGACCGTGCTGGTTAACGGCGGTTACACCACCAAATAGCCTGCGGGCAGGCAGCGCGCTGACTCAGGCTCCCGTTCGTCAGCTTAGCGCGTTGCCGCCGCGTTCGGGAACGGAGACTCTGCTCATGCATGTTGTTCTGATGGTTCTGGGGGGCTTCCTGCTTCAGGCGTTTTTTCTGCTCACCGGCATCCTGTGGGGCAGCTTCCCGCAGGCGGTGCTGTCCGCGTGCAGGCTGTTTATCCCCGTATGGGTGGCGGTTGCCCTGATTAACCTTTACGTCGGAGTGTTCCGGGCAGGGTATTCCCTGCGGGAGGAGATACCGGTGCTGTTCATTATCATTGCCATTCCCGCAGGCGCTGCCGCCCTGCTGCTGTGGCGAATGAGCCGCTGAGGAGGTTGCCGTGACGGAAAATACCAACCTGATACATCCGCTGCTGCGCCAGCGCGACGGACATCATGCCCGCGTGACCTGGGAGGAGCTCTTTTTCGACCTGGTGTACGTGTTTGCAGTCACGCAGCTCAGCCACATTCTGCTGCATCACCTCAGCGCATCCGGGGGGCTCCATACGCTCATCCTCTGGTTTGCGGTCTGGCTGGGCTGGCAGTACACCTGCTGGGTGACAAACTGGTTCAGCCCGGAAACACCGGCCATCCGGGGATTACTGTTTGCCGTGATGGCTGCTGCACTGGTGATGTCCGCCGCGCTGCCGGAAGCGTTTGGTGAGAAAGCGTGGATTTTCGCCGGCGCCTATGTGGTGATACAGGCCGGCCGCACCGCTTTTATTGTGTGTGTTCTGGGCCGGGGACATGCGCTGAGTGCCAACTACCGGCGCATGCTGGCGTGGCTGCTGGTTTCAGCCCTGCTCTGGTGCGTGGGGGCCGCCGCGGACAGCGACCTGCGGATGATTTTCTGGGGAGGCGCGGTGCTGTGTGAATATCTCTCGCCCATGGCCGGTTTTGCTTTTCCCGGCCTGGGGCGCTCTTCCACGCGGGACTGGACGATTGAAGGCGGCCACCTGGCCGAACGCTGCCAGCTTTTCGTCATTGTCGCGCTGGGTGAAACCCTGCTGGCGACCGGCGGCACGCTTTCCTCCACCGGCGTCTGGACGCTTTCTGGCCTGTCGTCGCTGGCCGCGAGCTTTCTGTCCGTACTGGCCATCTGGTGGCTCTACTTTGGGACATCAGGCAAAGAGGCGATGCAGGCCATCACGCGGGCCGGAGACCCCGGGAAAATGGGCGCTTATTTTCACTACATTCACGCCATCCTTATCGGCGGCATTATCGTGACGGCGGTGGGGAATGACCTGACGATGGCGCACCCGGACCAGCCCGTACTGGCCGTACACAGCCTGGTGCTCTGTGCCGGGCCGGTCATCTTTCTGACCGGAAGTGCAGTGTATAAAAGCGTTGTTTACGGGAAGGTGCCGGTATCGCATCTTGCAGGAGCCGGTGCTCTCGGCCTGACGTCGCTCGTGCTTCCGCTGCTCACTCTTGAGCTGGCCGGCTGGCTCACGACGGTGGTTATGCTGATAACCGCGTTTGCCGAAGGGCAGGCACACTGCCGTCGCAAAGCCGCAGGAGGTCTGCAGTGACGGGCACCGGCAGCATCAGCCCCTGGCCGGATACCGGCGCACCGGCACATTACACTGACGTGCTTTCCTTCTGGCAGGCACACCCGGCACACTGGTTTGCAAAAGACGCCGCCTTTGACCGGCTCTTCCGGGCGCGCTTTCTCTCCCTGCACATGAGTATTGTCTTCCGGTTACGGGAAGCGTGGCGGGAGACACCGGAGGGGTGTCTGGCGCTCATTATCATGACCGACCAGTTCCCGCGAAATGCGTTCCGGGGAACGGCACGAATGTATGCCGCAGACCCGCTGGCCCGGTGGTATGCCCGTCATGCCCTGCGGGCCGGCTGTATGCAGGCGGTTGCCCCTCCGCTGAGGGTCTTTTTCACCCTGCCATTCGCCCATTCGGAAGACCCGGATGACCAGGCCGAATCGGTCAGGCTGAACGCGATGCTGGGAGAAGAATACAGAAAGCATGCGGAAGGACACAGGAATATCATCACCCGCTTCGGGCGCTTTCCTCACCGTAACGCCCTGCTGAAGCGGGAAACAACGCCGGAAGAGCGCCGTTTTCTGGATGAAGGAGGGTTTTCCGGGTAATCCCCGGGGGAGTCCGGCCTTCCTCCTCATGCATCCGGTTAACTGATTTGTTCCTCTCAGGCCGGTCCGGCAGGACGGGCAGGGACAGAGAGGTCGGACAAAGCCATCAGGGAGAGAAAATGCTGACAGAATCCAGCCTGTACACCGGGAAAGGCAAGATGCACGAAGGGCCCGGCCTTTCATCACCGGTATTTATTTTTTCCGGCTGTTTCTGCGCGGCGCAGGGGCTCAGGAGCCTGCTGACCGCATCCGGACAGAGAATCATTCACGTCAGAACCGATGGAGGGGGCGCCTTTGAGCCGCGCGGTTTTCTGCAGCACGTGACGCCGGGAAGCCGGGTAGTGATGTACCTTCCGGGAGAGCCGCAGAATATGCTCGCCACGCTGCAGGCTTTCAGTCTGTTTATCAGGCTGAGCCGCCATTCCCTGCCGACGCTCATCCTGAGCAGTTGCCGGCCTGACTGGCTGTATCGTACGCTGGGGTACCAGATGGGCGACCTGAAAACGATGTCAGTCCTGCGCGCCCTGCCGGTCAGCACGTCGTTACCGGACCTGTCTCTGCTGTTGCGGACGGAAGGCACTCCATTATTGCTGGTCAGACAGGCCAGGGAGATGGAAAGGCGTTCAGTCAGTCGGGTGCCGGGCATGACGAAACGTGAGCTGGAAACGGTGCTGTGGCTGTTGCGGGGAGAAAGCATTGCCGAAATCAGCCGTCATACCGGCACCAGTACCAAAACGCTCTACTCACAGCGACACAGTGGACTGAAAAAGCTCCAGGTGGCATGTCCCGCCCTGAACATTCGACACCGCCATACCTGGTGACGGCACGATCCATCTCCAGTTAACGGGGGTTGAGGGCCAACCGTACGAGAACGTACGCTCAAGTACAATTTTGAGCAGATCAGGCGAGTAAACGAACGTTTTGTTTACTCTTTCCGCGAGTGCCAGCATCCATGCGGTTTTCGCCATTTTCAGTGTTAATAAACCCGATAATCAACGTAATTCTGACCAACGACACTACGAATTTATATGTTTAAAATCATATAATTAGGTTCTTAACGTACGTTTCCGATCCATTGGGCTTCAGTCCCCTAGGTCAGCTGCTGCTCAAACCGGAGCCCTGAGCCTGCGTAAAAGTCACTTTTATCAGGCGCCCCGTAAAAGGGGCTTTTCCTGTGCGATTACCCCCATCCACGGGGACGGGGGAATCTGTTTTGCTTTCCGTTGTGTTTATTATAACATGCCAATCTCTTGTACTAGTTGATGGGATCGTTTTTCGTGGAATATACCTCTATCGGAAAGCCAGAACAGATGCTTGCCAATCTCTTCGTCCGGTACCGAATCGAGCGCATCACTCAGTAAGGTTTTTTCGTCTTCCTGCCAGGGATGACCGGCTCGCGGAAAACGCGGATCAGGCTGGCGGTCTTTTTTCTCCCTTTTTTCCCGTCTGGCAACGGTCGGCGCATCGCCTTTTTTCAAGCCGACGCGCGCTTTCATGGCGCCGATAGCGGCGACGGCCAGTACCAGCGTTTCACGCTCCTGGCGCGTGAGCAGGCTGTCCTCGCAAATCAGGGTGTTCAGGTTATCGATCAGCTTATTCAGCCCGGGTTCAGTGACTTTCATTTTATGCTCATATTCCTTGTGTGGTGGCGATCAGTCCCGGCTCTCATTCACCTGGACGGTGACCGGCAGGCCTGCATCAAAACAGGTCTGATACCAGCTGGCCACCTGAAGGGGATCGCCCTCTTTTATCCGGCGTATGCCGCCGGCATCCGTCAGCTGCAGGCAGGTGGTACCGTCCAGACGGATCACGTAGGCCGCTTCCCTGATGGTGTAATGGCCGTCATCCAGCTGCAGCTCCACCACGTCACCGGCAGCCGTCTGGCGTAACGGCAGACGCCGGACGTCTGTCAGACGTTGTCGTGCCGTTTCAGCCTTGCGTTCTGCCTGGAAGAGCGGTTCTGCAATGCCGCGACCGGCCTCCGTCAGCTCGACGGCCAGCTGCAGATTCGGGGCGCGCAGGGTGCGCA
>ERZ791858.1597-NODE-1597-length-11809-cov-11.247235_pt1 | contig 11809 bp, 9 predicted proteins | sample MGYA00510284_ERZ791858 | MGnify/ENA primary metagenome ERZ791858 (study PRJEB30046, sample SAMN00792077) | human gut metagenome | study: EMG produced TPA metagenomics assembly of the A metagenome-wide association study of gut microbiota in type 2... | reverse complement strand
TGGTTTCCGGTGCCGGACTGTTGAGATCAGTGTCCGTGACAAAGAACTGTTCCATATGTGGCTGCTAAGAGAGTTACTTAACAATTGTATTGCTCATTCTGAATATACCTTGGGTGGAAGAATTTATTTGAATGAATTTGAAGATAAAATTATTCTTACAAATCCAGGCTCTTTTTTGCCAGGAAAAATAGAAAAGGTGCTGGATCCCGGATATAATCCGCCTTTTTATAGAAATCAGCTTTTAGCAGAGACAATGGTAAAACTCAATATGATTGATTCGCAATCTATTGGAATTAGAAGAGTATTCCGGATTCAAAGAGATCGATATTTTCCTCTACTAGATTATGATTTATCCAACAGACAGCAGGTTAAAGTTTGCGTGTATGGAAAGGTGTTGGATGAGAACTACTCTCAGATACTGTTTGCTAATCCTGATTTTGATCTGGAGACCGTGTTCTTGATTGACTGTGTTCAGAAGCGCATAAAAATTGATAAAGAAGCGGTTAAACATTTGAGAAAATTAAAAGTAATAGAAGGAATGTCACCAAATATATTTTTATCTGCATCTGTATCAGAGACCATCGGTGAACAGAGTCAATATGTAAAAAATAAGGCATTTAATGACCAGTATTATAGAGATCTTATTGTAAAGTATCTGGAACAATACGGTTCTGCCAAAAAAAGAGATGTTAGAGAACTGCTGTGGGATAAACTGCCAGAAGTAATGGATGATAAGCAAAAAGAGAGTAAAGTAAAGAATCTTTTAGCTAAGATGAGAAGAATGGGAATAATCACAACAGATTCTGAGAATCAACAGAAGTCATCTTGGATACTTGTTAAGGATTTAAACAAGTAAGAAGCAAATTTTATCCAAGATTTATCCAAGCTGATGCGAAAAAACCTTTAAAATCAAGGCTTTTCTTGGATAAATTGAAATGACCAAAGTTAAAAAACAAGGTTTAACCAAGAAGATTGACTTTGTAATATGTTGATATTTGGTCAAAAATCCTGAAGTATACAAACAAAAAGCAGAAAAAGAGAATTGCTAATACACAGGACATTTTCAATTACCATAAAAATGATAAAAGAGAGGCAGTGGAAATCCATTGCCTCATTTCAGTATACGACAAGAAGAATTCTACGGTCCGTATTCTGAAAACACCAAAGACAGAAAGCAGTGTGCGTAAAATATTCTTACCGAAGAGCGTCGCTAATATGCTATGTCATGAGCTTTGTATCTGCATCTGCTAAAAAAGAAATACATGAAACCAACTCCGACTTTTGATGCATTTTCATTAGAAAGCCCGGAAAACGAAGAATTTGCTGAAAAACATTCCAAAGTAGGTGGAGTAAAAGCAGATGAACAGATTATAAAACTTTTGAATCCGACAGAATTCATCGGAGAATGTGATACGACAAAAAACTGGAGAATCAGTCATGGAGCTTTTGACAGAGATACTTCGATTGCGATTCCTGTAATATTGGCAACAATGTTAAAGAACAAAGGTTATGAAGTGGATTTTTCATTGCCGTGGGGATTACCGCATAGCGGAGATTATGATCTGGAAGAATTGTTTGCATGGATCGATAAGCTTGCTAAATAATGGAACAGCCGAATTACGTGTTACAGTTTAAAGAAGGCAGCTATGTGCTAAAGCATGAATCAATATTAAGAAATAATGAAAATGAATAATACGATAAGGTGATTTATAAAGGACGTATGTCAAAAATATTGTTGACATATGCCCTTTATAGGGCTATTCTAAGAAAAGCGAGAAAGGAGCAGTTTATGCCGAGACCACTAAAATGCAGAAAAGTATGCCATTTCCCGAATGTTTTAGAATTTTTTCCAGGAGATGGTACTGAGAAAAGCACACCTATTGTTTTGACCGTGGATGAGTATGAAACCATCCGTCTTTTGGACAAGAAAGGTTATAGTCAGGAGCAGTGCGCAGCATCTATGCAAGTCGCAAGAACAACGGTTCAACGTATTTACGAGATTGCCAGGAAGAAAATAGCAGATGCTCTCATTGATGGACATCCGCTCAGAATTGAAGGTGGAGATTTCAGAATATGTGATGGTCAGAGCAGTAACTGCAGCTTTGGAGGATGTTACAAACAGGAAATTTACAAAAAATATGCAGCAGAAAAAGGAGAAGGTATCATGAGAATAGCAGTAACATATGAAAATGGACAGATTTTCCAGCACTTTGGACACACAGAGACATTTAAGATTTACGATGTAGAGGAAGGAAAAGTAGTACATTCAGAAGTAGTAGATACGAATGGAAGCGGACATGGTGCATTGGCAGGAGTTCTTAATGCATTAAATGCCGATGTTTTGATCTGCGGCGGAATCGGAGGAGGTGCTCAGACTGCGTTAGCGGCAACGGGCATTAAGCTTTTTGGTGGAGTTTCAGGAGATGCGGATAAAGCAGTAGAAGCTTTTATCAATGATACGCTTGATTATAATCCGGATGTGAAGTGTTCTCACCATGAGCACAATCATGGGGAAGGACGTACATGTGGTGAGCATGGATGCGGAAGCCATAGCTGTCATTAAGAAAAATATATAAATATGCCAGTGAAATAATACAGAATGATGCAGTTCTCTTAGATGAAGGATTCAACAGAAAACGAGGTATTAAAGATGATAAAAATTATATCAGACAGTACATGTGATCTGTCACAGGAAGTTTTAGAAAGATACGATATAGATATTATTCCGCTTCATATTGTAAAAGGAGATGAAGAACTGGAGGACGGACCGCAGATAGACATTCACGCATTGTATGAGTGGGCTGATAAAAATAAGACTACACCAAAGACTTCAGCTCCATCTATAGAAACAGCAATGAATGTAATGCGGCCATATATTGATGAAGGCAGGGAGATCATATGCTTTTCCATATCAAGTGAGATGTCGACATCAATCAACGTGATCAGAATGGCGGCAGAAGAACTTGATGCAGAAGATAAAGTTACAGTGATAGATTCAAGAAATCTGTCCACAGGAATAGGCCTGCTTGTTGTTGAGGCGGCAGTTATGGCAGCGGATGGTAAATCCCGTGAGGAGATAAAAGCCGGAATTGATGAATTGATCCCGAAGGTAAGAGCAAGCTTTGTTGTAGATACACTTGTGTACCTTTACAGAGGTGGCAGATGCAATGCTGTTTCTGCGCTTATAGGAGGAGCATTGGCGCTTCATCCCATGATCGTTGTAAAGGATGGTAAAATGGATGCAAGCAGGAAATATAGAGGTAAGATCGGTAAAGTCATAAAGAATTATGCAAAAGATCTGGAAGAGGACCTGAAAAACGCAATACCGGATCGGGTATTTATTACACATTCGGAATGTGATGCTAAGACAGTTGAAGAGGTAAGAGATTACATAGCCTCTCTTGGCATTTTTAAGGAAATTATAGAGACAAGAGCAGGTGGTGTGATTTCATCACATTGTGGGCCTGGCACACTCGGAGTGTTATTTATTGCAAAATAATTGAGTTTCATATGGTAAGTACTTTGAAGCCGCTCGAAAAATATAAACATTTTATAAATTATTAGCACTCGCTATTGACGAGTGCTAATAATAGGTGTATAACATAGTCAAGAACAAAGGAAAGGAACAAAAAGCAAAGGCTTTGAGTTCTTGAAACATCCCGGTTCCAAAGAAACAGGTTGACACAGATTTTATAGATTAAGAAGGAGAGATGACTTATGTTGATGCCTAGTATTTTTGGAGAAAACTTATTTAACGATGATTGGATGGATTTTTCATTTCCTGATGTTGACAAGGCGCTTTATGGTAAACACGCAAAGAACGTTATGAAGACTGATGTCAAGGAAACAGACAATAGCTACGAAGTAGATATAGATCTTCCGGGATTCAAGAAGGATGAGATTGAGGCTAAGCTGGAAAATGGTTACTTAACTATCAGCGCAGCTAAAGGACTTGACAAGGAAGAAAAGGACGAAAAGGATGGTAAGTACATCCGCAAGGAGCGCTATTCCGGTGCTATGAGCAGGTCTTTCTATGTAGGTGATGAGCTGAAGCAGGAAGATATCAAGGCAAAGTATGAGGATGGTATTCTTAAACTTTCAGTTCCGAAGAAGGAGCAAAAGAAAGTTGAGACCACAAAGCATATTGCTATTGAAGGATAAACTTAATTTAAATCATGTTATGAGAAGTCGCACAGGCCTATGGCCTGGGCGGCTTTTTAAATTAAAATACAAAGGAGCAGTATGATGTTTGCATTAGAGGGAAAGCATAAGAAATGGAAAAATGTCGATAAAGAATGCTATATTGTAATTTGTCTTTCAATCGGATATACTATAGCTTAATTATAGCGGAATGAGGGAAAAATAATGTCAAAAGATGAATACTTAATTACAGATGCCCCCTTAAAGGCACTGACAGTTTTTGCAATGCCTATGATTTTGGGCAGCTTTTTTCAACAAGTATATAATATGGCTGATTCAATCATCGTTGGTCAGTTTGTAGGCTCCTCTGCACTTGCGGCAGTAGGAGCCTGTGCTGCGCTTACGAATGTGTTCATCTGTATAGCACTGGGAGCCGGTGTAGGAGCCGGTGTACTTGTGAGCCGCTATTTCGGCGCCAGGGATTACGGCAAAATGAAAACAATAGTATCAACATCACTGATTAGTTTTCTGGTTTTAAGCGTACTTCTGGGTGTCTTTGGCTTTTTCTTTTCACATTCAATGATGAGCCTGCTACAGACACCTGCAGATATACTGGATGAGGCAGTGCTGTATCTTAGGGTTTATTTTGTGGGATTTCCGTTTCTGTTTATGTATAACATACTTTCAACGATGTTTACATCGATTGGCGAGTCAAGGATTCCGTTGGGGCTTTTGATATTTTCATCTGTGTTAAATATATTTATGGACCTTTGGATGGTGGCAGGCCTTGACCTGGGAGTGTTCGGTGCAGCACTTGCAACTCTCATAGCACAGGGAATCTCTGCAGTGTTTTCGCTTTTGATTTTCTTTAGCAGGATGCGCCGGTATAAAAGTCGCTTTGAATGGTTTGACAGGCATGAGCTTCATTCCATGCTTCGGATTGCTGTGCCTTCGGTTCTCCAGCAGTCTACGGTGTCAATTGGCATGATGATAGTACAGGCAGTTGTGAATCCGTTCGGTACACAGGCGCTTGCAGGATATTCGGCAACGATGAGGGTCGAGAATGTATTTTCACTGATATTTGTATCCATTGGAAATGCAGTTTCTCCGTTTGTTTCCCAGAATCTCGGAGCAAAGAAGACAGAACGTATCAAAAAAGGCTATCACGCTGCGCTGGTGTTAGATCTGTGTTTTGCAGTGCTTGCTTTTATAGTAATTGAAACACTGCATACTCAGATTTCCTCATTATTCCTGGGCAAAGACGGAACGGCCCTGGCATATCAGGTATCAGGGGATTATATGAGATGGCTTGGCTTCTTTTTCATTTTTATGGGTATCAAGATGGCCACCGATGGAGTGCTTCGTGGACTTGGCATCATGCGTCCGTTTCTCGCTGCAAATATGGTAAACCTGGCAATCCGCCTCTCGGTTGCCTTAATCTGCGCGCCGCGTTTCGGTATTGCATTTGTCTGGCTTGCAGTACCGGCCGGCTGGCTTGCCAATTTCCTGATTTCCTATGTGGCTCTCAGAAAATCCTGGCCGGCGGAATAGAAGGTACTGCTTATGCAACTGTCAAACTCCTGACTTGTTATGATTTAAAACATATAATTTGACTCGTATAATGATTTAAGTTAAAATAAATCCAAAAATAGAAATATTGGGGATTATATATGGAACAAAGAGTAAAATCATTATATAAGGCATTGAAGCTGTTGACCTATTTCGATGAAGAGCATAAAGAAGCTGGTATTACAGAACTTGCAGAATATAGTGGGATGTTAAAAAGCTCTGTATTTAATATCATGCGTACATTTGAAGAGTGTGGGTATGTTAAGCAGGATTCTGATACCAGAAAATATATGCTTGGCGGTGAGATAGTGTCATTATTTTCTAGATATAAGGTGACGAGAAGCATAGATTACAGAGTTACAGAATATCTGCAGCAGATTAGGAATCGTTTTAAAGTAAATACCTATTTGGTAGAGAGAGATGGAGAAAAAGCAGTGTATTTATGTGCAGAACAGTCGTTTTATAAAAAGGATGATAGGCTTGTTAAGGAAGGAACGAAAATTCCTCTGCATTGCACTGCTGGAGGCAAGGTCCTTTTGGGGTATTCAGAGGTTTCAGACAAAGAGTCTATATGTTCAGGAAAATTGGAAAGATTTACAAAGAATACAATTACTGATGGAAGTGTATTAAAAGCACAGTTGGAGAAAATAATATATGATGGCTATGCTGTGAGTAATGAGGAGTATCAGCTGGGTAATTACTGTGTTGCTGTGCCAATAGTTGCCGGAGCTGGCTATTCTGAGGTTAATTATGCTGTTGTTATAAGAAAAAATGAGCCGATTACTCCATACCTTTTAAAAAAATATGTTTCAGAACTTAAGCATATAAGCAGAGAAATTGGAAGTATTCTTCTGGGAGATGCTCAATAAAAAAATAATATTTAAGATAATGAGCCATGTGTTTGCAAATTAGATTGTAAACACATGGCTTTTGATTATTTAATTAATTATTAGATTAAGAAAGTTTAAAATATTAGGCTGTTCAATAATAATGAACAACATTATTAAATTATTATAGAAAAGTGTTGACAATAAAGAGAAGCAGGATTAATATGTGTTCAACAATAATGAACAAGAAAACGAGGCAATGGTGTCACAGAGCACAATTGTCTCGTTTTTGTTTATATTGGAGCAGAAGACATAGTTCTTAGATTAGGAGGTAGCAAGATGAGTAAAACAGTAGAACCCTATTTAATGTCCGTGCTTTCAAGCAGATTGTATAGTATCGGATTGGAAATGACGAACACACTGATGCGCACAGCAAGGTCACAGCTTATGAGTGTCTGTCATGATTTATCAACAGCAATATGTGACCGCAATGGAAAGGTTATTGCACTGGCAGAAAGTATTCCTGTTCACTGCGCAAACATGGGACTGACAGTTGAACCGTGTTTTGAGCATCCGGAAGGAATAAAAAGGGGAGATTTATTTTTAAACAATTCTCCATATCATGGAAATACTCATCATGCAGATTATACTTTTATAGCTCCTGTGTTTTGTGGTGATGAGTTGATGTTCTTTGCAGTAACAAAGGGGCATCAGGCTGATATTGGAAATACAATCCCAAGTACCTATGTTCCGTCAGCAAAGGATATGTTTCTTGAAGGAGCAATTGACTGGCCTTGTGTCAAATTTCAGAAGGACTACAAGGATGTGCCGGATATGATAAAAATAGCGATGATGAGAAATCGTGTTCCGGATTTATGGTATGGTGATTATCTTGCATGTCTTGGTTCGTGTCGTGTCGGGGAGAAAAGACTGGAAGCTTTATGTGAAGAATATGGCAATGATGTGATAAAAGATTTTTGTGATGCATATCAGAAATATGGTGCAAAGCGTATGGAAGAAGAGCTTAAGCTTTTACCGGAAGGTCATTATACATATAACATTAAAGCAGATGCAATTGAAGGGGTAGTACCGGAGATTAATATTCATATTATATGTGACACGAAGCCAAAAGAAGGAATTATAGAATTTGACCTTACAGAGAATGAGGATTCAATGCCATGTGGTCTTAATATGTGCGAAGCCACAGTTCTTGCAAGTACTGTTACAGGCGTACTTAACCGAATGCCAAATGATATTCCGTGTAACGACGGAGCAATGAGCAGGATAAAAGTCAAGATGAGAGAAGGATGTGTGATTGGTAAAGCTAAGGCACCTTATTCATCTTCAATGGCAACAACAAACCTTGCAGATCGTCTGATTTCCGGAGTTCAGGCTCTGATGAATCAGATTACTGATGATAAAGGAATGGCAGAGGGAGGAGCTACCCAGTGTCCTGCGGTTGCAGTTGTATCAGGTACTGACTGGAGAAAGAATGGCGCTACATACGTAAACCAGATTTTCTGTGGAATGACCGGTGGTCCGGCAGTAAATGGATATGATGGATGGATAACATATCAGTACCCGGTAACAGGTGGAGCAATGAACTGGAATTCTACAGAGGTGCTTGAACAGCAGTATCCATTTAAAGTAATCCATGAAGAGGTAATGATGAATTCGGTTGGTGCAGGCAAGTATGATTCAGCGCCATCATGCAAGTTTGTAATGACACCGAGACATGATCCACTTGTAAGTGCATATTCCTGTGATGGAATAGATAATCCACCAAAAGGAGCATGTGGCGGACTTGACGGATATAAAGCGGCTGCATGGAAATATAATATAGCAGAAGGTGAAAGCTCAAAGGTAATGCTTCCTCCGTTTGCAGAGCCAGTGATTGAGGTTGGAGAAGCGATTGTGTCTGAGAGCTCGAGTGGCGGTGGATATGGTGATCCGCTTGAAAGAGATCCGTATCTGGTTGCTCACAGGGTTCGTGAAGAATGGATTTCGAAAGAATTTGCTGAAAAAACATATGGAGTTGTGGTTGATGATTCTAAAGAAGAGTATGTGCCGGATATTGAAGCAACAAAAGTTCTTCGTGAAAAGATGAAAGAAGAGCGATAACTGGATTGTCTGAGATGGAAAATAGGAGGAAAATGATATGTCAAAATATGCTTGTGTAGATGTAGGTGGAACTTTTACAGATGCTGCAGTTTTGGATGAGAGCGGAGAGGTGCGGGTATTTAAATCACCTACCACGCCTCATGATTGGACAGAAGGAATTTTGGGAGCCTTAAGAGTTGCATCTGAATATTATGAAGAAGATTTTACTGATTTTTTGAAGGATATAAGTGTTGAAAACGGTGGCTTATTTACACATGGTTCGACCATTTCAACCAATGCTATTGTTGAGAAGAAATGCGGCAAGATAGGTATACTTTGTACAGAAGGATTCAGGGATGTATTTTTGTTTAGAGAAGGCCCTAACAAAAATCCTTTTGATATGTTTTTGGATTATCCTGAGCCATTTACACCTCGTTATCTTACTCTTCCGGTAAAAGAGAGAATAAATTCTGAAGGTGGCATAGATACACCACTGGATGAGGAGATGGTCAGGGAGCAGACTTTAAAATTAAAGGGATATGATGTTGAGGCAATTTGTATTTGTTTTCTATGGTCAACAGTAAACGATGCAAATGAAAAACGTGCGGCTGAGATTGTTAAAGAAGTCTGGCCAGAAGTAACGGTTGTATTGAGCAGTGAAGTAAATCCGAGTAACAGGGAATACAGAAGATGGGTGTCAGCAGCAATGGATGCTTCGCTTAGAAAGCTTATTTCAACATATGCAAATAACCTTAATAATCGTCTGAATGAGGAAGGATTTGTTGGAAAGGTTGGTATGCTCAATTCAGCAGGTGGCGTTATGAGCACAACAGAGATTGTAGATAGACCGCTATATTCTGTTGATTCAGGTCCATCAATGGCTCCTGTTTCTGGTCGAAAATATGCCATGAGTGATTTAGATGAAAAAAATGCAGTTATACTTGATATGGGTGGTACAACTTTTGATGTGAGTTGTGTTATTGAAGGACATATTTCTGTTTCAAAAGAAGCAATAATCGGTAGTGAGATACCTGGAATATCACGGGTTAATGTACATAGTATTGGTGCAGGTGGTGGAAGTATAGCCTGGGTTGATAATGGTGGAATGGTACGTGTAGGCCCAAGAAGTGCCGGTTCAGTACCAGGTCCGGCTTGTTATAACAGAGGAGGTACTTTACCTACTGTAACAGATGCGAATTGTGTTTTAGGATATTTGAATCCGGACAACTTTAATGATGGGCGTATGAAGCTGTATCCGGAGCTTGCAAAAGAGGCTATTCGCAAGCATGTTGCCGAGCCTCTTGGTATAAGTGTGATGGAGGCAGCATATTCAATCTGGGCTACAGTAAATGTAAATATGATTGCAGCTATTAAGGATATTACAATCTGGCAGGGAATTGACCCACGTGCTTATGCGATGGTAGCCGGTGGCGGGGCATGTGGATTACATGCAATTGCTTTGGCAGAAGGCCTTGAGATGGATAATCTTCTTATTCCGAGAACAGCCGGAGGACTTAGCGCTGTAGGTGGTATTTTCTCAGATATTGTTTCTGAATATAACGGAAGCCTGTATACTAGAACAAACAGCTTTGATTTTGAAGGGGCAAATAAACTTATAAAAGGACTTAGGAAAGAAGCAGAGGAATTTTTTGACAGAAATAATATCACAGAAGACAGACAAAAAATAGAAGTTTTTATGGAAGCTCATTATCCTTTCCAGGTATATGAATTATCTGTTGATATAACTGATTTCTTGAGTGATGAATATGAAATAACAGAAGAGAGTATTCCAAAGATGGAGGAAGCGTTCCATAAGGAACATGAGAGAACATTCTCTATTAAGGACGACACATATCTGGAGTGCATAAGCTGGAGGGTTAAGGCTGTAGGAAAACATGAAAGAGAAGCTGTTATTCCGGAGCAGAAGCTTGTAGAGATAGATCTTGCTGATGAGCCTGCTAAGAATTCCGGAACAAGAAAGGTTTACTTTAAGAAGTTCAATGACATCAAGGTAACACCGGTATTCTGTGGAGAAGAACTGGTATATGGCGATATTGTTCATGGACCGGCAATTATTGAGGAGCCAACAACTACAATTGTAATACTGCCGGATTACGAGGCAAAGGTAACCAAGTTTAATAATTATTGTATACAAAAAATGTAGTCAGTATGTGATGAAACAGTTTAGGGTATAGAAAATTTCTATACCCTATATTTTTATAATTCAAGCTTCAGATAAATCTCATCCCTCTCATCCTGCTCAATTCCCAGATAATGCTGGGTAATCTCATATGATGAGTGATTATAGACATCCATGAGCAGAGCGGGAGGTGTGCCATTCTTCCAGGCGTTATAGCAAAACGTCTTTCTAAGCGAATGACAGCTGATGTGCTCATCTTGTACAGTTCTGCCAGCGGCAGTCTTTATAATACGATATGCCTGCGTCCTGCTTATAGGCTGGTATCTGCAGGTATTCTTGGTAAAAATAAATTCATGGTCATTTGGATTACGTTCATTGAAATAATCTTTCAGAGCATCGGTGGCATTGTAGTTTAGAGTGACATAGTTATTCTTGCCGGTCTTTTGCTCATTGATAAGAAAATGAGTGCGAAATTCATGATGTTTGAAATTGTAAACGTTGTCCCACTTTAATCTAAGCAGGTCACTAATTCTTAGTGCTGTGTTTAATCCCATCACAATTAAACAGTAATTGCGGCTGTTTGGACAGATGTCCTTATAGTACATCCTGAAAGCCATTAGTTCGTCTTTGTTTCGTATTGGCTGTGTAGTTCCCATTGAATACTCCTTTACAGTAGAAAATGTTATCAGGCGCATATCGAGTGATAGACTTCCCCTTGAATATCCAAAATCCGCAACATAATAATGGTAATTTCAAAAAAGAAAAAATGCAACATTTTGTTTATAAAAGGGTAAGAAAGTAAACACAGCATTTTCACAATTGCCCTGTATACTGACATCATAAACAAAAGAAATACTCATATTAATCTTTTTTCATATTTTTAGCCGGTGCACTCCACATGTACCGGCTTCCTCTTTATAGTTGGAAGGCTAAAAGTGTCTATATAAGTAATGAAAAATCAGTTGATTTCGTAAAATCCCTCGCTTATAATGATATTGAGGCAGAGAGCCTTTTGCGGAATCTTAGAAGTGTT
>ERZ791858.1586-NODE-1586-length-11870-cov-7.246805_pt1 | contig 11870 bp, 10 predicted proteins | sample MGYA00510284_ERZ791858 | MGnify/ENA primary metagenome ERZ791858 (study PRJEB30046, sample SAMN00792077) | human gut metagenome | study: EMG produced TPA metagenomics assembly of the A metagenome-wide association study of gut microbiota in type 2... | reverse complement strand
AGCACTTACTGCATAAAGGTTCGCCGGGTGTTCAACTTATTATTGCAATTCGGGATAATTAAATAACACACATATAAAACAAAAAGATTTATCTGAACTATCCGGGGGATTTATGAATCGTAACTATACACAGGCAGCAAGACAGGACGCAGGCGGGAGACTTTTACCGTCTCTTATTTTTGCCCTGGGTGACTATGCTGCCCTGGCGGTGGCGGGGGGACTGGCAGTATATCTGAGAAACTGCATTATGACCTACAACACCTTCCGCCTTTCCATGGCCTACCTTTTTCTCTGGCTGCCCATGGTATTTATGTTTTTTATTTTCTATAGCGGACTTTACGGAAGGCGCATGCTCATCTACCGCATGGTGGAGCGCCTTTTCTTTGCGTGCCTGGAAGGGGCCGTGCTTTCCATTATCCTCATGTTCTTTGCCCAGGTATCGGGACAGGTGTCCCGGTTCTTTGTCCTGGCCTATTTGATTATAGCCTTTGTGCTTCTTGCCATTGTCCGGGTCATCCTCAGCAAAGCCATGAAAAAGGTGAAGGCCTTCCAGATTCCCGTGCTCATCGTAGGCGCCGGGCAGACGGCGGAGCTGGTGGTGCGGCAGATTCTTCACGACTCCGGTATGCGGTACCGGGTGGTGGGGTTCCTGGAGGACCGGCATCCCGTGAATACCATGCTCCATGGCTTCCCCGTGCTGGGGGGCTTTGGAAATATGGAAGAAGTGATACAGGAAACCGGCGTTCACACCGTACTGATTGCAGCGCCCGGCCTTCCCTAGGACGACCTGTCCAGCCTGATTTACCGCGCCCAGTCCTTGGTGAAGCAGGTAGACGTCATTCCAAACCTGGTGGCCGTTCCCATGTCCAATGTCACCGCTGAATCCTTCTTCGATGCGAAAATTATGGTCCTCCACATCCGGAACAACCTGGCCAGCCCCTGGAACCAGATGCTGAAGCGTCTCTTTGATATCGTCGCCACCATCTGCGGCGGCCTTCTGATTTCACCGATTCTCCTTGCCATTGCCTGCTGGGTCTACCACGACTCCCCGGGGCCCGTCATCTTCAAGCATAGACGGGTAGGAAGAAACGGGAAAGAATTCAACTGCTATAAGTTCCGCTCCATGTGCGTGAACTCGAAGGAAGTGCTGGAACACCTCCTGGCCACCGACCCGGAAGCCAAGGCGGAATGGGATAAGGAGTTCAAGCTGAAGAATGATCCCCGCATTACTAAGAGCGGCGCCTTCCTCAGAAAAACCAGCCTCGACGAACTGCCCCAGCTCTGGAACGTGCTGAAAGGGGAAATGAGCCTTGTAGGACCTCGGCCGATCGTGCAGGCAGAGGTGCCAAGATATGGGAAATATATCAAAGAATACTACTCCGTCCTTCCCGGCATCACCGGCATGTGGCAGACCAGCGGCCGTAGCGATATCGATTATCCGGAAAGGGTTCAGATGGACAGCTGGTATGTCCACAACTGGTCCGTATGGCTGGATATGGTGCTGCTGTGGAGAACCGTGGCAGTGGTATTGAACCATAAAGGGGCGTACTAGAATGCTGTAAGATATGAACTAAGCATCAGATAATCAAAATAACAAATCTTATGATTAATCATACAAAGGAGTCATATAATGAAGGTCATTATTTTAGCAGGGGGAAGCGGTACTCGACTGTTTCCGCTTTCCCGTTCTTGTTTTCCAAAGCAGTTTCTCCATATTGCAGGACGTAAATCTTTGCTGCAGCAGACAGTGGAAAGATTTGAAGGTGTAGTGTCTTATGATGATTTCATTATTGTGACGAATGATAAGTATAAATTTCATGTGGAATCCGAAATGCAGGACATAGGAGCGGCTGATGCTCATATTATTTGCGAGCCTGTTGGTCGGAATACTGCGCCTGCTATTGCTTTGGCAATGAGCTATAGTAGAGATAAATTAAATTCTTCTGATGATGAACTCTTTTTTGTGACACCGTCTGACCATTTGATTCATCCTGATGATAAATTTAAGATTTTAGTGAAAAAGGCCATTCAAATGGCATCCAAAGGAAGAATCGTTACTTTAGGCATCGAACCTACTCGTCCAGAGACAGGGTATGGTTATATCCATGCCGGTGCTTCCGATGGTGATGGATATATTGTAGAAAGTTTCAAAGAAAAGCCTGATTATGATACAGCAGAGAAGTATTTGCAGGCAGGAGGCTATTTCTGGAACGGAGGAATGTTTGTCTTTTCCATGACCTGCATGACAAGGGAAATGGAGAAATACGCGCCTGATATTGTTCGACTGGCTGATGAAAGTTTTGAAAAAACAGAATCTTCTTTTGCAGATATGCCGGATATTTCCATAGATTATGCAGTTGCTGAGAAATCAGATAAAATATATGTACTTCCGATGAGAAATATATATTGGAATGATATCGGAAGCTTTGACTCCATTTCAGATGTCCTTTCTAGCAGCAATGGTGATGCCCTGGTTGGAGACATTTTGTCTGAAGATTGCCAGAACACCATGATTTTAGGTGGGAATAGGCTGATATGTGGAATCGGGCTCCAAAATCTGATGGTAGTTGATACACCGGATGTTCTCCTTGTTGCAAAGAAAGGTGAATCGCAGAAAGTTAGACATCTTGTGGAAAAACTCAAGTCTCAGGGGCGGAAGGAAATTTCCGAAAATGTGACAATGTATCGTCCATGGGGAAGTTATACGATTTTAGCAGAAGGTCCCGGGTACAAGGTTAAACGCATTGAAATAAAACCGGGTGGTAAACTTAGTCTTCAGCTGCATTATCATAGAAGTGAACATTGGACAGTAATTAGCGGAACCGGTAAATGCACGCTTGGTGACAAGACCGTCATTTTCCGGGAAAATGAAAGCATCTATATTCCGATTGGGGTTAAGCACCGATTAGAAAATCCAGGTAAAATTCCGTTGGCTATTATAGAGGTGCAAAATGGTAAATACCTGGGAGAGGATGATATTGTTCGTTTCGATGATATATATGGGAGAACGAAAAAATAATGAAGATAGCCATAGTTTGTGACTGGCTTGTAACTTATGCCGGAGCTGAAAAAGTACTTGAACAAATGCTGAATGTCTTTCCGGAGGCGGATTTATTTGCAGTAGTGGATTTCCTTCCGGAAGGTCAGAGAGATTTTATAAAAAATAAGAAAGTAACGACCACATTCATTCAGAATTTGCCTAGAGCAAGGAAAAAGTATAGGAACTATCTGCCCTTTATGCCAATTGCTATTGAGCAGCTTGACTTATCCGGATACGACGTAGTTATTTCCAGCTCCCATTGCGTGGCTAAGGGCGTACTGACAGGACCGGACCAGATCCATATTTCATATGTGCATTCTCCTGTTCGGTATGCATGGGATTTACAAAATCAATACTTACGGGAAGCCGGACTGACTCATGGACTGAAGAGCAAGGTTGCCAGAATTATTATGCATTATATGCGGATTTGGGATACCAGGACCAGCAATGGCGTTGATTACTTCATTGCCAATTCGCACTTTATCGCAAGACGTATATGGAAGTGCTATCGCAGAGAAGCAGAAGTCATATATCCACCTGTCGATGTAGATAAATTTACTTTCTGCGATAAAAAAGAAGATTTTTACTTAACTGCATCAAGGATGGTACCTTATAAAAAAATGGATCTCATTGTTGAGGCCTTCTCAAAAATGCCTGATAAACAATTAATTGTTATTGGGCAGGGGCCGGACTTTAATAAGATAAAGAAGCTGGCTGGCCCAAACGTGAAGCTTATGGGGTATCAGCCTGATTCTGTCCTTCAGGATTATATGCAGCGTGCTAAAGCTTTCATTTTTGCTGCAGAAGAAGATTTTGGAATTACTCCAGTCGAAGCACAGGCCTGCGGTACACCGGTTATTGCCTATGGCAAAGGTGGTTCTCTTGAAACTGTAAGGGGCTATGGAGAAATGGAAAAACCGACAGGTATTTTCTTCTCTAACCAAAAAGTACAGGACCTTGTAGATGCCGTTTCTTCCTTTGAAGAGATTTCACAGGATATTACTGCAAAAGACTGCAGAGAGAATGCTGAAAAATTTGCAATTTCAACATTTAGAGAAGGTTTCAAAAAATATCTAATGGACAAAGTGGATAAACGCATTCTTAACTAATATAATGTTATCATTTAAATGTTTCCTGACAGAATTTTGTTAAAATATTTTAGTCGATTGGGGTTATATTATAATGGTGTATGTTAGAGAAGAGGAAATTATATGATTGACGTGACATTTTGCGTACATGATAGTGGTGACTATTTGAGACATACCGCGACGGCAATAGTTTCTATATTAGAAAATACCAAAGATAATGTAATGATTCATTTAATTCATGACTCTTCAGTTAAAAAAGTGAGTATAAGAAAATTAGAAAATATGGTTTCTTCTTATCATCAGCAAATTCGTTTTTATGAGGTCAATGAAGCATACTTCATTGACTTAGCAAAAAAAATAAAATCAAGCACCCAAATAAAAGGTTTTTCTATAGGGACACTTTTCCGATTAAAAATAGCCGAGATATTACTATTAGATAAAGTTCTATATCTTGATAGCGATATTGTAGTTAATATGGATTTATCAGAATTATGGAATATAAACCTGGATAGCTACTCCTTAGCTGCAGTGCTTGATTTGAAAGACACAAGGTATAAAATTATAAATCGATTTCATTTTTTTAAAATGAATATTCTAAACCGAAGATATTTTAACGCAGGTGTTATACTATTTAACTTAAAACGAATAAGAAGTAAAGTAGATATGCTTACAGAATCTGTGCATTTTTTTAAACGATATCCTAAAGATGCAATTTTCTTTGATCAAGATGCGCTTAACTATCTTTTTCAAAATGAATGCTTGTTTTTGAGTAGTAAATATAATTTCATGCCTGTAGCATTGCCTGAGGGGAGGGTGCCTTCCGACTATAAAGCAATAATACATTTTGCTGGGCCTAAGCCATGGAAATACATTTGCAGTCAATTTGATCCTTTATACTGGTTTTATCTTTCAAAAACACCGTGGGGGAATTCTATAGATAAGTTACTTTTCTTGCAAAAGAACGTGAGAATTGATTTAGGATATTCTCTATTTAGTGGCAAGATTGGAAGTAGGCGGATGTTAATCAAAGGAATTTTGTTTAGGATTTTGTAGCAGCATTGTTAGATGAGTCGTGTTGGGACTCCCTTTTTAGGTATATAAGGCTAAAATACGTGGGTGATTAAATATGAGACCTATCATTCTTATTTATATATGGTGTAGAGCGGAGGCAAATTTCTATCTCAGGTTTCAAAAGGCCGCTGATAAAATGGGCTATTGCGTTTTTTATATAACAGATAAATATTCATCATATATGTATATTTCAAGGAAACTTATTAGAGATAATAAAGCATTTTATATTGAAAAAAAGCATACGACTCATTTTTTCGCTACGGATTTCTCTGTAGATATAGAAAAACGACTGAGAATTTTTTCTGATAAGCAGATAGAAGAAATCTACAATACTTGTCTATCTTTTTTTGATATTTTTAATAATATGCCGATTTCGTATATATTTATGTGGAATGGATATAGAGTAATAGATCACGCATTACAAACTTATGCATCTGAAAAGAATATAAAAACACTTTATTTTGAAATTGCTAATATGCCTGGCAAAATTTTTATTGACCCTTATGGCACAAATGCTCGATCTTTGCTCCAACAGAAGCCTAGTGTGCTGAAATATTTTCCGGTTAATTTTAATGACTATAAGACTTGGAAACAGGGGTATATCAATGAGAAAATGACACAGACAACCGTAAAGCAGGCAAAACATACTCCGCTTAGTATCGCAGCTAAAGACTATTTATTGGATATGTGGGGATATTTGTTCAAAAACGGAGGATGTACTCTAGAATACCCGTTTGAGCGGCTTTATAGGCGATTTTTTAAGTCACATATTCTCATATCTAATTCTAGCTCAATTAAAGGAGCTTATATTCTGTTTCCACTTCAAGTCTCTAATGATACTCAAGTTGTTTTGAATGCTAATTGCTCTTTACTTGAAGCAGTTAAACGTTCAATTGAATTAGCACGAAAACAAAATTTATATTTGGTAATTAAACCTCATCCCGCAGAAAAAAATCCTACATATGTAAAGCAGCTTCTTGATGTTACATCTACGTATGATAAGGTTATTTTCAGCAATGAGAATACGTTTAAACTTATGAAAAACGCACTTGCAGTTGTTACAATTAATTCTACAGTTGGATTAGAAGCTTTAATTTTAGGCTGTAACGTTCATATTATTGGTAAAGCGTTTTATGAGAATTTTCATACGGAAGATGATATTGCCAGATATATTATGGGCTATTTATTGGATGTAGATTATTGGGGTGAAAAGCCTTTATCGGCAGATATTCTGAATAAAATGCTTGAGAGAGCTCATTTATTTTGATTAGCCGTGTAGAAGGGATTTAAAATTTATGGATATGCGTTATACCAGGGATGTTGTGTTTTTCTTTATGGTTTTTTCTCTTGCTTTTCCAGATATTCCCAAGTTTTTGCAAATTCCTTTCATAAGTGGACCATTAGTCTCAAGGGCCATTTTTTATCCATTGGTGGCGGCGTTTATATTTACTGCTATCTGGAGACAAAAATCGAAAGATTTATTTGTAAATTTTTATCTCTTTAAGCGGTATTTTTTTATTACATTAGCTGTCTTACTGGTGTCTGAAATATTTGGATTTCTTCAATATCCATTCCAAGACTTTATATTTTCACACTTGATAAATCTTCCGCCCCATTATGCGAAGACAGTAGATTTTTTCCATATGGTTGGAATAAAATTAAAACCTGAGACAATAGTGGGAGCGTCTTTTATTGTTAAAAATTTTAAGAATCTGATTTTAGGTACTTTCTTTTCTCTTGGCTGCTCTTATATTATTTATTGTTGGTATAGAAACGAAGTTCAAAGAGCTTTTTCTATTATGTACAAAGCTTTGGTTTTGCTGGTAAGCCTTATGACTATTTATTGCATCATAGAGTTAATTTATCTTAGCGGGAATCCTTTTGCCGGTGATTTATTGACTTTGGTTAATCCATATATCCATAATATTGCTTCTGAGGGGGGATGGCATCCGCCACTGCTTTGGCGTGGGCAGATGAGAGCTATTTTTGATGAACCCTCTTATCTTGGTATTTTTGCTTCTTTTGCCTTTCCGATATTTTGGTTGTTTTTTTATAAGGAGAGGGAAAAAAGCTATTTGACTTTTTTATGGCTTCTTCAAGTCTGTTTAGCGGTTGAATTATTTTTGTCTCAGGCACGTACTGGTATATTTCTGTTTGTGGTGGAAATATTTATATATGCGTTAGGCCTTATTTGGTTTTATAGATGTGGAATAGAGAGAAGGACTATTTTAAAAAGGAGCATTCTTATTTGTGCAGGTTTAATGATAGCTTTTGGGTTCTCTCATTATTTTATTAATTATCAGTTGATTCCGAGAATTAATCGATTTGAGGATATGAAGGCACGGGTGGCAACAGTAGAAATCCTGCAATCAGATTATGATAAGTACGGATTCAGATTTTTAGGTAAGTCAGCGTTTACTTTAACAGCCCCTCCCTCCAGTCAGGTGAATAAAAGGCATAAGGGAAAGTCATTAGATGCTAAGATGGAAAAGTCTGGTGCTGTGAGTCAGTTAGGTAATAAAGGATACTTAGAAGATAATCTATTATCGTTAAGTGATTCAAATGCTAGAAGCAACAAAACTCGGTATATGTATATGATAGCTGACCTGCGCCTTGGAATAGCACATCCATTATTGGGAGTCGGACCAGGATTAAGAAGTGGATATATTACTGTGTACTTAGAAAGAGCAGGAAGTTTGAATTCAGAACTGATTGATAATATGAAAAAAGTAAAAGAAAAGGGTACCTTGAATCAAGTTTATGCTTATCTTGGTGATTATACTATTCGGTTTAGCGAGAGCGGTCTATTAGGTCTCATTTCATTTCTGATTCCAGTTTGTTATTTGTGTATGCTTGTATTTGGACATATTAGAAATGAATGCTTCAACAAGTTAACATTGGAGACATACCTATGTTATTTAACGTTTATTGCTTTGTTCTTTACTATTCTTTTATCTGGCATTAGTGTTAATTTTACTATAATTTTTATTTTTTGGATATTTTTAGGATTAGGCTTTGCCTTGAATCTTCCTGGTAAGATTGATAATAAGGGTAAATCTGGAAAGTTCGGGTCTTTTCTTTATCGTTTTTGAAATATGAGTTATGTTACTTAAAGGATAATCAATAGCAATGTTAATTCAGACGAAGCGACGGGATATCATATGGAATTATTTAGGAATCTTTTTTTCCATGGCATTGCAGGTCATCTGGCTCCCCGTCTTAATCTATTATCTTCCTCCGGATATTTTAGGCATTTGGTATGTCTTTTTAAGTATTGGGGCTGTTGTCCAGTTATTTGATCTCGGCTTTAACCCTACAATTAGCCATTGCGTTACCTATGCTTGGAGTGGCGCGATAGATTTAAAGAAAATAGGAGTAATATTTACTGAAGGAAATAGGGAGCCAAATTATGCATTAATGGCGGGCCTTTGGAACGCATGCCGATATCTTTTTTTTGGTATTGCATTTGCAGCGGCTGCTGCAATGGCCTTGGGAGGGACTGCTTATCTTAAGCATATTGCCTTTAAATATTACTCATCAGAGCTCTTTTGTGCCTGGGGAATTTATATTGCTTCTGTTTTTGCAAATCTTTATATTGGCTACTATACTGTTATACTACGTGGGATTGGAGATGTTTCACGTGCTAATAAAGCCAATGTGATTGCAAAAGGGGCTTTTTTGATATGCGGGACGGCCGGTTTAGCCCTTGGTCAAGGTCTCGTAAGTCTGAGTGTTTCCTATTTTCTTAGTGGATTTATTTTACGTAGCCTATGTAAAAGATATTTACTTAGAGAGCACAAGTTCTCGGAAATTCTAAAAGATTACAAATCCCAAACAATCTATTCCAAAGGCCATTTGCTTAAAACGATGTGGTTTAATGCATGGAGAGATGGACTTGTCACATTAACTTCTTTTCTTAATGGTCAGGCCACTGTTTTATTATGTAGTAACTTTTTGTCACTGTATGAGACAGGCATTTATTCTTTTTCTATTCAAGTTATTAATGCCATTACTGCTATAGCTAATGCGCTTATGGGGGCCTATAGTCCAGCAATGCAGTCAGCATATGTAACTAAGAATAAATCTATGGCAAAAGATCTTTATGGGAAAGCAATGGCGGGCTTTTACCTGGTTTGTTTATGTGGGTTCATGGGTTTTTTATTAATAGGTATACCAATCATTTCCTTCTTGCGAAAGGACTTCGTGATTAACCCAGAATATTTTGCTATAATGGCGTTAGCTAATTTCTTATTTGTCAGACATCGAGATTCAGCTTGGTTCATTTCGACAATGAATAAGCTGCCATATACTTTCAGTTTTACAATCTTTGGTATTTTGAGCATTACGTGTACATTTATCGGACTATATTTCTTTAATTTACAAATTTGGGGGTTAATACTAATTCCCTTTGTATGTCAAGCTGCGTTTAATAATTGGTACTGGAATTTTGCCGTTAATAAATACTTGGGAACAAATGAATTTAAATTGATTTCGTCAGGTTTATTGCAGCTGAAAAGCAAAGCGTATATATGTATAGCGAAAAAACTTACTAAATCGAAGGAGAAAAGATTATGATACCGAAGATAATACATTATTGTTGGATGAGTGGTGACAAGTATCCCGAAGTTATAGCAAAATGTATGGAGACGTGGAAGGCAAATCTGTCAGATTATCAGTTTATAAAGTGGGATAGTACAAATTTTGACTATTCTAAATATCCTTATACTGATGAGGCAATGAAATGCAGGAAATACGCATTCGTCTCAGACTATATCAGATTATTTGCATTATATAAGTATGGTGGTATTTATTTGGATTCAGATATTGAAGTTCTCAAAAATTTTGATGCATTGCTTGTTAATCGTGCATTTACTGGATTTGAGGGAGCTGACTCCATTGGCGTGTGGCTTTTGGCTTCAGAAAAAGGAAATCCTTTTTTTAAGGAACTGTTGGACTGCTATGATGGTCGTCATTTTCTTAAACCTAATGGAGAAATGGACCTAACACCGAATCCAACAATTTTAGCACCCATTTTTAAGAAATATGGGATTGTTCTGGATAATACTTTTCAGCAGAATGAATATGTAACTGTTTATCCAAGTGACTATTTTTGTCCATTAGACAAGCTGACGAGAGACATAAACATAACGGAAAATTCCTATGCCATGCACTTATTTAATGGGGCTTGGGTACCGATGGAAGAGCGGTATTATAGGAGAACTTTCCAGAAGTATTATCAGGAATTACCACAATGGATACCTTTCAGCACCCGATTGAATATGGCAAAGGCGAGGGCAGCGTTTGAAACTGGTGGGTTTAAAGGTTTATTCAAAAGGACAAGCCATTTTTTTAAAAGTTTCAAGGTATAGAGGGAATCGATTAATGGTAGAAAAAATGTCGGCTATTCAAGGCCTGCGATTTTTAGGATTTTTGCTTATTTTTTTAATTCATTCTTCCTGGCTCGTTTCACCTGATCGGCTTTTTAACTATGGCGGGCGAGGGGTGGAGATATTTTTTGTCTTATCCGGTTATTTGATGGCTTACAATTTTGCCGGTACAGCTATTCCATATGATTTCAAGTCCTGCATATGCTATATGTTTCGTAAATTAAAGAAATTTTATGTGCTTCATCTTATTACCCTCTTTGTTATCTTGCTTTTTTTTATACATACATTTTATAAACATGGATTTCAGTATCATGGTGGAATGCATCAATTCATACTAGATTTTTTTCTTAATATTATGCTTCTACAAAGTTGGTATGATTCATCAAAATTTTCATTCAATGGCGTAAGCTGGTTCTTATCAAGTATTCTTTTTATGTATTTATGTACTCCATTGCTTATTCATAAGGTCAATAAAATAAAATCGGGGGGGGTAGTCTTTCTATTTATTCTCCTTATTTCCAGTAAAATGATATTGGATACATTAGCTTTTAGATTCGGGATAAATCCCTTGCCTGGAGTTTTTTCTTTTTATGCTAATCCGATCTATCGATTTATGGATTATTTGGTGGGATTTCTTGGCGCTGTTATTATAAGTAAGGGGTTTCCGACTCTGAGCAGTATGAAAGTTTCTGCTTTACAGATTGCAGTTTTTGTTATTTATCTTATCTGCTGCATGAAATTTGATAAGGCTTGGATGCAGGCTCAATTTTTATTGATTACTTTATTACTTGTTTATGTATTTTCACTGAGAAATGGAGTTTTTGATAAAATTTTTGGAAATCCGTTTATGGTTCATCTTGGGAATATTAGTTTTGAGTTGTTCATGGTACATCAGGTTATAATTCGTTTATTTGCAAGTCGCATTAAGAATGAATTTTCCTTAAATGGCACTATTACTGTTCTATTGATGATGTTTTTGTCAATCTTAGTGGCGGAGTTTTTTCATTGGAAGCCAGTAAGAGAATGCATAACACAAAGATTTTGGAATAAATTATCAGTGGGACTTACACATAAGCATAATAATTAAAAATGCACTTAGTAAATTATAATTACTTACAAATGCTTGATGGTGATGACGTTCAGTAGATGATAAATATATGTATTTTTAGAGGTTCTTCACGGAAATTTGGGGGATGAATAATCCGCAGGTAAAGAATGAAATCGGATATGGGTAAAGAAATAATCCATGTTTCGGTACCCATATCCGATTCTTTTTAGTACCTT
>ERZ791858.1584-NODE-1584-length-11889-cov-2.501859_pt1 | contig 11889 bp, 5 predicted proteins | sample MGYA00510284_ERZ791858 | MGnify/ENA primary metagenome ERZ791858 (study PRJEB30046, sample SAMN00792077) | human gut metagenome | study: EMG produced TPA metagenomics assembly of the A metagenome-wide association study of gut microbiota in type 2... | reverse complement strand
CACTATCCACCGGATTCTCATTCGCCGTCCGCCAGTTCTGGAACGAGACGGTCAGGAAAGTGACCAGGAAAATGATGCCGAAAGCCAATGCGAACACCCACCAATAGACAGGCGTACGATAGGCAAAATTTTCGAGCCAGCCGGCGGCAAACAGGTAAGCGACCGGTGTGGCAAGAACGAAGCAGACCACGACTATAGAAAGATATTTGCGATTAAACATCAGCAGGATATCCGTCACCGTCGCCCCGTAGACTTTGCGGATGCCGATCTCCCGACGGCGGTATTCCGTCTCAAAGATCACCAGGCCGAAGACACCCACGACCGAGATCAGGATTGCTAACAAGCTCGCCCCCGTCACCATCTTCTTTACAAACTCCTCGCGATGATAAAGCTGGTTATAAAGCGAGTCGTAAAACTCTACTTCCAACGGATAAGAAGCATCCAGCCCCGACACCACCTCGCGAAGACGGTCGACCGCCTTGGTTACATCCGCCTCTGCTCTAAGGCGGATATAAGCATAACTCAACCACTGGAACTTATTGTCGGGCGAGACACAAAAAGCAATGTTCTGTTCCTCCTCCCGGAGCGAAGTCAGCGCCACATCACCTATAAAACCGGTGATCCGTCCCGGTCCCCACCCCATATCGACCATCTCTCCGACTTCAAGCCCGTTTGCCCGGCGAGCCGTCTCATTGAATATAAAATGAAAATTGCCATCCTTATCGTCCGACGGCGAGAAACAATTTCCGTCCGTCACCTCGATCCCCATCACATCCAAGAACGAAGGGGAGACACTTAAAAAGAAACCGGGAAAAGCCTCTTCCTTATGCGTAAACTCGTAAGTCGAATACGCATCCTCGCCCCCTACCTTTTGGGCGGAAAAAGCGACACCTTCTATATCGGGATATTTCATCAACTGGCCGGTAAAAGCATCCTTATGCTTGATACATAGATCCCGGCTAAGCTCAGTAATCATGATCTGGTCCTGGTCGAAACCAAGCGCATAATGACGCATGAAATAGTTCTGCAACTGAATGATGCACGCCCCAACGATCAGTGCGACAGAGACGATATACTGGAAGCCGATCAACACCGTGCGCAACCTGCGTCCGTTCAGCGACAGCCCGAAACTCCCTTTCAGCACTAATGCTGGCGGGAAAGAGGTGATATAATAAGCCGGATAGACACCCGACAGGCTCCCCACCAACAAAGCGATTCCCCCCGTCACCAGCACAATCGGCAGGTTCGGCAGCAAACTAATATCCGCCTCTACAAAAGACAGGTATTGTCCTCTGTCCAACAAATAGACCCAAACGAGTGCCAACAGGTAAGCCATCAAGCAAATAGCCGCCGCCTCCACCAACAACGACAGGCGGAGCGCACTCGCCGGGCTTCCCAACACTTTCTGTGTGTTGATGCTCCGGATACGCATCGGAGTGAGGGCAGTACTGAAATTCATATAATTGACCGCCGCGATCAACAGGATCAGCCAAGCGATTAGAAAAAGCAGGCGTACTGTTTCGGGGCTTTGTGTCCTGAGCGAGTTGCTTCCCCATATGTCCTGCATATTCATATAATGAAGTTCTTCAAGTGGCAGCAATCGGAGATGGAGATTTTCACATCCCCAGATTTGCGAGAAATCGAACGTCCGGTTGAAATTATCCTCCACCACTTTGGCAGATTCGGGACTATCAAGGAGCAGGTAACAAAGCCAGTTCGATCCGCCCCACTCGGTAGGTTTCCGGAAAGAAGCATCTATCGCAGAGTAGATCGTGTTACCCAATTGCGTGTTATCCGGAAAATCGCGGTAGACACCCCCTACTGTCAGGTCGCGGCCGGCCTTTGTCCAAACGGCCTCCTTAAAATGGATCTGCCGCCCTACAGCCGGTTCGCTACCGAACATTCGGTGTGCCATGCTCTCCGGGATAATCGCTTTTTCGGGATCGGAAAGGCAATCCTTGTCCCCTTCGACAAATGAGAATCCGAATATATCCACGATTGCAGGATGGCAGGTCGTCACCTTTTCGCGAAAACCTTCTGCATCACTTCCCTCGCCGACCGAGAGATAGTTCCGTTTGTCATAAGGAGTAATCATCGTCCCAGCCTCGATATGGGGAGAGGAGGCGATCAGCACGTCGGAAAAAGCACCGGGATAAATCACGCGGCCATTCGCCATCACACTGTCGCAGAGTTCGGCAAGGAAGATGCGTCCCGCCTTCGGATGGCAACGGTCGAAACTATGGTCATGGCTCACCTGCATCATAATGACCAAGAATGCCGTAAAGGCAACAGACAAGCCTATGATATTCAGACCGACTGCCATCTGAAAACGCCTGAGGACGCTCAGAAAATTGCGCAAAAGTGTTTTCATTATTTTTCATTTTTAATTTCAATTGTTCTTCACGCTCTCCACCGGATTCGCATTCGCCGCATTCCAGCTCTGGAAGAATACCGCCAGGAAGGAGATCAGAAGGCAAAACAGGCCAGCCGCAATGAAGATCAGCGGGCTAAGTGTGATCCGGTAGTTGTAGTCCTCCAACCATTGCTTCATAAAAAACCAGCTCAGTGGCGTCGCGATCACGAACGCAATCCCAACATACATCAGGAACGTACCGACGAGGCGAATCAAGATTCCCCGGTTGTCCGAACCGAACACCTTGCGGATCGCCACCTCCTGCGAACGTTGCAGGATGAAATAGGTCGACATCGCCAGTAACCCCAACAGAGAAATCAGGATCGCAATGCAGGCAAAGATCACCACGATCTTGGCCAAACGGATCTGCGACTCAAAATGTGCTCGGATGCCCTGGTCAATAAACCGCCCCTCGAAAGGAATACCCGACACCTCCTCGAAGACCTTGCGCACAGACTCATATGCTTCGACTGGATCACCCTGTACCTCGATCACATAATCCCACGGCCACCAGCCGGATTCCGTATTCCGGAAACGGAACATCACCGGTGAATTTTTCCGCGTGATGTCCCTCAACTGGAAATCACGGATCACCCCTAAGATCGGGACCGTATTTTCATACATCTTGAAAGAAGGGGCATCTTCCGTCAGTTCCATCTGTTTAAAAGCCAGCTCGTTCAAATACCAGCCTCCATCGGCATTAGCCACCCGGTTGTCCGACTTGATTTCGAAACCGAAGATGTGGAAAGCCGCACTGTCGACCTGCACTTGCTGGAAGCTGAGCGATTTGCCTTCATAAGTTCCGCTCATATTGTTCGTCCCACTCGAAGGTGTCCCGTTGCTGTGACCGACGGCCTTGACCATCGGAAGCTGGCGCAACAGATCTTCCGCCCGCTCCATCTCGCTCTTCGAACGGAAAACATTATTCGATTCGATGATGTTCGTCGTATTATAGCCCAACGGAGCATGTATCAGATGGTCGATCTGGAGATACATCGTCAGCGAGGCAGCGATCATGGCGATCGTAATTACATTCTGAAACGTAATAAAGACCTTACTGAACACCATCTTCGTCTGCCGGCGGAACGTCCCGCGCACTACGTCGATCGGCTTGGCCGACGAGATCATCAAGGCCGGAAGGAGTCCCGACAAAGCTCCCGTCAGCACAATAAATGCAACGATCGCCCCTATCCAAAGTGGTGTCGCCAGCACATCGAACGTCAAACGCACCTGCAACAAATCATTGGCATACGGCAATGCCGCCTTGGCACACATCAGCCCGATAATAAACGAAACGACTGTCAGGAAAGTAGCCTCCAGCATCAACCGCAGGAACAGTTCCACACGCGAAGAACCTAAAAGGCGACGTGTCGCCATCTCCTTCGCCCGCTGGCCGGCCTGTGCCACCGTCAGGTTGATATAGTTGATGATCGCGAAAATCAGGATCAGGATACCGACAGACATCAGGACCAATGAAAAGCGCTTATCCCCTCGGTTCAAACTATGCACCCCTGTATTTCCGAAATAGATCTCCGAAAGGGGAACAATGCGCACCTCTTTCATGAAATCATTCTTGTAAAGCCAATACCGCTCTTTGAAAAAGCTCAATATCTCATCCGCCCGTCCCTGCAAGTCCATTCCCGGCTTCAGCAACAGGAACGAGACACAGGAGCCGGCATTACCCGGATTTGTCTTCGACAATGACTGGTTGAATTCCGTCACCCGCTCGATACGCACCAACAGGTCCATATTCGGAATCACCGAACGGTTGATGTCCTCCATGACACCGGTTACCATGACACTGGTCGAGTCGCTGATGCGCAAACTCTTCCCGATCGGATTATCATTACCGAATACTTTCCGGGCAAAGCTTTCCGAAACTACCACGCTGTAGGGATCTTCCAGAAGCCGGTCACGGTCACCATCGAGTACCTTGAACGAAAAAAGATCGAAAAACGTTGAATCCGCATACACAAGATCAGCCGTCAACTTCTTGTCGCCATAAAAAATCTGTTTGCCCTTCCCCTGATCCGTGATGACCGGACAGACTTTTTCGATTTCCGGATAACGTTCTTCCAACCAATAAGAAACCGGAACAGCCGATTCCAAAAACTCTTCATTGCCGATAGCAACGATCCGGTCGTAATTCGCCTGCTGCTTGTCAATATTCAATTCCCGTTCCACATATACCGCAATCAGGATCACGAACATCAGCGAAACGGACAGTCCGAAGACATCTATCGCCGTGTACCCTTTATTCCGGCTCAGGAATTTCAGAAAAGATTTTATATCCAATAGATTGCTCATAATGTTACTTTTAATTAAGCGATATATCCGACTTTCCCAAGCCGGATATATCTACAAAAAACAATTTGAATGTGTCTATGCGTTTTTGCAAAAAATCAAATGAATTCGCTTATGGATGAAACGATACTACCGTCGAACAGGTTGATCACGCGGTGGGCGAAACTCGCATCGTGTTTAGAGTGGGTCACCATGACGATAGTGGTTCCTTCTTTGTTTAGTTCAGTCAGGAGTTGCATCACTTCAGCACCGTTTTTGGAGTCGAGGTTACCGGTCGGCTCATCGGCGAGAATGATTTTCGGATTCGAAACGACGGCACGGGCGATGGCCACACGCTGCTGCTGACCTCCGGAAAGCTGCTGCGGGAAGTGACTGGCCCGGTGGCTGATGTTCATGCGTTTCAGGATATCACTCACCATCTGCTTGCGCTCGCTTGCTTTCACTTTCAGGTAGGTAAGCGGCAACTCCACGTTTTCAAATACATTCAGTTCATCGATCAGGTTAAAACTCTGGAACACAAAACCGATATTGCCTTTACGCACCTGTGTACGTTCTTTTTCTTTCAGGTGTCCGACTTCTTTGCCCGCCAGGTAATAGTCGCCCGACGTCGGATTGTCCAGCAAACCTAAGATATTCAGCAAAGTGGACTTTCCACAGCCGGAAGGGCCCATGATTGCCACAAACTCACCATCCTTCACTTCCATCGACACTCCGTTCAATGCTATCGTTTCCACTTCTTCCGTACGGAAAAACTTCCTTAATCCTTCAATTTTAATCATGACTGTATCTGTTTTTATTGTTATTACTTCTTCTTGCTTACTTATAGGCAAACAGCGTGCCAAAGTATATAAACTATTTATTTACAACATTATAAAGATTTCGATATTTCTGGGGAGTGTCTAATTTTTAGACAGTAGTGTAAAGATATTAGACACTCACCGAAAAATGAAGGGTGTTCAACTTATTCTGATTTTAGACTTTCCACTGGATTCGAATTAGCCACTTTCCAAGTACGATAAACCACACAAATGGCAACTATCACCCAAACCGAGAGAGCGCCTATGATAAAGACCATAGGATGCAAACTAACCTTTTCCTGGAACTGTTCTTGCCAATAGTCCGAGATAAAATAGGAACCGACACATCCTATCAAAACAGCCGGAATGGCGATCTGCATAATATCTTTCAAGAAAATCCGGATAATGTCGAATGATTCCGCCCCATTCACTTTGCGGATAGCCAACTCTTTGCGACGACGGTTGATCTCATCGTTTGTATATCCGATAAGACCGATCAAGGAAATAATTAGCGTGATGATCCCTCCAACCAGCACTTGATCGCGGAATTTCCGGGAATCCCGATATAAATTGACGACATCTACCGAATAGATCGACAATGTCTCATTGCGGTCCGGCATCACTTCCAACAAACGATTGTTGACTTTATCAACCGCCTCGGCTGTCAAAGTGTTGAACTTAACCAATTGGATCGATAAAGGAGTACTACTGTAAAACAAGACCGAAGGGCGATCATCCAAGCGAGCCAAAGAGCCGATCCGATAATTTTCATATACACCGCAAATGGTGTAGTAACCTCCCGACATGGCATTGACATTCTCACCCTGGTCATGTCCGGTAATAAAAATCTGCTTTCCTATCGGTCCATCCGGCCAATTGGCATACATCTGTATCTTTTCGACAAAGGCGCGATTCACCATAATTTCATAAGAAACAGCAACGTTTTCCGTAAATGAACGCCCTTCGATCACGGGGATTTCCATCAATTCCAGATAGCCATTTCCTACCCAATATTGGTCTGCCACATTAAACAACTGTTCTTCCGATCCGGGCAACGAGATATTGTTTCCCGACATACCACTAAGAGGCAATGCATAGGCTGTTGAAACCATTTCTACCTCCGGCATACGCATCAATTCCTGTGAAACCTTCGACCGATTCGTCGAATCGAGTCCTGCGATGTTGCAATAAGCCAAACGGTCGTAAGCATAGCCTGGATCATCATGTATCATAAACTGATGCTGCCGAATCACATTCATCAACAAGGTGACCAACAATCCCGCCGCAATGAATTGCAAGAATAACAACCCTAATTTCCACACCCGCTTGCTCTCACGAAAATTACGAAACGCAGAAGCTACCGGAATGCGAGCAAACAGGAAACCCGGCACATACCCTGTCAACAAAAAGACAACTGCACATATCATCAACAGTAGCCATGCCCCCTTTGAAAGCAGCAAGTTCGCTACCGAAACGCCTAACAAATCCTCGATCACATCTTGGCATAAGAAGATGATAAAAATAGCTAACAGTAAGGAAATCATCATGTGTACAAATGTTTCGGACATTATCATACTATAGATATTTCCTTCCGAAGCACCATAAGACTTGTGTACTGCCACCTCTTTCGTCCGGTTGACGATCGAAGAGATTGCAATCAAAATATAATTCATAACTGCCGTAAACAACAAAGCGAAAGCCAAAACGGCAAGCATCATCATCATGTTTTCGACAGCACTGCTGCCACTATGCATCTCCAACATTGGCTTCATGAAAAAATCTAATTCAACTCCAGCCTTTTGCATTTCTTCCTGGTCGATATGGCGCAGTGTCATTTCATGTATGGCCGGTTTCAGGCTTTCAGGGGAGACACCCGGAGAAAGGCGCACGTAACTCAAATAACGATCGTTGCCCACCCAATTGGTACGACTCCATTCATTCATACCATTCATAGAAACCAACATATCAAACCGCAGATGCGAGTTCTCCGGAATATCTTCAAATACGCCCCCGATCGTCAGCTTCATTCCCGGCATATCGTCCGGAGTGATCTGAATCCCGTTTACCGCATCGATGCCCCCCATCTTCTCAGCCAATGAACGAGAGATCATGGCGTACCAGGGACGAGCCAACACCTCTCTCGGGTTACCCAGCAGAATCGGCCGCTGCAAAACATCGAACACATTGCTATCTGCCATCAAGATATAATCAGCAAAATAGCGTTCTTTTTCCGGCGTCTTGAATGTCGTTCCTTCACCGGCAATATATGTCAAGCGAGTTGCCTCCTCGATACCAGGAACTTCAGCCTTCATCCCGCTTGCCACAGCCCCAGGAACTTGAGGAAAGTCGCCACTTCCATCTGCCGTAACAAAACTTTCAGTCAATCGATAGATACGATCAGCATCCGGATAGAACGTATCATACGACTGTTCAAAATAGATTTTCGCAATCAAGACCAAAGCGACCGATAACCCTACGCTCAGGGAAACAATTTTCATTCCGTTGTGTCGCCCTTTCTTAAAAAGGGAACGAACTGCGATGTTTAAGTTTTTCATATCGTCATGTAATTTATTATATTCTGCCTTTATAGAATCAAAAAACGTGCCAAAACACATAATACACTAAGGTTCAAACAAATAAATACAACGATATTTTTTCAAAGTGTCCAATTATTTGACAATGGTGTACAATAATTAGACACTCTTGGTTTATTATCCGGCATAGAAAAGACGCTACTACCGAATACAGAAAAAACTAATACAGTTCGACCTCCACCAACACTGGATTGTCCTCTTCGTCCAGTGTTTCCGTTATCTCCAACAGCTTGCCGCTCAACTTATGATTCTCTTTTGCCTCCAACAGAACATGGGGATACAGGATAAAATATAATTTGTTATCCGAAACAACCGGATATTGATTATTGTATCCTTCAAATTCAACATTAACCAAACTGCCGACGGCAGGACTCTTCTTATTTATATCATAGACATAGAGTTGACGTTTCAACTGATTCATTCCTTCATCTTTCAAAAAGACGGCATCCACAAGCATAATCCGGGAAGTTGCCGCCATTAAGGCACAGCCGATCTTACCATCTTTTTCTTTAGTCAATGGCAAACGGGCAAACATCGGAACCAGTTCACGGGATGGGGAAATAGCATAGAGCGTATCGGCTGCCGGCTGGCTCAACAGGTATTTCCCACTAGCCGGAAAGAAATGCTGTTGGCGTCCCACAAGGATAAAAGGCTTACCTTCCCGCATGGTCCATACAAGATTCTGAAAACGCCCTTCAGACCTTACCGGCACAGCTTCGATCTTACCGGTTTCCTTATCCATCAAAAGGAAGGGATAAGGATTGGGATCCGGAAGCTCTTCAGCATATTTTTTCAGTTCGCCATCCTGGATAAAAGGGGTATTTCTCATTTCGGACAATAACAGGAACCGGCCATTCAAAGAGATAATATCGTCTATCAAAATGGAATCTGGGATCGGTAACGAGCGCTTATATCTGCCATCCATTCCGTAAACCTGTATTCTTTTAGGGGCACAGATAAAAACCTCCGCTTTCTCTTGGTCGAAGGCAAAATAATAAATACCTGTATACTCGTCGGCTCCCTGCCCTTTATGGTTAAAGCGGCTTAAACTATTGCCATCCTTATCAAACCCTAAAACATCACCGCCTCCCCGATCATAGAAAAAGAGTTTATCACCACAGGGGAGTAAGCGCATATGGTCTCCCAACAAAATACTGTCGGATGTGTGAAAACGGATGTACCTGACATTCCCTATATCCTGCAAAGTCACTTCTTTTTCAGGTATATCCTGACGAAAATCCAGCACCGGCAAGGCTTCCTCCACCCCAGAATTTTTCTTACATGCTCCCAATGTGCACAATAGCAAAATAGTCGGTAACAAAATAAAAATGTTTCTCATAATATGATTTTTTAAGTTGATCCTATCAATATACGAAAGCAAATAAAACAATTTAATTCAAAATAAACAAACACATTACGAATATTTCGTTTATTTACGCTCAAAACGTAAAATGAGTACGACGCATATCATTTTCCAAAAGGAAGAAAAGCCATTTCATATATTTTGTACTTTTGCAGGCATGAAACGGAACATACTTGCTCTTTATCTGATCAAACTATCCAAATGGTTCACACTGGTTATGCCTATCATCGTGCTTTTTTACGAAAAACACGGGCTAGGATTGCAGGACGTGTTTATCCTGAAGAGTGTTTACTCGGTAGCTGCCGTAGCTTTGGAGATTCCTTCGGGTTATCTGGCTGATGTTTGGGGACGCCGAAAATGCCTGATACTGGGGTGTATCCTTTTCTTTCTCGGATACCTGTGCTATTCGTTCACTTCAACATTCACAGCTTTCCTTTTCGCCGAAATCTTGTTAGGCACAGGGCAAACACTGGTGAACGGTGCAGATTCCGCTCTATTATACGACACTACCGCCCAATACCAAAAAGAGAATTTATACTTACGATATGAGGGACGGATCACAATGATCGGTAATTTCGCCGAAGCACTGGCGGGTATCTTTGGCGGTTTATTGGCAGCTTATTCCCTTCGTCTTCCTTTTTATGCGCAAGCTGTGATTGCATTTACAGGCATTCCGGCAGCATTCGTACTTAAGGAGGTCAGCCGTTCCAATAAAATACAGAATCCGGTAAACGAGATTGTCCGGATCATTAAATATTCGCTGGTAACGAACAAGCAACTTTGCTACAATATCATGTATTCAGGTATCATTGGGGCAGCCACTCTCACGATGGCTTGGTTCGTACAACCGGTTTTAATGTATCTGAAAACTCCCGTTTCCTGGTATGGCGTTATTTGGACAGTGCTGAACCTGACGGTCGGCTTCGCCGCTCTCTGGTCCGACCGGGTGGACAACTACTTCGGTCCGCGTAAGATGGGAATCCTGATCCTCGTCTTTATCGTCGGCGGATATATCTCCTTAGCTTTCAACCTTACATATGCCGGCCTTGCCATATTGTTCGTCTTTTACATTTTCCGAGGCTTTGCCACACCCATCCTCAAAGGCTACATCAACCAAATGACATTTTCCGACATGAGGGCGACAGTGCTTTCCATCCGTAACTTCATTATCCGCCTGATGTTCGCCGCTATCGCCCCCTTCATCGGTTGGTTGAATGACATGTATTCCCTCCAGATAGCCTTGCTCGTTTCAGCCGGGATCATATTGATACCGGGAGGGATATTATTAGGGTTGCAGTTCAGAAAAAATAATCATTAAAATTCATCTCTGTCCGGAATAATCATCAAACGCACCGGCCCCAATAACCCGGAGGGTCTCAATGTATCTTGTCTCGTATACTTGGATATATTTGTCTGAGTATACCTTTCAGCCTCAGGAAGAAATTGATCTCCAATTAACCGATTAGGCCACAAATTTGTTACTTTGATTTCTATCTTATTTCTTCCCTGTTTTACATATTCCGAAATCTCCTTTTGAAATGGCCTCAGCCAACAAGTTCCCAGATTATGTCCATTAAGAACAATTTCAGCCACATTATACAATTCTCCTAAATCAAGAAAAACTTTTGCTCCCTCAATCTCGTCTTTTATTATAAATGTATTTTGATAAGAAGCTGTCCCCGAATAATATTTTATACCTAAATTCTCTGATTCAGGCCAAGATATCAAATTCTTAAATTCAACAGATCCGGGTCCTCCCATTTCCGTTGAAAAAGAGACATTCCAAGATGTATTTATCGTTAAATATCGTGCAGAAGCAATTGTAATATTCTTACTTTCACCATTACTATAAGTCAATTGATAATTTCCACTTTTCTCCAAAAAGCAACTTCTATTACCATCCGGCCCTGTAACAGAAATTATAGAAGGTTTCGCATTCTCCTTTTTCTCAAAAATAATGAAATAAGAGCCATACGGATCAAATGAACAAGGAATATGAGTCCTTTCCCCATCATCAACATATACCCTTTGCTCTATTACTGTACCATCCACTGGATTCCAAATATAAGGTACCTTTCCAGAAGTCCTGAAAGATAAAGTTGCATAATCTATTGCCTCCTCTCTCAAATTGGCCAAATAATACATGTCATACTCCTTATTTCGACGATGAATAAAGTCCAATGAGAAATTCGAATCTCTATTTTCTATTTTCAAATCCGGCTCTATTTTTTTCTCGGACAAAATCTGATCGATATTTTTCCCATAGACTATTTTTCCATTTCCAACAGTTCTATCTATCAGTGGTGTATCAAGTTCTCCCCACAATAAATTCGTGATACTTTTTATCTGGCGATCTATCTCTGTACTTTTATATAAACCAATAGAACAAATAGGTCTGGGACCAACAATCGTTGCACC
>ERZ791858.1576-NODE-1576-length-12008-cov-8.143730_pt1 | contig 12008 bp, 8 predicted proteins | sample MGYA00510284_ERZ791858 | MGnify/ENA primary metagenome ERZ791858 (study PRJEB30046, sample SAMN00792077) | human gut metagenome | study: EMG produced TPA metagenomics assembly of the A metagenome-wide association study of gut microbiota in type 2... | reverse complement strand
CATCGGCTGTGTCCAGCGGCTGCAGGAAGAAGGCCGGCGGCTTCGGCACACGGTGGAGGTGTACGCCTTCAACGGGGAAGAAGCCAGCCCCCTGGGAGGCACCTTCGGCAGCCGGGCCCTGGCGGGGCTTACGGACCCGGACCAGCCCCTTCTCAAGGAAACTCTGGACGGGTTCGGCCGCAGGGTGGAGGAAATCCTGGCCTGCCGTCGGGACTTTTCCGATGCGGCCTGCTATCTGGAAACCCACATCGAGCAGGGAGGCAAACTGGAAAAGGACGGTGTCCAGCTGGGTATCGTCAGCGGTATTTCCAATATCGTCCGGTACCTGGTGACTGCAGAAGGCCAGAGCAACCACGGGGGGACCACTCCCATGGAGGACCGGCAGGATGCCATGGTGGCCATGGCCAAGCTCATTGTCTTTGCCGACGCCGCCTGCCGGAAAATCGGCCACAGCTTGGTGTTCACCGCCGGGAAGATCCAGTGCTGGCCCAATGCGGCCAATGTGGTCCCTGGGAAGGTCAACTGTACCTTTGAAATGCGGAATGTGGACCGGCAGTACACCGACGAGCTGATCCGGGAGATCCAGGCGGCCACCGAACTGATCCCGGACGCCCGGTTCACCATCCAACAGCTGATTTACAAGGACAGCGCCGTCTGCGACCCCAAGCTGATGGAAGCCTTTGAAAAAGCGGCGGACAGCCTGGGAGCCACCTGGCAGGTGATGCCCAGCGGCGCCGGCCACGACGCCGATTCCATCGCCCACCGGATCCCGGTAGCCATGCTGTTCATCCCCAGCCACAAAGGCATCAGCCACAGCGGACTGGAATACACCCCGGCCGAAGACGTGGAACGGGGCGGAGAGGCGCTCTACCGGACCCTCCTGGAGCTGGACGGGGAAATCCAGTGAAGAGGGTCTGTTCCAACTGATATTATAGAATGTAAATTACTTGTAAGGAGTTGAAGGGATTGCTGCTTTCTTTGCTGCAGGGGGCTGCAGATGCTTTGTGGGGGACACCGATGACGGTGATCCTGGTAGGCATGGGGCTGTATCTGAGTTTCCGGTTCCATTTCTATTACAATTTCCGCCATTGGGGGTTCCATTTCCGGAATACCTTCGGCAAAATGTTCCAGAAGGGAGAAGGCCACGGCACGGTCTCCGGCTTTGCCGCCGCCTGTACCGCCATGGCCAACACCATCGGGGTGGGGAACATCGGCGGGGTGGCCACGGCCATTGTGTCCGGGGGACCGGGGGCCGTGTTCTGGATGTGGGTGTCCGGCTGCCTGGGCATGTCCACCAAGGCCTGTGAAATCATCCTGGGCCAGCGGTTCCGGGTGAAATATTCCCAATCCATGGACGAATACATGTGCGACCGGTCCTTTGTGATGAAAAACGCCCTGGGGTGGAAACGGGGGGCGCTGCTCCTGTCCGTGGCCTGCTTTACCCTGGGGCCCTGGACCTGCAGCGTCCAGACCGAATCTGTGGTGGGGGCCCTGAAGGAAGCTTTCGGGATCCCTCCGGAATATGCGGCGGCGTTTCTGGGGATCACCTGCTTTGCCACCATTTTCGGGGGACTCCAGCGGATCTCCCGGGTGATGGAACGGGTGGTGCCGGTCATGGCCCTGCTGTACATCCTGGGGGGCCTGGCCATCCTGATCCAGAACTGGCAGGAAGTCCCCGGTGCCCTGGCCCTGATCTTCCGCAGCGCCTTCAGTCCCACGGCGGCTGCCGGAGGCTTTGCCGGAGCCACCATGAAGGACGCCATGCGCTATGGCATCGCCCGGGGGCTGTATTCCAACGATGCAGGCACCGGTTATGGGATCATTGCCCATGCGTCGGCCCGGACGGATCACCCAGTGCGTCAGGCCTCCTGGGGGTGGGGAGAAGTGTTCCTGGATACCATTGTGGTGTGTTCCGTGACAGCCCTTTCCCTGATCCTGACCCACGCCTATACGGATTTCCCCGGCCTGGACAGCGCCCGGCTCACCACCGCTGCCTTCCGGGTGTCTTTCGGGGAGCCGGGGGCCTGGTTCCTGGCCCTGGCCATTACGGTCTTTGCCTGGACCACCATCATCGGCATGTACTACAGCTGTGAAAAATCCGTCAACTACGCCTTTGGAGATACCCAGCGGAACAAAATCGGCACCCGGCTCTATATGTTCTACTACATGGTGCCCTGTGTGGTGCTCTACCATGCCCGGGCTGACGCCCTATGGGCCATGACGGACATTTTGTCCGCCATTTATGTGATGATCACAATCCTGTTCATTGTGACCCAGCAGAAGGAGATTTTCCGGCTGTTCAACGATTTCTGGTTCCGGTTCCTGCCGGCTAAAGAACAGGGAGAAAATCCTCCGGTGGTGTCCTATGGGACCCTGGAAGATGAGGGAAGAGTGCAGAGTGAAGAGTGAAGAGTACAAAGAGAAGAGTGAAGAGGGGAGAAGGAGAGAAAGTATGAGACAGACATTGCAGAATATCCTGGACCGGAACCGGATCCTGGTCATTGACGGCTCCATGGGCACAGCCCTGGAAAATCTGGGAGCCGACCTGAACAACAGCCTGTGGACCGCCCGGGTATTGGCGGACCGGCCGGAACTGGTGAAGCAGGTCCATTTGGACTACTTCCGGGCTGGGGCTGATGCCGGGATCACCTGCAGCTACCAGGCGTCCATTCCCGGTCTTGCGGCCAACGGCTTTACAGAGCAGGAAGCGGAAAATCTGATCACCCGGTCTGTAACCATTTTCCAGGAAGCCCGGCAGGAATGGTGGAATCAGGAAGGAAAAGCCGCCGGCCGGGCCTGGCCCTTGTGCCTGGCCGGGGTAGGGCCTTACGGGGCTTATCTGGCAGACGGGTCCGAATATCGGGGTCATTATGGGGTTTCCCAGGCTGATCTGGAAAAATTCCATCGCCGCCGGGCAGAACTTCTGTGGCAGGCCGGGGCCGATGTACTGCTGTTCGAGACCCAGCCCTCCCTGGAAGAAGCCCTGGTGGAAGCCGCCATTGCCCGGGACCTGGGAGCTGCCTTCTGGGTGAGCTTCTCCTGCCGGGACGGGCACCACATCTGCGAAGGGACGCCCCTTCGGGAAGCTGCGGCAGAAGTGGTCCGCCAGTTTCCGGAAGTGGAGGCCCTGGGGGTGAACTGCACCAAACCGGAATACCTGGTGAGCCTGATCGGAGAACTGAAAGCCGCTTCCGACCGTCCCATCTTCGTCTACCCCAACAGTGGAGAAGAATACGACCCGGTGACCAAGACCTGGCATGGAGTGGGGACGGACCGGAAGTTCGGTGACTACGCCCTGGATTACATGAAGGCCGGGGCAGTGGCTGTAGGAGGCTGCTGCACCACGGTGGCGGACCATATCCGCCAGGTGGCGGCGGCACGGGACCAGTTCCTGAAGCGGTGAAACGGAAAACAAGCAAAGGAGGCCTCACTCCATGAGTGACGGGGAAATCACCACCTATACCGGGATCCAGTTCGATCCCCTCCATCCGGACCCGGAGAAGATCCGGATCGAAGACATTGCCCATGCCCTGAGCCTGTTGTGCCGGGGCAACGGCCACGTGCGGACCTTTTATTCCGTGGGTCAGCACTGTCTGGCGGCGGCCAAAGAAGCGGCCGCCCGGGAAGACAGCCGCCGGGTGATCCTGGCGGCCCTGCTCCACGATGCCACGGAATGTTACCTGTCCGATGTGCCCCATCCCTACAAGGTGAACATGCCCCGGTACCGGGAACTGGAAAACACCCTGCTCCAGGCGGTATTGGACCGGTTCCTGGGAGGGCCCCTCACCCGGGAAGAGGCGGCGGAAGTGGAACAGATCGACCGGGCGCTTATGTTCAGCGATCTGCACCATCTGATGGACCATCCGGAAAACCGGGAACAGGAGGGGACCCTGCACCTGACTGTGGATTACCAGGTGCGGCCCTTTGCCGACGTGGAACGGGAATATCTGGACTGGTACCGCCGGTACAGCCGATAAAAAGGAGAAAACCATGGATCAAAAGAAAATCACCGAAAGCTGGGAAAAACGCCGGGCAGAACTGTGCGCCCTGACGGACAGCATCTACGATTGGGCGGAAGTGGGCCTGGAAGAAGTGAAATCCTCCGCTCTGCTGGAAGACTACCTGGAAAAACAGGGGTTCACTGTGGAAAAGGGAGTGGGGACCCTGCCCACCGCCTTCCGGGCCACCTGGAAACAGGGGGAGGGAGGACCCCGGCTGGGCTTCCTCTGTGAATACGATGCTCTGGAAGGCATGGGCCACGGCTGCGGCCACCATCTCCAGGGCCCGTCCGTGATCGGGGCGGCCCTGGCGGTCCGGGACCAGTATGAGGGCACCGGGGTGCCCTTCTCCCTGGTGATCTACGGGACCCCGGCGGAAGAGACCATCGGGGGCAAGACCGTGATGATGGAAAACGGCTGCTTCCAGGACATAGACATTGCTCTGATGATGCACGCCGCCCCCAATACCTGTGTGGATATAAAGAGCATGGCCAACAAAAGCTACACCGTGGAATTCCACGGGGTCCGGGCCCATGCGGCCATGAGTCCGGAACAGGGGCGCAGCGCCTTTGATGCCGCGATCCTCAGTTTCAACGCCATGGAATTTCTCCGGGAACATGTGAAGGACGACACCCGGATGCACTACACCGTCCGGGATGCCGGGGGACCGGCCAATGTGGTCCCTGACCGGACCCTGGCCCAGTATGAACTCCGGTCCTATGACACCGGCTACCTCCGGAGCCTGGAACCCCGGTTCCTGGACATCCTGAAAGGGGCCTGCCTTATGACTGGCACCACCCACACCATCACCGAAACCCACGAATTCTACGCCAAGATTCCCTGCCTTACCCTCAACGACCTGGTGATGGAACAGGCCCGGGCCTTCGGGGCGCCCCAGCTGTCCGAACCCCGGCAGAAAACCGGTTCCACGGATTTCGGCATCATCCTGTACCATATGCCCGGTACCTGCATCCGGGTGGCCTTTGTGCCTGAAGGAACTCCGGCCCATTCCGAAGCCTATCTGAAAGCCGGGAAGACGGAAGCCGCCCATGAAGCCATTGGGTACGGCAGCCGGATCCTGGCCGGTGCCTGCGGCGCCATCCTGGATGATCCGGCCCGGCTTACTGCCATGTGGGAAGAATTCCGGAAACGAAAAGCTTCACACTGAGATAAGAACATTCTAATAATTAAAATAAAGTACAATGTATTACCCCCCAGGACAGTTGTATGATATAATGGATATTGTATAAAACCATTAGTCGGTTCTTTACCTATAGGAGGTTGAGCAATGAACAATCCGAAGCCCGTTAAAATCGTGGAAACGGTTCTCAGAGACGGCCATCAGTCCCTCTGTGCCACCCGTATGCGCACCAGCGACATGCTGCCCGTACTGGAAGCACTGGATGACTGCGGCTTTTATGCCCTGGAAGCCTGGGGCGGCGCCACTTTTGACTCCTGCCTGCGGTTCCTGAATGAAGATCCCTGGGAACGGCTGCGCACCATCCGGAAACATGTGAAAAAGACCAAGCTGCAGATGCTGCTCCGTGGCCAGAACATCCTGGGTTACAACCACTATGCAGACGATGTGGTCACCGAATTCGTAAAACGCAGCGTGGACAACGGTATCGACATCATCCGTATCTTCGATGCCTTCAACGATACCCGGAACCTGGAAACTGCCATGAAAGCCACCAAGGCTGCCGGCGCTCATGCCCAGGGCACCCTGGTATACACCATCAGCCCGTACCACAAGGACAGCGACTATCTGAAGCTGGCCAAGGAACTGGTGGAAATGGGAGCTGACTCCATCTGCATCAAAGATATGTCCGGCCTCTTGGCTCCCTATGCCTGTTCTTCCCTGGTGGAAGCCCTGAAGAAAGAAATCAATATTCCTATCGATGTACATTCCCACTGCACCAGCGGTATGGCTTCCATGGCTCTGCTGAAGGGCATTGAAGCCGGTGCTGACATTGTGGATACGGCTCTGTCTCCCTTTGCGGAAACCACCAGCCATCCCTGCACCGAATCTCTGGTTTACACCCTGAAAGGGACTTCCAGAGATACGGGCATCGACATGGACAAACTGGGGCCCATTGCGGACCACTTCAAGAAAGTCCGTGCTGACCTGGTGAAGACCTTCAACCTGCCCAGCAACATCAGCATCAACCCCAAGGTCCTGAGCTTCCAGATCCCCGGCGGTATGCTGTCCAACATGCTGAACCAGCTGACCCAGATGGGTATGGCCGACAAGTACGAAGAAGTGCTGAAGGAAGTGCCCAGAGTTCGGGCCGACCTGGGGTATCCTCCCCTGGTGACTCCTTCCAGCCAGATCGTTGGCACCATGGCTACCATGAACGTAATGATGGGACGGTACAAGATGATCCCCAAAGAAATCCAGGACATTGTTTTGGGCAAATACGGCAAGACTCCGGGGCCTATCAGCGAAGATCTGAAGAAAGTGGTGCGCCGCTGGATCGTCAAGAAGACCGGCAAGACCACGATCGCTCCCATCACCCACAGACCGGCCGACGACATTCCGCCGCAAATGGACAAGATGAAAGCCGACCTGGCCGCCAAAGGCTATCCCAACGCCTCCGTGGAAGACGTGCTGTCCTACGCACTGTTCCCCGAAGTGGCCCTGGCCTTCTTCAAGAACAATCGGTAAAGCTGCTGCCGCGGCAACAGCCGAAGAAAAGAACCCGCCCCTTTTGGGGACGGGTTCTTTGTTGTTCTCGGTCCTCCGCCAGCGACGGCGTAGGGGCTTGCCTCAGGCAAGCCCTTCCCGGCCGCCGGTCGGGCCACACCCTTCAAAGGCAAATGCGTCCGCATTTGCCATCTACCGACAATTGACCATTGACAAAAAAATCCCCGCCGCGAATGCGGCAGGGATTTTTTATTACACACTCACTGCTTTGGCGGCCGTACGGGCGGGGGTGTGGAGCTCTTCCCGGACCGAGGCGGCTGGGGAACGTTTCCCTCTCCCGGCAGACTGTCTTCTTTTTTGCTGCTCTGTTTTTTGGTATCCTTCTTCTTGGTGGTTTCCTTCTTGGGCTGAGCCTTGGGAGCTTCATACTTGGGAGCAGGCATCTTGAACCCGTCCGGAGTCTCGAAGTCTTCCGACGGCACCCCTTCCAGAGCGTTGCTCATGAAGGTCCGCCACAGAGTGGCCGGCTCACCGCCACCGGTCATGCCGCCCAGGGATTCGTTGTTGTCATCCCCAATCCATACGGCACAGGCCAGGTTGGGCGTAAAGCCCACGAACCAGGCATCATGGTAAGTGTCAGTGGTCCCGGATTTCCCGGCGCAGGGACGGTTGATGGCGGCCCCCCGGCCAGTACCCCGGGTCATAACGTCTTCCATCATGGAAATCATCATGTAGGCGGTTTCCGGTTTCACAGCCTGGGTGGGATTGGTTTTGTGTTCATAGAGCACTTTGCCGTTCCGGTCCAGGATCTTTACAATGGGAGTGGGTTTGTTGAATTTCCCCATATTGGCGATGCCCGCATAGGCACCGGCCATTTCCAGAGGCGTCACCCCGTGGGTCAGGCCCCCTAGGGCCATGGCCGCATTGTCGTCATCATCCACCAGGGTGGTGATCCCCAGCCGTTTGGCCAGTTTCAGGGTCTTTTCCGTTCCGTACTTCATGGCCACCTTGACGGCAGGCACGTTGTAGGAATAGGTGAGTGCCGTCCGGTAGGACACGGTGCCATGGAAGCTCCGGTCATAGTTCTGGGGGTTCCAGTCTCCCGGGATGGGGGAGTCCTGGACGGTATCGCTGGGAGTGGCACCCTGTTCCATGGCGTTCATGTAAACGAAAGGCTTAAAGGAAGAACCAGGCTGCCGTTCCGCCATGACGGCACGGTTGAACTGGTCCGTGCCCCGGCCTCCGATCATGGCCTTGATGTACCCGGTCTTGGGATCCACTGCCACAATGGCACTCTGAGGCTGCTTCAGCTTGTTGCTGTCAGTGTAATAGGTGGGGGTCAGGGCTGCCGCCTTTTCCGCCGCCTTCTGCATTTCCGGATCCAGGGTGGTGTACACCTTCAGACCCTGTTTGTATACGGCATCCGGACCGAATTTGTCCACCAGCAGCTGGATGCAGTAATCAATGAAGTATTTCTTGGAGCCGGGGGATTCATTCAGGCTCTTGTAGGTCAGAGGTTCCGCATAGGCTTTGTCAGCCTGTTCCTTGGTAATGAACCCGTACTTGGCCATCTGCTCCAGCACCGTCTTCTGCCGGGCCTTGGCGGCCTTGGGGTTGGACAGGGGAGAGTAGTAGTTGGGGCTCTTGGGAATCCCGGCGATCATGGCACTCTGGGCCAGGTCCAGATCCTCCACATGCTTGCCGAAATAGGTGTTGGCGGCGGTTTCCACCCCATAGGCACCCTGGCCGAAGTAAATCTGGTTCATGTACATTTCCAGGATTTCCTTCTTGGTGTACTTCTGCTCGATCTGGAGAGCAATGAAGGCTTCATGGAGCTTCCGGCTCAGGGTCTGCTCCTGGGTCAGGAAGTAGTTCTTGGCCAGCTGCTGGGTAATGGTACTGCCCCCCTGGACCTCGCCCCACCGGATGTAGGTGTAGATGGCCCGGCCGATGCCCCGGAAGTCGATGCCCCCGTGTTCATAGAACCGGATGTCTTCTGCAGCCAGAAACGCGTTCTGCAGGTTCTTGGGTACCTTGTCGATGGTCACCGGGATCCGGTCTTCTTCCGAATCCACCGTGGTGATCAGGTTGCCCTTGGCATCGAAGAACTGAGAAGAGGCCATGGGAGCCATATCCTTGGTAAGGATCTTGGCGGTGGTGAATTTGGCCACGGCAAAGAAGGCAGCCACCGAAAGGAAGCCCACCAGCACCAGGGCCATCAGGGCAGAAAAGATTGTTCCGCCCAGCTTTTTCCGTTTGTGGGGGGAAGACGAACCGAAGGGGTTCCTCCAGTTCCTGTTTTTATTGCTTGTCATCACGTCAGCTCCTATAACAGATAGAAATAGATTGAGACCATAAGTTACAGCATATTATACCACATTTGCCTTGTGAGGTGTATAGTTCCCCTTTTATCTCTTCTCCTTCAATTTCCTTCCTTTTTAATGTATAATAAAAATTATATGTAAAATCTTATCTTTTTGCTGAAAAGGAGACCGTTTATGTCAGGTACAGATTTTTTTAATGATCATCCTGATTCTTTTATCCATCACCATCTAAATTACTTTCTTCCAACTATTTACACTATTAACGATTGGTTAATAATACTAATATCAGAATTTATTGCTTATAATCTAAGAGAATTTATAACAGGAAATTCCCATTTTCATATGCCTTGGCTAAATCTATGGGTTGCGTTTCCCATGTTGTTTCTTCTTTTCTTTCGGCAGGGAGGCATTTATACCAAACGTTTCGGTTACTGGAAGCTACTGGAATGTATTTTCAGAGGTTGTACCTATGCAACTGGAGCAATTATTGTTTTTGTATATATGTCTCATATTGCTGGTAGCACCTCCCGGCTCTTTGTGGGGCTGCTGTGGATCTTCTCCATTGTGCTGGTGACCCTGTCCCGGTATCTCTTCGCCCATATCCTGAACTGGGCCAGCGTGGGCAGCGTGCCGGTGCTCCTGGTGGGGGCCGGGAAGACCGCCAATCTGGTGCTCCAGGGCATCCGGGACGATGTGGGGCTGAACTTCAACGTCATCGGCTACGTGGACGACGCAGGCCCTCAGGAAGAAAACGTGGGGAACCTGCCCTACCTGGGCACCTTCGGCCAGGTGGTGGAAGTGATCGATAAGACCCAGGTCCAGGATGTGTGCATCGCCGCCCCCGGCCTGACCCCAGACAAGCTGAACAGCCTGATCCACACCATCCAGCCCCATGTGCGGAACCTGTCCTTTGTGCCCGACCTGATCGGTCTCCCTGTGAACGGCATCGAAGTGGATTCCCTGTTCAACGAACGGCTGATGTTCATGAGCCTGAAGAACAACCTGGCCCGGCCTTACAACCGGTTCATCAAACGGATCTTCGACCTGGTGCTCACCACCCTCGGCGTCGTCGTCCTGAGCCCCGTATTCCTGCTCCTGGCCGTCCTGATCAAACTGGATTCCCGGGGCCCGGTAATCTTCGCCCACCAGCGGATCGGCAAGAATGGGAAACTGTTCCCCTGCCTGAAATTCCGCACCATGTGCGTGGACGCGGACAAAAAACTGAAAGAATATCTGGCGGCAAATCCCGAAGCCAGGAAGGAATGGGAAGCCGAATTCAAACTGAAGGACGATCCCCGGGTGACGAGAGTGGGGAAGGTGCTGCGGAAAACCAGCCTGGACGAACTGCCCCAGTTGTTCAACGTGCTCATCGGCCAGATGAGCCTGGTGGGACCCCGTCCCATTGTCACCGCCGAAATCCCCAAATACGGCCCCTACATCAAGGACTTCTACATGGTTCATCCCGGTATCACCGGCATGTGGCAGGTGAACGGCCGCAGCGACACCACCTACGAAGAACGGGTCCAGATGGACTCCTGGTACGTCCGCAACTGGGACGTCTGGCTGGATATCATGCTGTTGTGGAGGACGTTCGGAGTGGTGCTGCAGCATAAAGGGGCGTACTGAGCAGTGACTAGTCACTAGTCTCTAGTCACTAGTCACTAGTCTCTAGCCGAAGGAAATCATCTGCCGGGGGCAGATGATTTTGAACATATCCCCCCCCAGGCCGGGAAGGGCGGGCCTGGGGCACGCCCCTACGCCGTTGGGGTCGGGGCGGATTTGTTCCATCGATGGGACGTGGTTTGCGGTATAGGACGCGGTGCTTTCGGAGAACATCGTTGTTCCCGGCCATCCTCCAGCGACGGCGTAGGGACTCGCCGGAGGCAAGCCCATCCCGGCCGCCCAGCGGGCCGTCCTTATATCTTCTTTAATAAAATGGAGGGAAAAACCATGAGTACATTGAGCGAAAATGTCATGATGCAGTTCCGTAAATTTGTGGATGAAAAAACAGGGGGGAACCTGGAATCAGAAGAACAGCTCCAGGCACTGCTCCAGGAATTCATGGAAAAATACAATATCAGTCTGGATGATGCCCCTCCTTTGAGCAGGGAAACCGCTAAAACCGTTTACGACTGGCTGGAACTGGCCGAGCAGCAGAAAACGAAAAAAGCCCGGCGGGAATGCCTGGAAAAAGCCAAAGCCCTGGATCCCAGAAACCTGGATGTGCTGATGCAGCTCCTGCTGCTGGAAAAGAAACAGTTCTGGGAATACATTCCCGAAGTCCAGAAAATGCTGGCGCTGGGCAAAGAAGACCTGAAGCAGCGGAAACTGTACAGAGAATCCATGGGAGATTTCTACATGGTCTTGGAAACCCGTCCTTACATGCGGGTCATGCACTTTTATCTGGAACTCCTTGCCGGCTGCGGAATGATCCAGCAGGCCATCGCCGCGGCAAAAGAAATGCTCAAACTGAACAAGAACGACAACCTGGGAATCCGTTTTTACCTGATGGCACTGTACGTGTACAGCGAAGACGAATTCAATGCCCGGAAGCTGATCCGGACCTTCAAAGATGAAGAAGACAGCTGCCTCTTCACCATGCCCATGGCCCTGCTGAAGTTCCGTCAGGGAAAATGGGACGAAGCCAAGGCCATTTTGAAAAAAGTCAAGGAGCAGTACAAAGGATTCCAGACCTTCCTCCGGGATGCCGTCAAAGGCAGGGACGCCTTCTACGACGACGATGAAGAAATCATGGATATGTACCAGCCCTTTACCCGCAGCGAACTGGTCACCATGGTCCTGGATTTCCACTTCCTCTGGGACGGAGCTCAGGAATTCTTCTGCTGGGCCAAAACCGTCATGGGGCCGGAACGGAAGAGAAGAGGAAAGAAAAACAGTAAAGAGTGAAGAGGGAAGAGTGCAGAGCAGGGACGGCGGGAATCGACAGATCCATTGCGAATCCGTAGGGGCCGCACAACCGGCGGCCCGTCCCAGGGGTGTGTCCCCCGAATTACCCGCACCAACCGTAGGGGCCGCAGGCCC
>ERZ791858.1574-NODE-1574-length-12019-cov-36.314527_pt1 | contig 12019 bp, 8 predicted proteins | sample MGYA00510284_ERZ791858 | MGnify/ENA primary metagenome ERZ791858 (study PRJEB30046, sample SAMN00792077) | human gut metagenome | study: EMG produced TPA metagenomics assembly of the A metagenome-wide association study of gut microbiota in type 2... | reverse complement strand
AGCCCCTCCAGGGCCAGCTCGACGTCCTCCCTGCTGTACATGCGGACCCCCAGTCTCGGACCTCCTCGGTCCAACTTTTTGTCCGCATCCCCCGACGACCTTCGTGAGCATGTACCACTCGTCGCCAACGAGGCGGCCGCCCAGCCACATGATCGCCTCGTTCAACCCCAGGCCGATTACGGAGAGCGTGACGAAGATGATAAACTCGCGCGTCCTCGAGAGCCCCTTTCGGTGCGCGAACATGTAGCTCATGGACGCAGAAATTTACTTCTATATACACACAAATATAGATGAAAAATTTGAATTCCCCGAATCTAGGCATCTTTCTCATGCATATTCTTATCAGCCAATTCTGCCGCTGCTTTATATGCACTCTCGTCGATAAAGGGCCAGTCCACGAAATCTATTCCCCCAGGTTTTCCCTTCACATCAACCAATTCGTCATTGATTTTCAGTGTGATTGACACAAGAAGTGCAAGCATCATGTAGTAATCGGAGCGTATGTTATCTGCATCTGGATTCTCTATCACGCCATTTGCATGACTGTACTTGTTACGTAGACCAATCGCATTGCTTTGCTCGGAATTGTTGAGCATGAAGTTTAGGAACGACGCTTCGTCGGGCGTGAAGAGACCACTATGGTATTCCAACATCCCTTCTTGAACCAGATTGTTAGCAGTTTCTTTTGCCCCGCCACCATAACGCCTTGTCAGAATTGCGCCGTCTTCCCACACCATTCGGAGGCACGCAGCCTTCTGGGTAGGCTTTAGCCTACCGGTAGTGGGATTCTCTTCCACCAGTCCATTATCTACAAGCCGCTTTACAACTATACGGAAAGGCTCTTTGTAGTCAGTCATTACGATGTCAGCCGTGAGCATAAGACCATAGAAGGTGTGTGCATCACAACTTTTCTCGTGAACGAACGCAAGTGGAGACTGGTCAGAGAAGAGAGGCTGTGCCCAACCCATGAACTTGTCGCCTTTTATTACATACTTGCGCTCTGCGAGCGCGGGGGCATCAGCAAATGACCTGAATTGGCTATACGGAAAGTACTCATCTTCAATAACGCCGCGCTCCGCATAGAGCTGATATCCCTTCATAACGCGCTCAATCTCTGAGCCAATCCCCTTGCACTTATCGAGCCAAGTTCCATCCCTGCTTGGAAGCGAAATCCCGAATCCGTTGATGCCATACTCTTCTAGAAAATAGATGCCGTAAACCCACTCAAGCGTCTCTTCCAAACTCCTTCCACATCCTTCTAGGAAAGATGCATAGGCTTGGGTTTCAAGGAGGGAAATAGACTGCCTTTGCTGCGCAGCAAGACAGTTTCGATACTCTCCTCGTACATGCGGACCAAGAAGTGCGATAAGGCCACGCTCTTCATGCGGGCGAGTTGGCATCTGCATGAGGCCATTCCTGCCGATATAGTCAAAGACCCAGCGACAGTTATTCATGATAGTTGCAAAATCCATATAGGCATTGAGCCACTGTCCACCGAAAGTCACTGTCATGCCTTGGTCTTTAATGCTCGCGCCACGGCATGCACATTGCCGCATGTCTATTGTGACCTCTGTCGTGAAACTCAGACCACGACCCTCAGCAAGCAGCTCTTTCGTATCCCTCTCGAAAACCCGTTTAGCCTTTACGCATACTTCTGGTGAGAGTCTATAGACGTTCACCTGACGACTTGGCCAACGCGTTAGGGTCTCAACGTAATTTGGGTTGAGGTGCTCGCTGTCAAGGTATGCCAGCATAATTGAATCGATACAACTGCTCACGAGAGATGGCGGCAGATGGATGGGTTTCTGACGTTGCGAATCCATTGCAAGACCGCTAATGGTGACTTCTGCTGAAGCGAAGGGAATCTTTACCATTGCTTCTTTAATAGAGAAATCAAAACGCTTCACAAAAGTCGGCATCTCGAGTACGCAACTAAGACAATAAGAATTCTCTTCTAGCAGCTTAGCTAGATCATCACCAGTGAGTTTCTCCTCTGCTCCACACAGTTCAAGAAGCTCCCAGAATTGATGAAGATACTGCTTCTCAAGCTGATCGTAGAGCTTGAAGACGCCTTCTATTTCCAAGAACTGGTTAACATATCTACAGGCATTACTGAAGGCCGACGCAGCGCGTTTGTTAAGTTCAGGAAGTTCGCTAGGTGCAAACAGCTCAGATATGTCTTCAATGGTTAACTTACATTGATATGCTTCGATGGCATCGTTGATGGACTCTATGTGGCCGTCGGACAATCCGGGCAAGACGCTTTCGATTCGATCTTTGAATTCACTAGCAGCCCAGTCGTATCTCCCATAGTAAATAACCCTGTTCGAATTAAAGACCATCAATTTGGCCACCTTCAACTAGAGGCTGATAGTTGATGTCTTGCTAGCTCTGGAACAGATAGCATTCCAATCTCACTGAAGGTTTCTGAATTCCGGTAGTCTTGCATCTCTCAATTCTGCACAAGTCGATAAAATATACACATTTAGAATACCGCCAGGAGGCATCTCAGCGGCTAATGCAACGCCTCGAGACGTCCGGCATCGTTCCCAAATGTTAGAGTCGGAAGAGCTTAGCCACATCTAGTCAGGCGACAATCGCCAATCCCGGTCAGTCGATTCTAGCCGATGCGTCGGCAGTCAATTGCCCAACCAATGCTGGGGCAAAACTCCCTTGAACTGCACCCTGGCCTTCGTTGCCTGCGGCACCGCCTCGACCGAGTAGGCGTCGAGCCCACAACCGTAGTAGCAAGGCCGCACATAGGGGAGACCGATGTCTTGTCGAACACACTCTCGATCGCGCAGAGCAGAACCTCATCCCCCTTGAAGAACTCGTCCCAGGAGCACAGTGCCACATAATCACTGGTAGCGTCATCACGACCAACCTCCTCGACGTACCCTATCCCTCTCCTCAATCAAGTACACAAGGTTCTGATGCCATAGGCGGGAGTAGTAATGCAGGCGGAGCGAAACGGGCGCTACGGAGGGTGCGTAATACTCAGTACATTCAATGGGATGTCGCTTGAGTAACGTTACCCTAGAATCTTTCGCTTCAATGCGGAGAACTTGCTCCTGGCTTTCTGCTTCAGCGTGGGTTCAAAAGTCCATTTATCCATCAGGCATTCAACGCTTGTGCTGTTTGCAACATCTGCCAGAAATTCATCCCGGCTAGCATATGGGCTCACGCTACGGACCACCGATGGATTACCTTTGACCACTTCATCCATCGAGGATTGCCCAGTTTCAAGACAACTGCGGATAGCGTCCAGTGCAGCAGCGCCTTTCTCTGTGTTGCAGATAACGGCTGACACGCCCAGGCCATCAGCAATTTCAGGATGTATGGCTTCTATGCCCCAGAAATCACCCAGAGTAATGTCGCTACCGCAGCAACGCTTCGCGGGACAATCCAGGCAACTTTCCCTGAGAGAAGCATTCTGTAGGAATGCCCTCATGTACCAGTCGCGAGAGTTCTTCTCACTCCTAACTAACTCATTCCCGCCGAAGTACGCAACTGAGTAAGACGACCAGCCGGTTGACTTACTCCGGAAATTAACTTCGTCAACTTTCGATTCTGCTTTTTGGGAAACATCCTCAAGCCACTCCGACCAAAGCTTTGGTGAGGGGACACCATGACAAACCACTTCAACAAGAAGGAGACTCTTCATAGGGGCCTTCTTCAGGAGAAGGTAGTTTCGAAGGGCAGCATTCTGACACGCGGTGCCAGAGAACAGGACGCAAATGCCATCCTTAAGACTCCGCTCGACCCCTTTATAGATATCCACGCCAACCGAACTCTGTACGTACTTCGAGCGCATTACAGAGCCTAGTTCATCTTTGTCGTCAATGCGCACATGTCTCACGGATCTGCAGTCGTCTGAAAATGCCGCGCCATAGACAAACCCACCATCATCCAGCAAGTGCTGGGCAAGCAGGCCGAATACAGCACCGGAAGAAGAGCGTTCCCTCATCCTGTCATCCATGGCCTTCGCCCAAAACACAGATACAGCCTCATCCTTTATGCCAACGGTGAGCACCGGGCAAGATTCAGCGCACTTTCCGCATCCAATACAGCCACTGCTGTATGTTGGATGAACAAACCCACAGAAGTCTGGCTCCATCATTAGGCATGAAACAGGACAAGCGGCAGTGCAGGCGTCACAACCGCAGCAACGGCTGCCAACAACAGAAATAGACGGAACATTCGCTCTCTTATCCATTGTTACGCTGCACTCCTAGTGAGCTTGTGTGCTATTCCGCGGATTATGTCACGCTCGTAATCCGTAAAGAACCATTTCCAACAAAGGGCAAAGTAGACAGCGATGAAGAACAGACACTTAATCAAAATGCTGCCATATGAAGGACCAATATTGGTGATCGATGAGAAGGCTCGCGTGGCAAGAGCCGTAAGAACTGCTGGAATAAGAATGGGAAGAACTTGATGCCAGAACTTGGGGATATCTATACCAATTCTTGTGTGGTAATACCAGTTCATGATAGGACCGGTACCGACAAACAGAAAGATAGCCGCAGTGACAGCGCAGCCAATGACACCGAACCTTGCCGAAACCGGTATTGAGACGAGCAAATCTAGCAAAGCAATCACAATGTAAACAATTGCTCTAAATCCTTGTTTATCTTTTGCCTGCAGCACCGATATTCCCAGGTTCTGAACGAGGGACACATTAAGTCCAAGCATGAGAATGAGAGTTGCCCAAAACGCTTCTCCATATGCTGGCCCTGCCCAGACATAGATAAATTCCTGACCAATTGAAACAAAGCCTGCGCAAATCCCCCAAACAAGTAGCGCCTGGATATGACCAATGCGGTCAAACAGTCCATTGATCTCAGCCATGTCATCCGATTTGGCTGAAATCGCCGTAAGCCTGGGCAAGAAAACTGAGGTGACACCGGTCGACACTTCCATATAACCCGATGTAATTAGTTGGGTGGCTATACCATAAATCCCAACAGCAGCAGCGTTAACAACGGCACCAAGCACTACCTGGCCAGTTTTCCAAAAAATCTGATCAAATACCATATTAAGCAGAATATAGCCAGAAAATGAAAAGATGTGGAGAAGTAGCTTCTTGTCCCAATGGTGCAGTCTGGCTTTTACGTGCAACTTACCTCGATAATAAACAATATACGCAATATCCACTAATAGGTTCAGCGACACCTGCACCGCAAGCACGCCAATTGCACCCTGTCCGAGCTCGAGCACTGCGATAACGCCCGCAAACTGTAAAAGATAGCGCACAATGCGCAGTGTTCGGGAGAACACGAATCGCTCGTTGGCATTAATTACCGCTAGGAAATAATTCCCCGGAAGCACAACGATGCAGTTAGCTAGAACAAGAAGCATCATTTGATGCGCAAGCTCCAGCTCCCCTTCCGTGAATGAATTTCCGAAGAGGGTCGGCAGCAGCAGGTCAAAGCCTATTCCTATTACAACCGAGAGCAGAGTAAGGACTCCATAGATTACTGCTGACATCGCAAGCAGGTTCTCTACATGGGATTTGTCCTTCTTGACACTAGCCTCAACATAGAAGCGCGCCAGAGTGGTGGAGAGGCCCATGTCCATAACGCCCAGATAGGCAATGATGGACCCAATGAGTTGATAGACGCCATACTCACTCGTTGTGAGGAACGAAAGGATAAGGGGGGTGTAGATGAACGTTGTGACAGCGTTCACAGTGAGCGCAACATAGGAGAGAACCGCCCCGGCTCTCCTCTGGTTAACCGCCATAGCCACCCTCCTCTTCATCGAGGATTGGCTGGAGATACCCCATGAAATGATCTCGTTCTGCTGAAATTCGATCGCTCACGCCAAGATAGTCTCCTGCATCAGCAAAATCGAAGGCGGTGTCCCCGTAGATTTTCGACTCGATACCGAGAGCCTGCGCAAGCGTCTCGAGCCTCGAAAACATTCCTCCTCCGTTACCTCCACGGCGCACAATCGTGAGCGGCGTCTCCAGCAGACATGAGAACACCGCCGCATGGAAAGAGTCAGTAATTACATGTTCGGCGTTGTCGATTAAGTCAATGAACTCTGCGGGTCCTGCAGGAGGCTCACCAGGTTTCTCCCTATCGGAGAGGGAAACAAGGGAAAGACGTCCCCCATCGGTTGTGACGTCTATCATGTGCCTGGCGTCTTCGCTCTCGCCACCCAAGAGATACATGAAGACGTATGGTTCCTTAGGGGTGAGACCCCTATCCGCGACGGAACGCCATTCGCTCGAGCTAATAACTAGAGTTGGATCGCAAATGACCTCAGCATCACAACCCGAGCATTGTTTAATTAATTCTGCCCCTCGTTGCTCACGCACAGAAAGATGGTCAAACCCCATAACACCCTTGGCAATTCGGCGGGCCTCTCTAGCGCCAAGTTCATCAAGTCCAATACTTGGTGCTAATGCAATACGCTGTTCCGGTCGAGCGAACTCAAGAAAGAACCACTCATCGTTGCGGTTCATCATTCCAGGATTCCAAACCTGGTCACTTCCGACTGAAAAATAAAGATATTGATTGGCCAATGTCGGTTCAACCGAATCCAGCCGTTTTATTGGAATGATCTGGTTGAACCGGTCAAAAGCATCGAGGCGTTCTGCGGACATGCTACTCTCGGGAGGTAAAGGTACAGGCTTACCCAAGATATGCTTTGCAGTGCGTTTTAAGGCATGGACGACGTTAAGGCGACGCTCGAGCACAAGTGTCTCTGGCTGAAAACCTAGCCCTTGCCAAATACGCGATACCGCATAGTTCTGTAGGCGATTCCCATAGTTGAATCTACCGAAGAGCGTAACGATGCCAACTCTTCCGCCGTAGGAACGAGAAAACTGTCTTGGGTTAATCACTTTCAATAATTCCTCGATATTCCGTAGCCGCAAGCATTGGGTTACAGCAGTGTTCCAACTCTTTAGACCTTAAGATTCTCTATCCCCTTAAACAGAGAGCTCTGTTTAATCCTGTTCTTAATCTTAATGCTCTCAAGACGGGAATATCGCTTGAGGCGCGCCAGACCACTGTCCCACTCCGGAGTCCCAAAAGAGTTAATCGCGGCAACGCTTGCGGGAAGCTCAGAAGCAGAATTTACACCAGCAAAATCAGGATCGAAGGCGTCGAAAGCTGCCTCAACAAGTCCCGCAATATCGTCATAGTTCTCATGATTAAGGGCGAGCTCAACAATATCGAACTTCTTGAATCTCTCGTATGTAATCTTGTGCAATAGAGGGTATTTTTTCCTCCTAGAAAATTGCAAATTGCTTCTAAACCCTTGGAGATTCTCCTTGCAGTACTCGGCATCGAACCTTCCAATATGGGAACCCAATCGGTAAACATAAGATGGCTCAGTTACTGCAGCAAAGCATGATGCAGCATCCATTGCCCTGACGAAAAATAGGGGGTCCTCGTAGAAGGTCATACGAGGAAATCTTATATCATTATCTATCAGAAGCTTTTTCGAATAAATAAACCTGCTGAAGCCTGCATCATATTGATAATCAGCATAAGAATACACTCCGTCCATAAAGAAACACTCGAACGGCTCTCGTGTTAAATCGCCAATCGCATTAATGAGCGTTTCTGGTACATGAGTTTCGGGGCGTGGCCATCCAGTGATGGGGGATAGGATTTGTCCACGTTTTACAAATTGTATACTGCCGCCCGCAATCTGCACATGCTCAGCCTCAGCAATATTTACTAGTCTCGACAAAGTTTTTGGTGATGGAATGGCATCATCGGAATCCAAGAAAAAAAGCCACTCTCCCTTGGCTTCGCGAATTCCGACATTCCTAGTATCGCCGGTTCCGGTATTCTGCTTGGTAATCAGTTTTAGCCTGGAATCGTCATGCAGACGGTGCTTTATTCGTTGAGCTGTATCATCGGTAGAACCATCATCAAGCAGCAAAAACTCAGCATCAGCAATATCCTGAGATAATAGATTTGCAATAAGTCGATCAACCTCACCAGAGCGATTGAAAATAGGAACTACAACTGTGAGCTTCGGCTCAGTCAATCTGTTCTCCTTTTGAACCATCGGGACCCTGACAAAGTCTATCCCAGCACCAGATGCTCTCGATACTAGAACGTATCTCAAGGGTCATCTTGTCTCAACTTCAATTATTCAATAGCCGTTTTGATTGCAATCAAGTGCACGCATAGAGTTCCTAAGATGCGAATCTCCGAGAAAACGGGTAGGCAAATGAATTGTCGGCAGAAGGGACTATTTGTGCAACTCCTTCCTTAGGAAGGGAAGCGCAATTTTAGCAATCTGTGGCCAATAGGAGTGAAGTACAACAACGCACCAGAGATAGGAAGTGATAAGGTACGAACTTGGGTTATCAAAAAAAGTCAGTCCTGCATAATAAAACACCGCAAAAATACCCGCGAACTTCGCAGAACCCCTATCATGCAACGCCGCAGTCATCATGATGAAAATTAAAAGTTGCTGTGCAGCCATGAATACGAACATTCCTATGCTGCCACCAATAATGTAGGGACCAACATATGCTGTACTGGCGGTGAGACTTGGCTGAACAAGATAAGGCGCAATCTCAAAAGCGGGCATCATTCTCCTTGAAAGCGAGCTTGGGAGAAGCTGGAGGATTACTAGCCAGAAATCCCCAATAGGGGTGACGTTAGACAGGTTGTTATTTAAATTCGCCAGAGGACTAACCAAATATACATACGCCCAAATGAATTCGCGCGGAAGCCAAGCGGGATAGCCATCGTTAATTTCACCTACCGCGCTAATCATGCTCGAATCGTTCCATAACCATGTGCCATACCGAGCATTTCCAATCGCACCAAAAACGAATAGCGCCGCCATCAGAACTGTTAGCAGGAGAATAATTGCCATCGCGCTAGCGCTTGCTGAATAATGCTTTCCCTTATAACTACACGTCCAAATCGAGAAGATGACTGCAAGAATGCAAACCATAATATTCTGTCTCTGAACCGTAATTAGAAAAAAGGAAAAGAGCACGATGAGCTGAATAAGGGTGCTTCTCGTATTGTCAACCTGATAGCAATAGCAGAGCCTAGAAGTCTGCCAAAGGGCAGTAGCAGTAAAGAAAGTTCCTACGATAGGAAGATTGGTAACTTCAGTATTGTATGGTTGCCCTTGAAGCACGGCGAGCAGAGGAATGTTTGCGTTATACACCATTCCAGCCACGAGAACTAGGCAGATGACAGTTGAGGTAATTTCCATCTGACGCTCGTTATGCTCATTAACATGTTGAATCATTAATTGATTCTGAAAATATCGGCCAAACAGGACGAAAGAGAGAATCAATACTAATACGAAAACTATCAGTAGCGGATCCAGAACAGTGCACAGGTTTGACCACGAGAGGCTGTAAAACACCAAGATGGCTACCCATAGGGCAGCCACTAAATAGAATGGGTTGGCGATTCTCCAGCTCTTTTCGGAACGTGTTGTATGGCTATTACCCGTGGTAAACAAACGAATATTGTTCATTAATTTCACCACTGATAAATTCCTGCTCATCGGTTCCCCCAAGTAGATATTCCTTCAAGCGCCTTCTCGCCGAGAGCATACATAAATGTTGATCAACGACTCTTGAGATATTGTAATGCTTCTCAACTAGCACCAGTTACAACCCATCAATCATTGCTAGCCAGCAAGTTTTTCCCGCCTTTCCAGAGCCAGCGCCGAAGTGTTCATCTGTTTCCATGCTCATGTAGAATTGCTGCACAAACGGTTTGTAGAGAACTTCCGAGCACCACAGCTATCGGTTGAAGACCCAGAAAGATATGCGATTGGTCAGGAAGCATACGAACTTGATTCTGTCATTAGAGAGCAACAAGTATATCTCGGCTTATTAGCCAAAAGAGTCTCTTGCTGACGCTAGTGCCTCCAACCAAGCATATCCATCTTGCTCTGTTGGCTCGAGAATAGCTCCCTCACCCCACTCATTCCAGGCATTAATCGTTATCAAATCACTTTCGTTTACTCTGTGAGTTCGAAGCAGCTCACCAAAATATTGACCAAACTTTTCTGCCGAAGACCCCTTTGTAATAAAGGCCGCCCTCCCCTTGCGAGGAGAATTGTCAAAATTCGTGAAGCAGCTCTTCACGATCGCCCTATCGCCATAGGACGCATTTTTTGCTAATAGTCGCTTCCACAAATAGTCGTAGTCTAGATAGTCAGTTGTCCCCGTCTTCTTATGGATGAACCTGATAGCTTGCCTTGCCTTGGAAATCTGGTAATGTGCAGAATACAACGGTTCAAACTCCATAACGCCATTTGAAAGTGAGCTGGAGGGAATCGGATTGAAAGAGCTTAAGTACTCAATGAGGTAGATGGATTGCATACCAAGACGCTCAAGTCGTGCGTTCCAGTAGCTCACCATCTCGTCAAATCGCGGTATTTTGTTTGGCGAATAGACAAAGAGTACCGGCTTGCCCTCGATGGAAACGTAGCGCTCGTCTCTGAAAAACGGTATCAAATAATCGATATGCGCTTCCCAGTCTTTCTCCCCGCCAAAGGTTTGTGGCATGAGGATCTCTCTGTTCTTTCCATCCCATGCACGCGTCCAAGGCTCATTTGCCCAGCAGAGACAAAACTCTCGATTGGCCTCCGGGAGACCAAGAAGCAATTCGAGGGGTTTTTCTAAAAGTTTCTTGCCGTTAAACCAATAGTGGTAGTAAACAAAGCCATCGACTCCATAGCGTTCAGCCAGCTCGTGCTGCCGAACAATTGCGTCAGAGTCGCTGAGATCATAGTAATAATTGTCCAAAGGGACTAGCGGTTGTTCATGTCCCTTAAATAGCGGAACCCCCTTACGCACGTTATCCCATTCGGTAAACCCCTCGCCCCACCATTTGTCATTTTCGGGAATGCGGTGAAACGCAGGAAGGTTAATTGCAAGTATTTTCATATTTGTGGCTCTCTAGGTTATTTTTCCTGGAACGCAACTTGCTTAGTCTCCTCCAGTTTCCAGTGGAACCCCCAGCATTAGCGTCAGAAGTTGACCTGCACGACGCCCTATGCTCGACTTAAGGAGACCATACTCCGTTAGAGTATGCACTGAGCAAAAGAAATTATTATCCAACTGCGAGGAGTACGCAGCAACCAAAGCTCTAGCTGTTTCAGACATCGACGGTCCGTAATTTTTTAATATTGCTTTGGCTTGTCGGCATGAGGACCAGTATTTCCTGCGAGAATCGTTAAAATTTTTGATTTTTTTCCAAAATGAATACTGCTCAGCGCCTACCTCATTATCGCCATGCTGCCGATACAGAACCGTAGGTTGATCAAGATATAGCAACCTACCACAGCTAGCGGCGACAATGGCAATCCACCAATCATGCATGAGGGCGGCCGATCGGTCTGTCCTGCTCACAATATTGCGCAGAGCAGCATTACCCATCATTGTGCAACCTGCAGCAGCGCTAATAGACAGAAAAGTACAGAGACTGCCTCGGGCATCACGCTTGCGCTCTTGGTCCAAGAATGATGAGGCAATTTCATCAAGCCCTTCATTAACCACACGCATATCGGAATATACGGCACCCGGCTCGTCTCTAGTCAGCGTTGATAGGGCTTCAACTTCATCTGCCACCTTGTTTGGCACCCATACGTCATCTTGATCACAAAACATAAAATAGTCTGCATCGCTGAGATCTAAGAGGGAGAAGAAGTTCTCTTTTGCTCCACCATATCTATTGTTCTTGGAGACAACATTGATTCGAGGGTCGGCAGTTAGATATGACTCCACCACATCAAGCGTTCCGTCTGTTGAGCAGTCATCGGAAATAAGCAGGCGCCAGTTTTTATATGTCTGGGCTTGAATGGACTCAATCTGCTCCGCAATGTAACGTTCGCCATTGTAGGTAGCCATAAGTATGTCGACGGTCTGGTTTTTCATTGCAAGACCCCAGGAATCATCTTCACGTACTCCCCCAGGCCCTGCTCCCAGTCGGGCATGGAGAAGCCCGTGGCCTCCAGCCTCGAGAGGTCGAGGGCCGAGTGGGCGGGGCGCGGGGCGACGGGCCCC
>ERZ791858.1567-NODE-1567-length-12075-cov-3.028203_pt1 | contig 12075 bp, 9 predicted proteins | sample MGYA00510284_ERZ791858 | MGnify/ENA primary metagenome ERZ791858 (study PRJEB30046, sample SAMN00792077) | human gut metagenome | study: EMG produced TPA metagenomics assembly of the A metagenome-wide association study of gut microbiota in type 2... | reverse complement strand
ATCCACGCTTCCGCATGTAATAAATTTTAATAATCCTATCATCTTAGAAATACCCCTCTCTCTTTCTTCTTTCCATACTACCTGCTGCTTCATTATCAATTACTCTTGTTGTTCTCTCAGAAGATACAGCACTAAGTGTTTCATCAATTATCTCATCAAGAGTAGTAGCATTTGATTCAATACCACCTGTTAAAGGATAGCATCCAAGAGTTCTGAATCTTACATTCTTGTACTCAATCTTTTCGCCTTCTCTTAATTTCATACGGTCGTCATCAACCATTATAAGCATACCATCTCTTTCAACTACAGGACGTTTAGCTGCATAGTAAAGAGGTACGATATCTATATTTTCTCTCTTTATGTACTGCCATATGTCAGTTTCTGTCCAGTTAGAGATTGGGAATACTCTTATACTTTCACCCTTGTTAATACGCGAATTGTATAACTTCCACATCTCAGGTCTCTGGTTCTTAGGATCCCATGCGTGGTTTTCATTACGGAAAGAGAATATTCTTTCTTTGGCTCTCGACTTTTCTTCATCTCTACGTCCACCACCAAAAGCTGCTGTGAAACCATATTTATTAAGTGCCTGCTTTAATGCCTGTGTCTTCATAATATCTGTATACACTGAACCATAGTCAAAAGGATTAATTCCTTTCTTAACACCATCTTCATTGATATATTCTAACATTTCAATGCCAAGCTTCTTAGCTGTTTCATCTCTGAACTTAATCATTTCCTTGAACTTCCATGTTGTGTTAACATGAAGAAATGGAAATGGTGGCTTCTCCGGATAGAATGCTTTCATTGCAAGATGAAGCATTACTGAACTATCCTTTCCTATTGAGTAAAGCATAACCGGCTTTTCACACTCAGCCGCCACCTCTCTTATTATATATATTGCCTCAGCTTCAAGCTGATCAAGATGTGATAACTCTTCCATTCTTTTATCCGTCCTTTCTAGTATTTATTAGATTCCTTCTTATTAATTACTATCGTTTCCCTGCTTCCGTCTGTCTTATCTATATTCCAGTTAAGGAAGTCGCCTTTGGAAATAACGCTCATCTTACTTCCCATACCTCCCATATCTGCTCCAAGATAAAGTGCGATAGCTTCAAACTTACATTCCTTGATACAAGATGAACATCCCCAGCAGTCCTTAGGATACTTCATATATGCTTTCTTATCTTCTCCCATCTTAATAAGACTTCCCGGACAGACGATACTGCATTGTCCGCAGCCAGCACATTTCTCCTTATTAATTACTATGCTCATATGTCTCACCTCTTCCCACAAGATTTCTATATTTCACTTCTATCCTTCCGTCTACCTTTCTTGTATTAACATACTTAAGCCATTCATCTGACTTCTCTGGGTAATCAAGGTTCTCCGCAAAGCTGTGCCATCTTGTTTCTTTTCTTGCTTTCAAATGTTCTATAAGCACCTGACAGACTGTAAGTCTTTCCTTTAATTCATATACAAACATAAGCTCATGATAATCTTTAGCGTTAGCTTTTTCTGAAAGAGTTTCTATCTGTTCAATCTTTTCTTTGGCAAGCTTAAGCTGCTTTTCATTGAACTGGTAATGACTTCCTATACCACCAGCATATGTATCCATAACCTTCTGCATAGCTTCCTCAAGTTCTTCTGTCGAGAAAATGGTATCTTTATCCTCACGCCTAAGATATTCGTTATATTCTTTTATTCTTTCATCAGTAAGCTTGTCTGCATATTCGTCAGCTGTACTCTGTGAAAATGTATTCTCTGTGATGTCCGATCTATTCAATTCCTTAACAATATCTTCTGCCGCAATTTCACCTTCTGCCATAGCACCTGTCACATACTTCTGAGGACAGCCTCCTGCAACATCTCCTGCCGCATAAAGACCATTGATTGTTGTCCTTCTATTAGTATCAACCCAGTAACCACTCGCCGTATGTCCGCCTACAATATAAGGCTCTGTTCCTTCTATCTCAACATTCTGCTCACTTGGGTTCTTTCCAGACTCTATCCATTTAAGTGTCTGGCTTGGTGCCATATTAAGGTATGCTTTCTTTAATGACTCGTCCTGCTCACTGCTTATTCCTTCTGTTCTTAAGTAACAAGGACCTCTGCCCTCAATGTTCTCCCTTACAGTTCCGTATACTCTCAGTGACGTTGTAAGTCCATACCGGTTCTCGTATACCTCACCTAAAGAATTCACCTGCTTTGCACCAACTCCCTGTGCTATTGTTCCTGTAGGAGCTATTGTATCTTTACATCTTAAAGCTATAAAACGCATTTCAAACGTTGTCATCTCTGCACCTGCATTAATACCCATAGCAAAACCAGCACCTGTATTAAATGGAGGATACCACATTTTATGTCTTGAAAATCCTGGATTGTTAGGCTTGTACAGTCCAGCAGCTCCACCAGTCGCACATAATACCTTCTTAGCTCTTATCTCATAAGCTTCACCAGTATCAATATTAAAACCTACAGCACCAAGAATTGTATTATCCTTTACTATGTAATCCGTTATATTAAGTCTGTTAATTACAGTTACATTTTCAAGACTATTTACTGCATCTGCAAGTATTGGCTTAATATTCTCACCATTAATCTTAATATTTCGGTTGCCTCTTGCAACATATCTGCCATTCTCATCTTTAAGAATTACAAGTCCAAGCTTTTCCATCTTGGCTGTTACTTCGTTAAGTCTTTCTGACATTGTAAGAAGTAAATCTTCCCTCACAATATCGTCAGCATCTTTCTTTGCATATTCAACATAATCCTCTGGCTTTCTGCCTTCAACTATGTAAGCATTTATCGCATTAACACCAGCCGCAAGACAGCCGCTTCTCTTTATATTCGCCTTTTCTGCAATTATAATTGAAGCATCTGACTTTTCCCTTATTGTAAGTGCCGCATAACAGCCTGCTGTTCCACCACCTATAATAAGCACATCTGTTGTTAATCTGTTTAAACCATTAATCTGCATAAACTTTCCTTTCTCATTGTAAAACTTGTCCACAGGTCTTTATCAGATATATACTAATCTGAAGCTGTGCATATACCCACAAAGCATTTAACCTGGCAGAAACATAACTTTAATCTGGTTAAATATAGAATACGTCATCATCCCTCATACCCTTATTCTCGCAAAGATATGTCTTTTCATCATCAACTGCGTATATTCTATATATAAGAACGTGAACCTTTTCCCCAACCTGTAGCGGCTCTTTCTCAAGTGACCACTCTCCTGTTATCATTGTTCCTCCAATATTAACAGTTACATCAAGATGATTGCCTCTGAAAAGAATATCCTCAACACAACCTTCCTCAGCAGCACTGTTGTACTGCTGGAGCTTTCCATACTTAGAAAGCTTCACAAATTCAGGTCTTATTATTGCTCTTTTAGCTCCCTGTATCTCATCAAAACCTTTTAATTTTGAATAATCATTAACCTCTGAAGCTTTTCCAATGAATTCAACAACAAATGGTGTTGCTGGAGATTTGTATATCTCTATCGGACTTCCCATCTGCTCTATCTTTCCGTGGTTAGTAATTATAATCTCGTCAGCCACTTCAACAGCTTCGTCCTGATCGTGTGTGACGAATATACTTGTTATTCCAAGCCTGGTAACCATACTGCGAAGCCACGTTCTAAGTTCTGTCCTTACCTTTGCATCAATCGCCGCAAATGGTTCATCTAACAGAAGCACTGATGGATTAGGTGCTAACGCTCTTGCAAAAGCTACTCTCTGTCTTTGTCCACCTGATAACTGGTTAGGATACCTTTTCTCAAGACCTGCAAGCCCTGTTATATCAAGAAGCTCTGTAACTCTTTTCTTAATCTCATCTTTTGGAACTTTCTTAAGCTTAAGTCCAAATGCTATATTATCATAAACTGTCATATGTCGAAAAAGAGCATAGTTCTGAAATACGAAACCAATCTCTCTTTGATTAGCTGGTACATCATTAACTCTCTTTCCATCAATATATATATCTCCAAAGCTTGGTGTTTCAAGACCTGCAATCATTCTTAATATTGTTGTCTTACCGCTTCCCGAAGGACCAAGCAATGCAACAAGCTTTCCCTTTTCTATTCCGAAATTCACATTATCAGATGCACGAAAGTTTCCATACTGCTTAAAAATATTCTTCATCTCAACGTACATTACTTTTGCCCTCCTTTCTTATAATCACTTTGTCTGTGTTCAAATATATTCCTTAATACAAGAACTATAATCGCTATAATTACTAATATTGATGATACTGCAAATGCCGATGTTATTGATGTATCTGTACCCGACATATACAGTGCATCTATCTCAAGTGGAAGCGTGAATGTCTCTCCTCTTGTCTTTGATAATGCATTAACCGCACCGAACTCTCCTAATGCTCTTGATGTACATAGAATTATTCCGTATATCAACGACCATTTTATATTAGGAAGAGTTATCTTAAAAAATATTGTAAAACCATTAGCACCCATTAAAGCCGCCGCTTCCTCCTCGTCCTTTCCGAGTGAGTTAAGCACTGGTATTATCTCTCTTGATACATATGGAAATGTAACAAATATTGTAGCAAGCACAACTCCCGGTATCGCAAAGGCTATTCTTATATTGCTTCCTGTAAACTCATTAAACCATCTTATAACAGGATAGAAAAAACCAAGTCGTCCAAATGTCATAAGAAACGCAAGACCTACAATAACCGGTGATATAGAAAATGGTATATCACTAAGTGTTGCAAGCACCTGCTTGCCTTTAAAATCAAATCTTGTAAGTAACCATGCCGCTATAATTCCAAATAATGTATTAATAACAACTGCAGCAACAGTAGCAATAATTGTTACCTTCAACGCACTCAATACATATGGAGTTGTTATTGATTTAATGTAAAAACTAAAGCCCTCTTTTAATGAACTTGCTATTATTGATAATAGAGGCATAATCAGCATAACTGTTATAAACAAAACAGTGATAAGAATACATATGCTTCTTGTTCTTCTTTTTCTTTTTTCAGGCTTATCATTCTCGCTCATATTTAACCTCCATTTTCTCTACATTGTACGCTTTGCCTGCCTCATCTGTATTATATTAATGATAAGAAGTATCAGAAAAGATATTATAAGCATAACAAGTGCAATCGCTGTCGCCGAAGCATAATCAATATAATTAAGCTTCTGCATTATTACATAGGATACAACCTGTGTATGTTCCTTGGCACTGTTGCCTGATATGTATATAACGCTTCCATATTCTCCTATTCCCCTTGCAAATGCAAGTCCGAAGCCTGTAAGAAGTGCCGGGCTGATTTCTGGAAGGATTACTTTAAAAAATGTCTTTGATGGGCTTGCACCTAACATATATGCCGCTTCCTCATATTGAGAATCCATCTTTTCAAGAACAGGCATTACCGCTCTTACAACAAATGGAATTCCTACAAACACAAGTGCTGTAATAAGTCCAAGATGTGTGTAAGATACCTTTATACCTATTGAAGCAAGCGGTTTGCCAAGTATTCCGGTTTCAGAATACATTTTCGATAATGTAATACCAGCTACCGCTGTCGGAAGTGCAAATGGAAGTTCTATAAGTCCGTCAAGCACTCTTTTTCCAGCAAAATCGTATTTAACAAACGTCCATGCAATTATTGTTCCAAACACGCAGTTGATTACTGCCGCTATGAATGAACATCCAATGCTTGTAACAAAAGCATTGACGACATTCTGCTTAGTAACCAGCCTTATAAATTCGGCTGGTGGAAGCTTAAGTGAATATACCATAACCGAAGCAAGTGGAATTAATACTATAAGTGATAACATAGTAACTGTAATTCCAAGTGTTAAATGAAATCCCGGTATAACACATACTTTTTTATCTTTACCGAATTTTCTGCTATTCTTTATTTCATCAAACGCTGTATCATTGTCTGGCTGTTTATTATTATCAATTGTTCTATCAGTTGTTATAGATTTCATCAAACCAGCCTCCATCATCAAAATATATCTTGTATGCCTGAGTCCAGCCGCCGTAATCAGCTATTGTATCAAGCTTTATTGTAAGATTGAATTTACCACTATATTCATTCAATACCTCTTCATCTGTTGGTCTGTATCCATAATCTGCGGCTATTCTTTGTGCCTGCTTTGAATACAGGAATGATAAATATTCGCTTGCAAGCTCCTCTGTCTTGTTGACTTTAACATTATCATCTACAACTGCCACACTTGGCTGTGCGAGAATACTTACAGATGGTGTGACAATCTCATATTCATCAGGATATGAAGCTAATGATGTAAGTGCCTCATTCTCCCATGCAATAAGCACATCGCCTTTTTTATTCTCAACAAATGTTGTTGTTGAGCCCCTTGCTCCGGAATCCAGCACTGATACATTAGCATACAGCTTTCCTAAGAATTCCTTCTGCTTATCTTCACTGTTATTCTTATCTCTTGCATAGCTTAATGCCGCAAGGAAATTCCAGCACGCTCCACCACTGCTCTTAGGATCTGGTGTTATAACCTCAACACCATCTTTAATTAAATCATCCCAGTCTGATATATTAAGCGGATTGCCCTTTCTTACAAGAAATACAATCGTTGAAGTATACGGAGATGAGTCTTTATCATATTCGTCCTTCCAGCCTGCATCAATAAGACCTGTATTCTCTATAAGGGATATATCGTGTTCAAGTGCAAGTGTAACAACATCTGCATTACAGCCTTCAACTACTGAGCGTGCCTGACTTCCTGAACCTCCGTGAGATTGTATAACCTTTATCTGCTTTCCGTATTCAGCCATATAGTAATCGGCAAAGACTTTGTTATATTCCTCATAGAACTCTCTTGTAGGGTCATAAGAAACATTAGTTATTGTAAGTCCATCTCTCTTACTGCCACAGCCTGCCGCTATATATGTCATCGTAATACACATAATAAGAAGCATACATAATTTATACCTTTTTTTATTAGAATGTCCGTTATGTTCAAGATATTTCATAGGTCTGCTCCTTTCTTATGGGCTTTAAATTTATTATATACCCACCATTCATACATACATAGTGTGTTAGTATGTTTATTACTTAAAAAATATTGCCAGACACCTTTGCTGCTGTCTGGCAACCCTTGGAAATTATTGATATAATAAACCTTATTTCCTATAAAGTCAATATGTTTATGTGTTTATTTTAAAATTATTTTAAATTGATGTTTACAGCCTCTCCTGTCACTATGACTGCCGGTGATGTTATGCCTGCTTCTCTTACCTTTAATTCAATATCAGCAAGTGTACCTTTGACTATTCTGTATGTATCATCAAATCCACCTGTAATAACTGCCGCTGGAGTGTTCTTAGGCTTACCTCCGCTTACGAGTGCCTCAGTTATCTGTGCAAGATGTGTAAGTCCCATAAGGTATACACAAGTTCCATTCATAGAAGCCGAATTTCTTATTTCTTCATAAAGTGAGTCCATATCTTTGGTATGTCCTGTGACAACACTAAAGCTTCTGCTTACATCCCTATGTGTAACTGGTATGCCTGCCATTGCAGGAACTGCTATTGCTGATGTTACTCCTGGTATTTCTTCTGTTTCTATGCCATTTGACTTAAGATAGAGCATTTCTTCTCCACCACGTCCGAATACATATGGGTCACCACCCTTTAATCTGACAACAAGCTTTCCTTCATTGGCTTTCTTTAAAAGGAGTTCGTTAATTTCTTCCTGTGCCATACTGTGTCTTCCATTTCTCTTGCCAACATATATCTTTTCACAGCTTTCAACACAGAATTCCATAAGGCGGTTATCAATCAGGTCATCATATACAAGCACCTGTGCCTTCTTTATGGCATTTAACGCCCTTACAGTTATAAGATCATAAGTTCCACAGCCTGCACCAGCAATTACAACCTTGCCCTTGCTGTAAGAATATTTCCCATCTGCCTTTGTTTCAGCATTTGTATTATCTTTACCAGTAATCCTCTCACTTACTTTATTAATAACATCCTGTAATTCGTCCTTGTCAAGCTCTCTGCCAAGCACCATACATTTTCTTGCAGCTTCCTTGAATATATCAGCTCTCATAGAGGCATCATCTACATTCTCTTTAATACTATCCCTAATTGAACCAAGATACATAAGTATATCTTCAATATCCGCAGGAAGCTCCTGTGCTATTCTATTCTTAATATCTGCCGCAACATAAGGACTTGCTCCCTGGGTAGATATTCCTATAGATAAATCTCCTGCTTTGTATACAGACGGAAACAGAAAATCACAATTATCCTTATCGTCTACCGCATTTATAAAAATGTGGTATTTGCGGCATACGCCTGCAACATATGCGTTAAATTTTGCATCATCTGTAGCAGCTATACAGAATGAACATCCGTCCAGATCTGAATTAACAAATTCTCTTTCAATAATATTAATGCCTTCAATGCTCTTTATGCTATCGCTTACCTTTCTTGCAACAACTGTAAGTTCCGGCTCATATGCAAGAAGCTTGCTTATTTTATGCTCTGCTATTCTGCCTCCTCCGATAACAAGACCTTTCTTTCCTTTAATGTCAATAAAAAACGGAAAATAACCCATAGTAATTCCTCCTGAATATTTTACCTATCAATGTACAATATATCCACTAACTGCTTGTAGGCTTCACCCCACTTCGCATTAGGTTTTAAATTATAAAGCTTCTTATCAAGAACATAGTAACGTCCCTGCTTTACAGCAGTTAATGACGACCACGCCGGATTAGATGTAAGAAGCTTATCTATATTGCGGATAGCCGCATCTGTATCGTTGCCCTGTGTTGTAACAAATATGTAATCAGGGTCGGCTACTACAATTGCCTCAAGGCTTAAATCATCAAGCAGTGATGTATCTGAGTCTGCTATATTAACACAGCCCAAATCCTTTAATATCTCACCGCCTACTGAGCCTTCGCTCTGCTTTGCCTTGACACTGCTTGATGAAGTTCTTATAAATAATATCTTTGGATTGCTGCCATCAACTCTTGATTTTATAGTATCTATCTGCTCTTTAACATCTGTTCCATTAGTCTTATACAGATCTCTCCTGCCTGTTATCATAGTACATTTGTCAAGCATATTAAGATACTGCTCAAAATTAGATACATCAAAATATGCTACTGTTATTCCTGCATTTTCAAGTGTCTGCATAAGTGCTATATTAGAATCTGTATTACAGCTTGCAATAACAAAATCTGGTCTTGAAGCTATAAGAAGTTCCACATTAGGATTTAGTATACTTCCAATATTGACAACATCACTTGAAAGCCCTAAATCAAAATTAGTCCATGTATCATTAGCTGTTGCCACTACACTTCCACCAGCAGATATCCATACATCTGCAAAACTTCCTATAAGTGTTGCTGTTCTTTTATAAGAAGTTACTGTAACTGTTCTTCCATAATCATCTATAAACGTATATGGATTGTCAGCTGAAGCACCTGCACCGGCATTATAACCAGAATTATCTACATTAACATCTTCTGTTGCAGTTCCACAGCCTGCAAATGGCAACATCATAACTACAATAAATACCAATGATACAATTCTTCGTGCTTTATTAATTATTTTCCTTTTTGTCATTAATTAAATCTCCATTCCTGAATGTTATATGCTAATAATCTATTGTAAGATAACTCGTAACCGCATATACAACATTTCCATTATATATAAGCCTTGACCAGCCGGTATCACCTATTCCTGTTCGCAATGCTATATCTCCATTATCAAGCACATCTACAATATCACCTGATACTTCTGGGATACTTCTTAGATTAACCGGCTCTTTAGCAGTTACCTCCTCATTAACACTGTTAAAGATAATTCCCAATTCAGCTGTATTAAGGCTCTGCTGTGTCTGTCCCGACACTGATGACTGTGTGCCATAATTATAATTAAAGCTTGAATTGTAATTAAAATAAGCAACATTTACGTCAACATATCCTGATATTCCATCTATTCTGGCATTATTAGTATACTGCCACATAGCACACGCACCTGTGTATGAAGGATGTTCTACTGCTGGATATGTTCCCTCTTTATAAGATGCCACCCATATCGGATATCTGGCTTCTATATCCTGTATATTCCATTCCTTATTATTAACAATCTGACCCTTGCCAGCATATAACATAGCATCGTAGCCTTCTCTGTCCACAGTATCCATAAATGCAAGTGCATTGTTAGTTCTTTCTTCATTACTAAGATTATACATTCTGCTTGAAGGATTATTATAATCTTCACAATTGTATACAACAGGGTATGTTATGTCATAGGCTGATATATAATCTATGACCCAGCGTGCTTCCTCTATTGCTTCGTCCTCGTCAACCGCTGTCGAAAAGAAATACACACCTATATCTATGCCCGCTTTCTGTGCTCCCTCAAGATTGTATGACGCATATTCATCTTCGCATATAGTTCCATATATATCTGTACGGTATCCAACTCTTATCATCGCATAATCAATTCCGCTTTCTGCGACTTTATTCCAGTCAATCTTTCCCTGCCATTTGGATACATCAATGCCATTGGAATATGCCATATTATCATTAGAAAATGTTGTTATATTAAGCTCTATCCCATTCTCACTTAATTCCTGTGACATATTATCCGACTGTGGGTCACCATCTGCTAATTCAACATATGAATTATCTGCATCCGCACTGTTACCAGGAATCCCATAAGTGCTGTCAGCTACCTGTATTGTATTACTCACTAAAACATCTTTGCTCGCCTTTCTTTTATTAGTAACCTTGATAACAGGTATGCTTACACATACCCCGGCTGTTACTAATATCAATGCAACTACCAGTACTGCTGCTATGTGATGTCCTTTACGTTTTACAAACTTCTTTATATTCTTCATAGCAATCCCCCATTTATATTAAATCTTTATTTTACATTAACTCAGAATATCAAAATATAATTACCACCAATTTCATTACAATACTAATATTACACTAATTAGTCAATAACATATCTTCTGAATATGTTAATTTTAATAATAATTTTATGATTATTTTGCACAAAAAAATGTTTTGAATATAAATCTTGCATACACTATAAGTGGTGCTATAATGTTTGTTAAAGAAATAACAATATATACAGACGAATACCGTTCAATAATTCCAGCTTAACTGGACATTATATTATCCGGCTGTATAAGAAATGAGGTATAATTATGAAAGTAAATAGTAGAAAAGTTGCTGTAATTGGCTGTGGTTTTGTTGGTTCATCATCTGCATTTGCACTTATGCAGAGTGGTCTGTTCTCAGAAATGGTTCTTATTGATGCAGATACAAAAAGAGCCGAAGGTGAAGCTATGGATATAAGCCACGGCATATCATTTGCAAGACCTATGCAGATATATGCTGGTAATTATGATGATATTACTGATGCCGCAATTATTGTTATAACTGCTGGCGCTAACCAGAAGCCTGATGAAACAAGACTTGACCTTATCAAGAAAAATGCGGCTATTATGAAATCAATTGTTGGCGAAATCAAGAAACGTGATTTTGGTGGAATTCTTCTTATTGTATCTAACCCTGTAGATATTCTTACACTTATTGCACTTAAAGAATCTGGTTATCCATCTAACAGGGTAATTGGTTCCGGAACTGTACTTGATACAGGCCGTTTCAAATATCTGCTTGGTGAACATCTTGACGTTGACAGCCGAAGCGTTCACGCTTTTATTATTGGTGAACACGGCGACAGCGAGCTTGCTGCCTGGAGCAATGCAAGAATAGGCGGTCTTAAGGTTAATGACTTCTGCGAGCTTCGTGGTCACTTCAACCACGAGCAGTCTATGAAGAAGATATTTGAAAATGTCAGAAACAGTGCTTATGAAATTATTGAAAGAAAACATGCCACATACTACGGAATTGCAATGGCTGTCAAAAGAATATGCGAGGCAATCGTTCGTAATGAGAAATCCATTCTTCCAGTATCAAGCCTTATGACAGGCGAATACGGACTTAATGATGTTGTCCTTAGTATTCCTGCTGTCGTCGATGAAACCGGCGTACAGAAGGTAATTCCTATTGAATTGAAT
>ERZ791858.1563-NODE-1563-length-12101-cov-11.082849_pt1 | contig 12101 bp, 2 predicted proteins | sample MGYA00510284_ERZ791858 | MGnify/ENA primary metagenome ERZ791858 (study PRJEB30046, sample SAMN00792077) | human gut metagenome | study: EMG produced TPA metagenomics assembly of the A metagenome-wide association study of gut microbiota in type 2... | reverse complement strand
AGATACGATTACATCGGGTTTGAAACCTTCTGTTGCAGCTTCCTCAGGTGTTGCCACACGGTATCCAACACCATCAGTTACTTTTTTAATGTTAACCTTGTCTCCAGCTACTTCACCATTTGCTTTGTAAAGCTCGAATTCTGCCTTCGCAAGTCCAGTCTTATCCGCACCATTTAAATAATATTTGAAGATTGTGAAATTGAAAGTATGTACATCTACGATGCTTGGTTCGGATTCACCTTTATTAGTTGTTCCCGGTTTATTACTGTACTCAACGGTAGCAGAGTTCTTGTTTGCATCAAAACCAGTTACTGCATTTTCATTTAAGGTTGCCGTATAAGTTACTGTGATTGTCTGACCTACTTTGTCTTTATTAGAAGCAAGGAAATTGTTCATTGTAATTGTGATATTCTGTCCAACATGTGTTAATGTATAAGTATTGTTTGCTTCCTGTCCTTCATCTACTTTAGTAATTGTAGTTTCTCCAACTGTCACAGAAGTAATTTTTTTTAAAGTAAGACCTGTGGATAATGTATCCTTGAAGTTAAATACATAAGAAGTATAACCAGTCATATCCGGTACTTTAGATGTCAGTGTGTAAGTCACTGTATCACCGATGTTGACATCATCTGCATTTTTGTTATTTACTTTTTTTACTACTGTCGGGTAATTGCTCTTCATGTTAATTGTAACTGTAGTGTCTGTAACATTGACTAAAGATGCTACGGATTTTACTGTCGTATCTCCAGGTTCTTTAGATGTATCTGTTGCACCTAATGGATACACTACATAGTATCCATAATCCAGGTTATTAATTACTGTAGAACTATCGGTTGTAGGTGCAGTTGTATGAGTAGACTTTACAGTTTCGGTATTTCCAAGAATCCATCCCATGATATCTTTTGCAAACGCTGCGCCATTACTTCCATCTGTTCCGACCTGATCTTTAACATAGTTATATGCCGCTTCACTTAAAGCTTCGCCAGATAAATCAGATAAAGCTAAACCATTCACTGTTTTTGTTTTAAAGAATCCTTCATATGCACTGTTCAGTGTATATGCTACATTCTCGCCGCTTTTTGTTGCTGTAAAAATCTGATACAGATCCAGAGTCTTTCCTGCCACTGTATTGTTGACTGTCAGGGTTCCTTTTGGAGCTTCTGCTGCAAATGCAGTCATGCTCATGGACAGTATCATGGTCATTGCCATCAGAACTGCCATAAATCTTGATACTAATTTCTTCATGTTCCTCTTCTCACTTTCTTTTGATTTTTTATTGGTTCGCCTGGGATTCTTTCAGCCTTTACGGTGGAAGTTCCCTATGCAGCCATCTCTCTCTCATGACTTTACTCCCCCTTTCCTACATCGTCTGTTTCCGTTTCTTTCTGCGTCCGGTATAAAGCAGAAACGCTAACAACAGACCACCTGCTATGATAAACATCATAATGCCCTCGCCACCGGTATCCGGAAGCAGTGCAAAATGCCGGTTGGTAATCGTGAAAGTAAAACCATCTTTAGAAGTTTCGATTGTAGTTGTATATCCTTTTATTTCCGTTTCCGTAACAGAATATTTGTAATAATGCAAAGTTCCGTCAGTATCTTTTGTATAGGCTGGGAGCAGCTTGTCGGGTTTTTCTGACTTAATAATCTCCTGCCATGTGGATTTTGAGATATCGCCTTTTACCACATAGTTTTCATATCCTGGCACAACTTCTGTTTGTTCCGCTCCATCTGCGTCTGTCCAGCTTCTGGAAATCGTGACTGTAATGGAATCCGGCCTGATACCATCCATATTTCGGAAATCTTTCCAGACCTTATTAATGGTCAGATTTACAAATTCATCACATGGATCCTGTGTGTCAGATGGTTCCGGTGATGTGCTGTCCCCTGTATTTACTGTAGTTTTGGCATCTGACATCAGAACCGCTTTCGCATCTGATACATAAGCATTCAGATCTGCCGTTTCGGAAGAATCTTTTGTTGCCATGACCGCATTCTGCAAGGTGTCATATGTATCTACCTGCACTACATGTTTTACAGAAAAGATGCTCCATCCATTTTCCTGGCTGAACGTATCTGTCAGGACAGCTGAATTCTTTTTGATCTCATTGACCGTAATCGTCGGTTTTCGGTAGATTCGGTAAATGTTATCCTCACCTTCTACACCTGCTTTTGTATTAAACTCATATACGGAGTCCAGTTTACTATTTCCGCTGAATGGTCCCACCAGCTTGGATGTTCCACGGACCACATCGCAGTAATACATGTCATTATTCCGAAGAAGACCTTCGTCGTTGTAACCAACAAAGCCTCCGCTTCGTCCATCTGTTGCCGTACCGTCTGCATCATTTCCGGCTCCGCCTGCGTAGACATTGTATCCAATGCTGATTCCATACACATTACTGTCTGTGATTTTTGTCCTGTTTGCCTTGATCAGGTTGACACTGATATTTGATTTTGTATCATCATCTTTTGAAATTCCATTACTGTCACACGGAAGCTTAATAGAGGAATCTCCAATCTTTATGATCGCAAAATCTGTCTGCTGGCCGTTGTCTGGTGACTTTTTGGACAAGCCAACGGAAATATCAAGTCCCAGCAGATTCACATGGATGAGATTTCCATCGTACAGCGCATCGACCTTCACAATTCCAAGATTGATGTGCAACAGGTTGGAGTCCTGAATTTTATCCAGATACAACGCCTTTACAAGATTATCCAGAACTACGAGCAACGCATCCAACACCGTGGAATCCAGTTTTACATCCGCAAGATAGGCAAAGCTTGTTCTTCCGGCAAAGCCTCCGGCTGTTCCACCGGATTCTACCAGTTTCAGGCTGTTTTCCTGATTTTGGGCATCTCCGGCATTACAGCCTGCCATTCTGGAAAGACTTGCGTAGCCGATAAATCCTCCTGCGATCTGTTCCTCTCCACCTTTACTCTGAACGGTATAACCACCAGGTATGCCTGCCACACTGCTGTCATCAATATGGGAGCCAAAAATATCCAGAACACCGAGGGCACCGCCAAGAAGCTGTCCTGCATTATCTCCCAGCACATCCAGTTTTTCCATTTTCACAACTCCGCTTTTTCCGGAGTAACCTACAAAACCGCCGACGCTGTTCAGACCAGTTACATAATTTAATCCTGTTACGCTGCTGTTTTTGACAGAGCCATTTAACAGTGAACCGCCAAAACCTCCCGCCGTTCCGCTATATGTTACTTCATTATTCTGGCCGGATTTTGTCGCTGTGTTAGCACTGACGCCAAGCCCTGCATCTGGGCTGCCGGTGATCTTTCCGTAATATACATAGCTTCGGAATGCATCCAGCACATCGGTTTTTCCAAGCTTTAAAAGATACTGTAAGACAGAGGTCTCACCATTGGCACTAATATTTGCAGCACCGGAAACATCCGCAATACCGAAGCATCCTCCGGCATATTCACCGGCTACTACAGAGCGAATCTTGTCTGCACGGATTCCGCTTTCCGGTTTATCCTTCTCGCCAAGAACTGCTCCACAAAGACTTCCTGCGAATCCTCCAGCTGCTTTTGCATACCCTGTATTGCTTCCATTTTGATAGGTTCCATTTACGATCACGCCCCAGTCATCCCAGGCTGAAACAGATGCACAACGAATAGTGGAGACAGTCGCATTCAAAACCTTGATCAGCTCTGCCGGAGCATTTACCATAAGCACATTCAGCAGCTGGTTTAAAAGTCCCTGCTTTGTAGCTGTATCAACAGCGGCCACACTACCCGGATCTACTTTTCCGGCAAAACCGCCTACATAAGAAGTTCCATCTACACGCCTTAAATTTGTGATACTGCAGGAGGAAGTTTCATCTCCCCAGATTTGGCCGCCGATCATTCTTCCCACATAGCCTCCGGCAAATCCTGCCGGATCTTTGTCTGCAATACCGGTTGCTTTGATCCTTGCACCGGAACGATATCCTTCCACATGGGACTGTTTCACGACTGGCACAAAGGTTTTTAATGCTGCCAGGCTGTCTGCACCTATAATCTTAAGGTCTTCCAGTGAAACTCCACCTGTGTTTGCCACAGAACCTGTGAGCATCTCACCAGCAAATCCACCACTGCTTCTATAAGCCTCTGCCAACTGAAGATCTGTTGCAGTTCCATTTGTTATGGTACCGCCTTCCATCCGTCCAACATAACCTCCAGCAGAACCGCCCTGTGTTGCTTTACTTGCCAGAATGCTCCTTCCTGCTGTGACTGCGTATCCATATGCATACTGAGAAATGATCTCATTTAACTGCTCTTGATCATTGACTTCACCAAGTGCCTGTAATTTATTACCGTAACTTCCATAAGAACCGACAGCACCAACCCATTTGTTCCAGGTATCCGTATCCAGTCCACGAAGCGGTCCATAAACAGCTGTATTCTTTTCTGTCGGATACACTGCCTGAAGAAGCGTCAGCGGATTATCTAGTTTGATAAGACCAAATAAAACCTTCAGACTTCCTGTATCTGCAACATTCGCACACCGCATCAGTCCGGTATAGCCTCCAGCATATTCTGTTCCATATACAGATCGGATACGATAGGCTGCACATTCCCTTACGGTTCCTGTGTATTCAGAGCCTTTCCACTTATCCGTATTATTTCCCCAAATCTGACCACCGTAGTTGTAACCTGCATATCCTCCGGCAAGTCCACGGTAAATGCCATCATCACTCTCAGCCTGAGCCCTCACAGCACCTCCACATGGGATACTTGTTGTTTCGCTGTTTTTGATCACTGGAACAAAGGACTGTAAAACTCCAAGAAGATTATCTGCCTTTATCAGACCTCCAAGAACTTTTAATCCCTTTACCACATCTTCAGCACTTCCCGGCTCCATGGTTCCAACATATCCACCGGCACTTTCACGCCCTATGATATGTGCAAAATTATAAGAATTACTATTCTGAATCTGAACTCCAAGAAGTTCTCCTGCATATCCACCGGCTTTTCCGGTATTACCGTCTCCGGCTGTTGCAAGAACATTAAATCCACCTGTTGCTCCGTAAACATCTGAACTGTCTATGATAGATGCAACTACGGTCAATGCTGATAACAGATTTGTAGCAGAAAGTACATGATCCAGAACGCTTGCACCTCCGATAGCCGCCGTACTTCCCATAGAAGCTTTCCCAATATAGCCGCCGGCATAACGATAACCACTTACCGCATATGCACTGTCGCTTCCGTAATAACTGCTACCATCTTCCTGCTGCAGATTCTTTGGCTCACTGACACCTGTATGCTGCAATTTATTTACATCGGAATTGCTGATCTGTACACCAGTTCCGCATCCGATAAAGCCTCCGGCACTTCCAGCATCCGCATCGTTGGTGCTGTCTTTTTCAAGAGTACCTGTAACGGTAACGGTAAACCCTTTTTCTACAGAATTAACACTGGCATTACTGATCACCGGAACAAAAGCATTGACCAGGGATAGTAATCCTGTCAGATCAACCAGTTTTGTAAGAATTGATGATTTAGATCCAATCTCTGCAACCGCTCCGGCTTTTACCAGACCTCCGAAGCCTCCGGCATAACGAAGACCTTCTACTTTCAGAAGATTTTCTACTGCCGTTCCTTTTCCAGCGTCAACAGCATTTGATGAATTATCTACATGACCGCTCTGCATCTCTCCAACGAAGCCACCTGCATAGCCTTCTGCGTTTTCAAATCCGCTGTCAGCCGTAACTGTCAAACCATCTGCGGTACCAGCAACTTTGCAATTCGTAATTTTGCTGGATGCCGCCTGAAGGACACTTGCCAGCTCTTTCAGACTCAGGATCTTACCAAGGACACTATTCAAAAAATCTCCTGTGGCATCTCCTGCCTCCGCTGCACTTCCGGAGCGCATAATTCCGATATAGCCACCGGCATGATATGGTGCTGTGACTTCTTTTACATTGGTCACATCAGAATTCTTAACCATGACTGCTTTTCCATTACCGATATAACCCCCGGCATCTCCAAGAGCCACATCATCATTTTTTCCGGATGCTGTTACAACTAAGCTGTCTCCCTCAATAGAAGAGTCGGAAATTCTCGGATAAGCCACATCCATAACACTGAGAAGCTGATTTACATTTAAGAGGCCCAGTAACTTAATAGAACCTGTCTGTGCCACATCACCAGGCATCAGCCTTCCTGCAAAACCACCGGCATAGCTGGTTCCCTTTATATAAGAGAGTCCGGTAATATTTGTTGTTGCAATCGCACCAGCCTCACCTTCGGTTGTTCCATCCTCACTATTCGTGTCTGCTTTGAATCCGGAATTGTTGTTTCCATAGTTGATATCTACTGCCTGTCCGTCTCCCACAAAGCCGCCCGCCATATCAGCGGATACCTGAGGGTCAGAACCATTCGAAACATAGGCAATAGAAGTATTATTGAACTCCGGTCTCAGGGCACTGACAACTCCAAGCAGATTCTCTAATTCAATTCCTGTCAGTTTTGATGTAGTGGAATCTCCAGCACTTAATGCATCTCCGGCTTTAGCAAAACCTGCAAAGCCTCCGGCTTTTCCTGATGTTGCAGATGCAGTAACAGTTTTCAGGTTGCTGATCTTAGTGTCCCTTGCTCGTCCACTAATGCATTCTCCAATAAAGCCACCACTATAACCTTTCTCATTGCCAGTAGACACACTATATCCTGACGAAACACCTGAAACAGTGCTGTCAACTGTAAACGTCTCAATCATCTGCCCTACAGAAAGAAGGCTGTCAATTTTCAAAAGCGGTAATCCAAGAAGTTTAATACCACCAACATTAGCAAGAGTACCACTTCCGAAATATCCGGCAAATCCTCCTGCACACTTTCCAGCCGTTACAGAATTCAGATTTGTGACGGATGTTTTCCTTACTTCTCCACCTGTTCCATAACCGATAGCACCTCCGGCACGACCATTCTCCTGATTTGACGCAGTAACTGTAAGTCCCAAAGAGCCTCCGTTTACGGAACAATCTTTACATTCAAAACGCATGTAGTCTGCTGCTGTAACTGTTCCGCCAAGGACATCACTGACACTGGTCATTTTAGCGTAACCTAAGATTCCTCCAGCATTCTCTGTTGCTGAAACAGACATGCTTTCTGATGCAGTAATACTATTAGAATGCTCATTAAAACTGTAAGAAATACTGTTTTTTGCAAGCATACGATTCAAAGCTTTTGTAGTTGATTTTGAACCATCTGCAAGTTCTGAAGTATTAGAAACCTGAACAGCTCCGGCATATCCTACAAGTCCGCCGGCATATTTGCCACTGGCATCTAAGGATATCGTACTTCCGTCAATGGTACATCCGCTTATAACAGAAGGGCGAAGTCCCACCAGGTTCAAAATATCCATATCCGTAATATTACCGTTCAACAAACCTGTAAGAAGTTTTTTCACAAGATCAAGAAGACCTTTATTTTCATCAATAGATGTAACAGCACCAAGGGTTGCTAAGCCGGCAAATCCTCCGGTATAATCTTTTCCGGACACTGTACCAAGAGAAGAAATACTGCAGTTCACGGCATAACTGTTACGCATTTCTCCTATAAATCCACCTGCATAACCACTTTCCTTACCAGAGCTTCCTGTCGCAGATACATTTGCACTGCCATTAATGCTACATCCAAGCATTACTGTATTGACCGGGAAATCAGCTATTTGGATTCCCAGATGATCCAGTGCACCTGCAACAACTGCATTGGAAGCACGACCAATAAATCCTCCTGAGTAATCTGTACCATTAACACTCTCAGTACCATTAACTGAACATCCAGTCATTACAGCACCTATTGTTTCACCAGCAAATCCACCTGTATAATTCTGCCCAGATATCGTATCATTGCCAGATACTGAACAATTGCTGAACACCGGATTCACATAGCCAATTGGAATCAGGTTTCCAACACTTAGAACGCCTCCATTCAAAAGCGTTGTAATCAGATCCCCAAGACCTAATACTGGAATCAAGTTTAATAAAGTACTAAGTGCGTCCGTTACTCCTTTAAGCACTCCTGAAAGGGCTTCATATTTTGTAATACCTGAAATGTACCCGACAAAACCACCTGTCCAGCTGTTTGCATTAGACACTCCTGATAATCCTTCTACATGACAGTCTGATATTTGTACGTTTCCTTTTACAACACCGGCAAAAGCTCCTGTTGAAAAAGATTTTGGATCCTTTTCCAACCCACTTGATAATCCCAGGATTTTTAAAACTCTGGTCAACACTACACCAAGCAAACTAAAATCTTTTTTAATAGAATTCGTTGTCGTTGATACAGAAACTCCTGATAAGGTAAGATTTTTTACGACAACCTGTTTTGATGAAATCTGTAATGAACTGTCATATGGGGTCGATAAACTTCTGAAAAATCCAACACCATATTCCGTGTCCGAGCTACTTCCATTTGAATAAGCACTCTGATTAATTGCTGTGTCCTGTACCATCTTTACATTACTGATTTTGACATTAGCACCTTCTGTCATTCCCTTGCGGCCTTCCATATTTCCCTGGAAGTTCTTTATAGGAGTCCAGTTATCATCTTTCCCATTAGAATTAGTCCCTTCTTTGGAAAGATCAATATCACGAAAGATAATATAATTCGCATCCTTACTGTATTTATATCCAGATCCTGCAATATTGGTATTGCTACTTTTGGATGTATCATAGGTAAGGATGTAAGTTTTATTCTCGTCAACCGTTATACTTTCCGGAGTTGTATCATCAGTAAAATCACTTTCGTCACCATCACTTGTAAAAGCATCTATATCATCACTTTCTGACTCAGCTACTTCCTCACTTTCTACCGGAGTCATATCAATCAAATCTCTGTCTTTTACAGTTGCACCTGCTTCAACAGATGCCGCTTCGGAAGCACTGGCAGTACTGTCTGTCGCAGTTACCGTCATATCGGCTGACTCCTGAATAGTACTGCTCACATATACATAACGCTTTGTAGCTGTTGTGCCAGCTATATCCAAGGATGAATTATCCAGATATTCTGTTTCTCCCAGCTTATGGTCACCTTTTTTATTTCCATACAATTCTTTTCCAGACCAATTATATGTATCATTAAACTTTACAATATCCGCATCACCCGGATAATACAGTTCTGTTTTGTATTCTGATGTATCAGCTGCTGGTTTCCAGTCTGTATATCCTCCTAACAATCCCGACTTTTTCTCTCTTGTTTCATACACTCGCCAGATTGGCTCTGTCACATCCGTATCTGTTCCGATTGCCCGAAGCTGTGTTTCATTTCCAATCAGAATATAATTTTTATCACCAATCTTTTTTACCACCTGACCGAAATAATTTCTTCCTTCATAGTCGGACGGATATGCGCTAGTAATATCCTGAGTTGTCTCCTCTGTCCCAGCCTTATTTGCAAGAAGCTCCGGTGTTTCTGTTGTAAATGAAGAAGCAAGCACATAATTATGTGTTTTGCTGTAAGTAAGATAGGAACCATCTTCCAGTGTAAAAACCTGTCCCATTCCAACTTTTTCAGCAATATAATCCTCGCTCATTACAGGTTCGCTGTCTGAAGATTCCCCTTTCATCAATTCAAGCTGGTATCGGTTATACACATAAATCGTATCAGTCACTGAATCATATACTGTGTTGCCCGTGCGCTCTGATGATGAAGTGATGCTACCTGTAAAATCTGATGGGAAGTTCCAGACATTTTCATTATCTATTGGAATATCATTCATCAAACAATAGGAAGCGTCTGATGCATAGGTAAGTTCTGCACCATCTGCAAGAACCTTATCCCCTTCACCAACATTTCCATCTTTGTCTCCGGAAAACATCTGTGTTCCTGTACCGATTTGCAGAAGTTGCTGGTAATTGTAGATACATATTTTTCCATCTTCATAATCTGGATTTGCTTCTTCCAAAGTATCTGAGGTGTTTTCATCCTCGATAATTGTTTCTTCTCCATCTGTAAATCCTTGATCTTCAGAATTACCAAATTCCTCTGTTACTTCAGAACTAATATCTGTATTTGGCTCTGATTCTCCTTCAAAAGAATCAGGAATATCACTTTCCGTGATATCAGATATTTCAGATGTATCACTGCTGAAACCATCCTGTTCCGATATATCTGTAATTTCACTATTGGTCTGCACATTCATTCTTTCTGAATCTTCAGCATTCGCAACTACGACTTGCGAAGATAATAATGTAACACACAGAACAACTGCTGTAATTCGTCTTAAAACACTCAATTTCTTGTTCATAAAATCGCCTCAAATCTTCTGTCATGCTTGACTTTTTGTTACTTTTAACCACTCTGGCTGCTTTGCTGCCGCCGTCAAGCACTGGATCAGTTTTTTAGAAAACGCTCCGCATTCACCATTTGAAATCATCCGTATCGCCTCTTCTGGTTCATATTTTCTTTTGTATGGACGATCATTGATCAATGCATCGTAAGCATCAACAATCCCAACGACCTGTGCGCACATCGGAATCGCATTCCCTTTTAAACCGTCTGGATATCCTGATCCATCATATCTTTCATGGTGGTGTCTGCATATTTCATAGCTATATTTGTTCAGCTTTTCCGTTGTTATCCCCTCTGGGAATCTCTGGGTCATCGCTGCACCTACTAATGGATGTTGTTTTACTACATTCATTTCTTCATCTGTCAACTTTCCATTTTTATTCAAAATTTCAATTGGTACTTTTATCTTTCCAATATCATGAATCGGTGCCAAATGGGCTACTGAAGCAATTTCTTCATCCGTAATTCCATATTCCGGATAATTCTTCTGCAATTGAAGATATACCTGTTTCGTATAGAAGCTGATATCGTCTTGATACCCTGATTCAACTAACTGATTATGATTCAATACAGTAGTTAAAAGTGATACCATATCCCAATACTGCTTTGCCATATCCTGTTCTTTCTTTACGAGTTCCTGTTCCATCCTTATAACTGTGTTCTGGACAATCTTCTCATTATGTAAGGTAATAATTGCAGTATTCTCATTTGCATCTATATATTTTTTTGCTTCCATCCAAACATATGCATTCTTATCTTTTCCAGTAATTCTGCGATACGGAAGATCTTTTTCCATACATCCATCAACTAGTCTTTCTTCTAATCCTTCACTTGATAAGAAGTCATGAACCATTTTTTTATCAGAAGTATACACATATCTTTCTATATATTGATTTATGAACTCTTCATAACTTTTTGTTTTCCTTACTTTCTCATACACTTCACGGATATGTGAATATACACACTCGTAGCTTTTTTCTTTCAAGTTCAGTTTTAATACAACATAAAATCGTCCAAAATATTCATCTTCTCCAGGACGGATAACGTCTGAAACCTTTACGCTCTCTAATTTATTATTGTATGTATTCTGCAAACTCAACAATATTTTATGTATCTTGCAGGTATCTTCTAAATTTCTGGGACAAAAACGATCTTCTTCCAAACAACGATTAATTGCCATTGTTTCCTCTACACACGATATAATATCCATTAAAGAAATGTTCTCCGGTTGTTTTGCCAGCATATAGCCACCATTTATACCTTCACAGGCATTGACTATTTTTGCATCTTTCAGTTTTTTTGCTATTTTAGGAACATAATTAGCAGAAACATTTAGCTTCCGTGACAATTCTGATGTAGATACCATCCGTTCCTGTGCCGCTAAGTAACATACAATTCTAATTGCGTAATCTGTCGAATTTTTCAGTTGCATCGTTATCCCTCTAATCTAAACCCTGCGAGGTCTTAGTTTATATCAAAAAAAATATCAAAATTTGATATCTTCAATATTTTTCGCTGATAATCTTTCTCATCAAGTGTGATATTATACGCTATTAAACTTAAAAATATAATGCACAAAGGATGAAAAATTTTTAACGTTTTTTTATTCAAAGTGCTCCATTTGCGATTAATGGTAAGCGCAAAATATTGCTACATTACTCATGAATTACGCTTGCACCAAAATGATAGATGCAAGCGTTTTACTCCAGTTTAGTTTTGACAGTTCGTTTTCGCAGTCTCGCTCCATGGGGCAAGCTGTTCCAACTGTTCATCTGACATTTTATCGTCTGGCCGCTGTG
>ERZ791858.1561-NODE-1561-length-12105-cov-56.297012_pt1 | contig 12105 bp, 10 predicted proteins | sample MGYA00510284_ERZ791858 | MGnify/ENA primary metagenome ERZ791858 (study PRJEB30046, sample SAMN00792077) | human gut metagenome | study: EMG produced TPA metagenomics assembly of the A metagenome-wide association study of gut microbiota in type 2... | reverse complement strand
TATGATTAGCGCCTATTAGGAAAACACACTGTCAAAGGGGTTTGTAGCGGGGGTTAGCCCGCTACTGCGGTATCTTCCGTAGTGTTGATTTCAATGTACTCGGCAATCTTGCGGAGCTCGTCAGCAAATTTGAATTTTACGCTGATATTGCCGTTTTCATAGACCTTGATATAGTCCACAAGTTCAACCAAGATTTCACGGTTGAGGGCTTCAATGTTCTGATATTTCATAAAGGCTACCAGTGCAGGATGCTCGTTGTCCACACCGTTTGCCAGTTCTGCGCGTTCAGCGTTCAGCCGGGTAAGCACTGCAGAAATATCAGAAATCTGCCGTTCATAGTCGGCCTTCATATCCCGGTATTCCTGCTGGGTGATTTCACCGTCTTTCCAGTCCTGATAAAGAGACTGCTTGTAGCGTGTTATCTTTGTCAGTTCCCGCTCTTTTGCAGCTATCAGATCGTCCAGTCGGTAAGACTGGCTTTTTTTGATTGGAGCGGAATTGATCTGTGTGACGATTTCCGAGTAGGAAACAGCCAAATGCACCTGATGCTGTACGGCGAACAGAACAGCAGCCTCCAGCCGCTCATGCTTGATTGAGTGCATGGTGCAGGCCGTCCGGGAACGGTTCTTGTAGGTTGAGCAAGAATAATATACATTGTTGTTCTTGCCAACGCATCGGGTAATGGCCCGCCCGCAATCGGCACATTTCAGAAAGCCGCTGAATAAATGTACCTCACGGCCTTTCGGGGAAGTACGGGTATCACGCTGTAAGAGAGCCTGTACCTTGTCGAAAGTTTCATAGTCGATAATGGCCTCATGCGTTCCAGCCACTTCCACCCATTCCTCGCGGGGAACAGCTTCAATCTGGTGTACCTTGTAGCTTTTCACCCGGCTCCGGCCTTGGGCTAAATCCCCGGTGTAGGTCGGATTGGTAAGAATGGAGTGGATCATGCGGGCTCCCCACATAGGATCGTCATACCCTCTTGTCGAAACAGGCAAGCCCTTTTGTACCTTGTAAGCCGAGGGGCTCGGTACGCCGTGTTCGTTCAGGTACAGCGCGATAGCACGTTTTGATGACCCTTGAATAAGCATTGTGAAAATGAGTTTGACATTTTCAGCAGCATCGGGATCAACAATCAGCCTGTGCTTGTCCTTTGGGTGCTTTACATAGCCGTAAGGAGCAAATGCTCCGATATACTGGCCGTTGCGCCGCTTGTAGTCAAATACCTGCCGGATCTTTTTGGAAGTCTGATAGCAGTAATTATCGTTCATCACGTTTGTAATGGGAACGATGATATTTGAAACGCTGTCGGGGTTCTTGTAGCTGTCCACATTCTCAGCAAGGCTGATAAAGCGAACACCCATTTGAACAAACAGGTTATCGATCAAACTTCCGGCATCGCTATAATTTCGTGCGAAGCGGGACAGGTCTTTTACTATAACGCAGTTGATTTTACCACTCATGACATCCGCCAAGAGCCGTTGAAAATCTTCACGGTTGGCGTCCGTTCCAGTATGACCATCATCCACATATTCCGTGATGCTTTCAAACTCGTCAATGTTTCGTCGGTAAAAATCGTTCAGTAGGTCACGCTGGTTCTTTACGCTGTTGCTATCGTCTTTTCCTTTTTTCAAATCTTCCTTTGAAAGCCGGATATAGATGCCCAGCCGCCAGCGGCGGATTGTGTAAGAGGGAGAGAAACTCTGCTGATACCCTCTGTTTTTTGCTCGTGCCATTGTTCCTCCTTCCCTATCACATTACACTTATATTATAACTCTGTCCGGGGAGGACAACAAGGATGCCTCCACTTCGGGACACTTTGTCTCGAAGAAGCAAAACGAGCTGTAGCCGAAGTTACAGCCCGCTTCTTTGCCGCAGCAGGAAATCTGTCAGCTTATCTTGGAGAGATGGCCCGCTTTCAGCAAATTCAATTTTCACGCCAACGCCACCGATGCAAAAGCAGTATGGATTTTTGACAGTCTGCAAAAATCGAGAGATGCGCTCCTTTCGGGAAAGCGCATTGTCAAAGGTCATACCGCTCACATCAGGCAGGGACTCGGCAGCCACCGCGCCAATGTCAACGCTTCTCATTTGTTCAAGTTCCTGTGTAGTTAATTTCACGGTAAACCTCCTTCGCAGATTGATAGAACGCCCCCGCTGTTTGGTGGGGAAACGCAACAGGCCAGCACCACCGGGATGCTGGCCTGTTGCCTTACTCCACCTTGGGACACTTTGTCTCGAGGTTTATTATAGTTTTTGAATATTAGAGAGCGCCGTACATATTTACTTGGCCTGTCCAAAGACAATCGTTATTTTCTGTGCGGCGCTCTCAACGCAAGTAAAGCGACAAGCCCGGAGGAACAGGCAGCCAACCTGTTCAGCGCCGGATCATGGCCTTGGGATGGCCGGGCCCATTTACAGTGTTGGTGTTGTTCGCTCAATCTCTTTTGGGAAATGTCACCGCGCACCCACCGTCTGGCTCCACGTACTTACTCAGGGCTGCCGTTATTCCCTTGCGTTAGGAAGAAAACCTCCTCTCATAAACCGAGACATTTTTTCATCAATTCCAAGTGGGTTAAGATGAAAAAATCAAAAAGTTTTTTTCATGCGTTCAAGGCCACGCTTGATCGACTGGCGAATAGACTCCTCATGTACGCCCTCGGCCTCGGCAATTTCCTTAATCGACTTGCCAAGAATGATATGTGCGTCAATTCTGCGGCCTTGGATCTCCGGCAGAGAATTGAGAGCGTTCCACAGACGAAGAAAGGTTTCCATTCGTTCAAGGAGCTCCTGCGGGGTCGGCTCATGCAGGCAAGCGGAATATTCAATCCCGTCATCGCAGTCCAGAGAATACTGTGCCTTGTGCCGGGAGAGCCGCCGCTGATAGGCCATCTCATAGCGGGCATCGGCCTTGAATACCTCGGCCACCTCGTCAGAAACTTCGATAAGCTGATCCTGCGTGTACCAATAATAAATATCTTTCAAATTGATAGTAGTCATCGTAAAATCCTCCATTTCAGTTTGTTCGGGGTTGGTCGGAAACGAAATGGAGTAACGGCGGAGAACGGCACCGCACCTCGGGACACTTTGTCTCGAAGTCTGGAAAGCAAAATGCGCCTGCGCGACACAAGACCGCACAAGCGCACGAAAATATATTATCGGTTATGTACTGTTTAATTTCACTTTCAAAGCCGGACTGCTCCAATGGAGGGGCTACGCTTTTTTTAGCTGGTGCAGATCATGGATGCTGCGAAAAAGAGAAAAGGACACGGCAAAATAACCTCCCATCGGCTACCGTGTCCCCGCAAGTCGTCATTGGTTTGTGTAAACGCAAAGAAACGGCGGCTCTGATTTCTCAAAACCGCCGTTAGGGTAATAACTTAAAATAGGCGCGCAAAATCACCTGCCCCAACCAACGGTTTTTTTCTTTCCCCGTAGTCGGGGCAGGTTCATACGCTATCTAATTATTCTTTCGTGACTAATTCTTTCAGCCGTTCATAGGTTTCTGCGCTAATATCATGTTCAATCCGGCAGGCATCAGCCTCCGCCGTTTCAGGATCAACGCCTATAGATATAAGTTGCTTCGTTAAAAAACAATGGCGCTCGTAGATTTTTTCAGCCACCTCCTGGCCAAGATCGGTCAGGTGTAGATAATGGTTTTCGTCTGTTGTCAAAAAGCCGCCCTCTCGTAAAGTTCCTACTGCGTAACAAACGCTGGGTTTTGAAACCTCCATGTACCGAGCAACATCCACGGAACGCACCATACCGAGCTTCTTTTGAAGTATAAGCACGGCCTCCAAATAATCCTCTCCGGCAGTATGAAGTTTCATAGGCAGCTCCTTTCGTCATTAAGCAAGACTCCAGCCAGCCGCACTCTTTCGGATATTGACAAAATCCTGATAGATACCAGGCTGTTTCAAAAGTTCCTCATGGGTTCCTTGCTGTGCAATCTGGCCGTTGTCTATAACTAAAATCTGATCGGCGTTCTGGATGGTATTTAGGCGGTGAGCGATTACAAGCAGGGTCTTTCCCTTCACCAATTCGGAAATAGCCTCCTGAATATAGCTTTCATTGTCCGTATCTACACTTGCGGTAGCTTCATCCAAAATGACAATAGGCGCGTCTTTCAGAATACAGCGGGCAATCGAAATACGCTGTTTTTCGCCGCCGGAAAGTGTTGCACCGCCCTCACCAACCACCGTTTGGAATCCGTCGGGCAAAGCCATAATGAAATCATAGCAGCGGGCTTTTCTGGCAGCCTCATAGACTTCTTCTTCCGTGGCATCCGGCTTTCCCATGATGATATTGTTGTAAATGGTGTCCTGAAACAGATACACGCGCTGGAATACCATGCTGATCTGATCCATCAATTCCGACAGAGGTACATTGCGAATATCCACGCCCCTTATCGTCACATTGCCGGATTTTACATCCCAAAGTCGCGCCAGCAAGTTTGCAATGGTGGACTTACCGCTACCGGACGGTCCAACCAGCGCTGTCATAGAATTTTTCTTCATGGCAAAACTGATATGATGCAGAACCTCTTTATCCTGATAAGCAAATGTAACATCGTTGAACAGGACTTCCGGCTGTCCCGGCTGTGCCTGAGCCGGAATATGCTGCTTTCCGTTGTCGGAAAGTTCCGGTTCATCCAATACCGCTTCAATACGATCAAGGGCAGCGTTCATAACGGTTAGTCTGGATGCTTCTCCATAGAGAGCCTTCAACGGGCCAAAAAGATCAAATACAAATAGTAGAACACCCAACACATAAGCCAAAGAAAGCGCACCGCTCTGTTCCAACACAATAGACAGGCCGAAAATTGCCGCAATACCAATACCGTAAAGGATATTCAGCCCCATTGTCCACGGGGTCATTTTTCGTTCAAAGTCAAGCGATGTATTTCTGGAACGCTTGAAATTGCCGGACAGTTCTTCGGATTTTTCTCCAAGCAGGTTATAGCTCTTAATAACACCAATGCCCTCCACAAAAGACAGCACCGCATCGGTAAGCCGTTCACTCTGCTCCTGACGGCCTGCTGCTTCTCGTAGGGAAACTTTGTTCATTCCCTTAGATACCAGCCATGCCAAAATAGTAACTATCGCAGCGATCAAGCCAAGCTGCCAATTCAGATAAAACATGAACGCCAGCAAAACCAGCGAGGACAGCAGATAGCTCATCATGTTTCCCAGCGTACTCATAGCGACTTCTTCAATGAACACCATGTCGGTACTGAGGACAGAACTGATCTTGCCAATATTGCCGGAAGTGAAATATCCCATCGGAAGTTTCCGCAGATGGCCGCCCAATTCGATACGCTTGTCAGCGAACATCAAATATCCCGCTGCACTTTGCAGGCTGTCACTAAGATAATGGACGAGCATCTGAACCAGCACAATAGCGGCAAGGCCAAGTCCCACATAAAGGCAAGTCTGCCCGGTAATGGTCTTGTTTGCAAATCCACTCAAAACCACAAAGGCCAGAAAAATCGGCATTTTGGACAGAATGGATTCCAGAAACGCACAAACAAATGCGCCCTGAATACGGCTCTTATAACGGCCGGAAAGTTTCAATATTCTTGAAAACAAAGCAAACATTTATTTTCCCTCCTTTGCAGTGTGTACTTTCCACTCGGCGCTGTCTTGTGCCGCTTTCCACAACTTTTGATATTCAGGGCAGGACTGGATCAGCTCTTGATGTCTGCCCGTTGCAACCAGTTTTCCGTGATCCATAACACAAATCTGATCTGCGTTCATAATGGCTGGTAATTTGTGTGCAATAACCACAAGGGTCTTACCTTTTACAAGCTCTGCAATGGCGGCCTCCATCTTTTCTTCGTTTTCAGGATCGGCATAGGCAGTTGCCTCGTCAAGCACCACAATAGGAGCATCCTTTAAGATTGCCCTTGCCAGAGAAATACGCTGGCGCTGACCGCCGGAGAGCATTTTTCCTGCATCACCAGCCATCGAATGAATACCCTGCGGAAGTTTCTCAAGGAACTCCATACACTGAGCTTTCTTTGCGGCCTCCACCACTTCTTCATCCGTTGCGTTCAGCCGACCAAGCCGAATGTTTTCGAGCAGAGAGGTATTGAACAGGTATTGATCCTGTGCCACATAGGAGATACGGCTGTTGAGTGCTTCAAGACTCATATCGCATAGTTTCTGCCCACCGATGGAAATACTGCCTTTCTGTGGGTCATAATAGTGAATCAGCAGTTTCGCTAATGTACTCTTGCCGGAGCCAGATTCACCAACAAGGGCTGTTTTCTGTCCAGCTTTTGCCGTAAAGGAAATGTCATGGAGAACTTCATCCTCAATTACAACAGGCTTTCCATCCGGGCCGGGCTGTGTGGTCTGATAAGCGAAAGAAACATGGTCATAAGTAATGGTGTCATCTTTCCCGTGGAACGCATCTTCTGTCTGCTGGAGCTCCGGCGCATCCAACACCTGCTCCAATGCAGAAATTTTATAGTTAAGCTGGGGCATGGTAGGCAGGAAACCGAGAGATTTCAGCAGCGGCATACCAATACTTAAAGAAAGACACAGTACCAAGATCAAATTAGGCAGAGTAGACCAGCCAGAGAGAACGAACCATGCGCCAACAGGCAAAGTCAGAATAATGGTGCATGGAAGCAGACTGCTGTAAATTGCCATCCACGGCCACGCCGCCTTGTACCACGCCAGAGTATAGTCCCGATAATCTGATACATCTTTGCGGAACCGCTCATAGGAATCTGCGTCCTTATTGAATACCTTAACAACTTCCATACCGTTAATGTACTCAATAATGGTATTGTTCATCTTTTGTCCGGCCATGTAGTAAGGCCCCATTTTCTTCATGCCAACGGAATACATCGTCATCATGGCAATCAGACTGATCGGAATGGATGCCAGCGACAGAAGCGCCAGTTTCCAATCCACAAAGAACATTGCCACATAAACCGCAATAGGGATCATCAGGTTTGCAATTCCCTCCGGCATGGAGTGAGCCAGCAAAACTTCCAGACTGTCTACATCATCCACGAACAGCTTTTTGACTGTGCCGGTGCCTTTATCCTGAATGACACCGAGGGGCAGCTTTTCAAACCGTTTTTGAAGTGCCGTCCGCAGACGGAGCAGCGTGTCGTAAGCGGCTTTGTGAGAAAGATTCAGTCCCCAGCCATAGAAAAGGGCTTGCAGAACCAGACACGCCAAGACAAGAACCACACGCAAAATGATAAAGGATGCTTCAATAGATTCACCCATGACCAGCGGCGCGATCACCTGATAAGCCAGCACAAAGGGCAAGACACCCATCAGGACGCTGACCAGCACGATGGCCGTTGCTGCATAAAGCCCCTTCTTATGAGGCCCTGCATACTCAAATACTTTTTGAAACATAATTCCAACCTCCTATCAGGTAAAATATTTTTCGGACAGCGTTTTCAAAATTTCTGGTGAAAGCCTTTGATTTTGAATAGCCCCGTCATCATCCAACTGAACCACCTCCGTACAGGTACGGACAATAAACTCAAAATCGTGGGACACCACAAACACGATCACACCAGAGCTTGAAAGCTGTTCGATCAGTTTGCTGACACGCACCATAGAATCATAGTCCAAACCACTGGTAGGCTCGTCAAAGTAGATTACCGGGCTGCCCTTTACGATTGCCGCACCGATAGTAACCCGTTGCTTTTGACCTCCTGAAAGGGATGCCGGATGCCGTTCCCGGTAATCTGATAGTTCCAGTGCTTTCAGTGTTTCATCCACTTTTTCTTTGCAATCGTCCCTCATTCCAAGGGATAGTTCTTCCTCCACGCTGCTGGCAAAAAGCTGATAATCCGTATCTTGCATGACAAGATAGGAAAGTGACCGCCGCTGGCGTGGTGTAAGTTTTTTTCCGTCAAAGCAGACCTCGCCGCGCTGCTGCTTTAGCAAACCCGTTAAAATAGATAAGAGGGTTGTTTTTCCAGCCCCGTTATGGCCCAGAATACCGATCACATCTCCTGCATGAGCTTCAAAGCTGACATTTTGAAAAATATCCGGCCCCTTCTTGTAGGCAAAGCCTAAATTGTGAACATTCAGCCGATGTGTCTCATCCTTTGTGTGCGGCCTTTCCTGATAATGTTCTGCATCGCGTTCCGGGTATGCTGTCCGCAGACCATAAGAAATTCGTGTTTCTTCGGGCAAAGAGCAAAACTGTTCCCCTGTGAACTCATGCTCAATTTTTCCGTTCTGAATCAAAAAGGCTCTATCAATCAGATCGCGCAAATAATAAAAACGATGCTCTACCACAAAAATTGTGTATCCAGCGTGTTTCAGTTTTCCCATAATTTCTGCCAACCGTTTGGTAGCGGCATAGTCCAGATTTGCCGATGGTTCATCAAAAATATATACTTTTGGCCCCAGCGCATAGACAGAACCGATTGCGATCTGTTGCTTCTCCCCGCTGGATAATGCAAAGATACTTCTGTTCAAGTAGTTTACCAATTCCAACTCTTTCGCCGCTTTTGCAATGCGATCAATCGTTTCCTCGCGGGGTAGTCCGAGATTTTCGCAGCCGAAAGCCAGTTCCCGCGTGGTATCCGTCATAAAGAATTGAGAGCGTGGGTCTTGGAATACCGTTCCAACCTGTCCGGCTAATTCAGACGGCTTCATTTCCAGCAGCGAATGACCATCCATGAGCAGATCGCCTTGGATTTCTCCGGGATAAAAGTGCGGAATCAGACCGTTGAGTGAGCGGATCAGGGTTGTTTTGCCGCAGCCGCTTCGCCCTGTCAGAAGAATGAACTCACCCGTCTGTACGGTCATATCAATTCCACGGAGGGTGAAGTCTTTGCTTTCTTCATAACGAAAGCTAAAATTCAGAAATGAGATCATCGTCATACCCTCCACAAAATGATTTCCCCGATTTTAGTCTGATCGATAAAAAGCAAACCGACCAAAAAGAGGATACCAAACAGCGATACCACGATTTCCGGCCACGAAAAACGGATTGGCCGCAGCGCGTATCGTTTGCACTCCAACTCCAGACCGCGTGTTGTGCCGGATGCTGCCAGTTCATCAGTGACTTTCAAGCACCGCATCAGCAGAGGTATCAAAATATATTCTATGGTTGCTAACGGATGGGATACCCGTTTCCACACGGTATCACTGATACCGCGAATATCCATCGTGCTTCGGATTTGTCGGTATTCAATCCGTAAAGTAGGGATATAGCGGAACATAACAACAAGGGGGATTGTGACTGCCTGGGGCAGCCGCATCCGTTGAAGTGCCACCATTAAGTCATCCATGTATGTAGTTCGCAATATCCAAAGTCCCATCATCATGATAGGGATCAATTTTAAGACCGTCACGCCGAACACGCTCATAATCACACTTAAAACCGGAACTTGGACATAACGGAGCAGGGCATTGAGATAAGCAACAATAATATAGGTCACTATCATTTTGACAGCCCATTTTCCACCGTTACCCAAGGCAATAAACAGCCCATAAACCAGCATGAGCGCGAGACTGACAACTTCTCCGGCCAGAAAATAACTGACAAAACCAATGCAGACCAAAAGAAGTATCTTGCAGCGTGGGTCGAGGAGCGCAGAGCCATGTAGGGGCTGGCGCTCAATTATTTGTTTAATTTGTGCTTCTTCCATTCAAATGTCTCCCTATAAAAATCAAAGCGCGGGACGGTTCTCAGCCCCACGCTCTGAAGTCAGGCAGCCCGCTTGCCTGTATTGCCTGATAAAGTTTCAGGGGGCTGATCCTGTTATTTTACTGAAACAAGTCCAGCTTTGATAAAGTGTTTTTTCAATGCTTTCTGACCGATAAAGCCACCAATCAGACCGCCCACCAATCCGGCAGCAACAATGACTACCAGCATGGGAACGGAAGTAATGCTCAACATTCCCTGAATGTACTCCGGGGCAATATTGTTTTTCTCCATTGCTCCGACAAATGCGCTTTGAAGAAATTTGATGGGGCAGATAGCACTAAAAGCGAAGATAGCACTGAACAGTGCATAGGCTGCCATCATGGACTTCATTGTGATTTCATTCCGGCTCATAACCAGAAAATCGCAAATGATACCGCCAATTACCAAGCCGATAGGAATAAACCAGAAAGCACCAACCAGCAGGAACAGGATGGCCTGAATTGCGGCGCAAATGGTAAACACGCCTTTCTTCGGAACCTTAGCCAGCAGGAGCATCATAACGATGCCATTCGGGATCGCAACAACGGACGGATAAAATACGTTTGTCACCGGGCCAGCCACGCTCATAATGGTGCTGATAACCATGCAGATAATCCACATGAGGGCCGTTAAAACACCGATGAGAATAAAATCTTTCGCATTTAGCTTTTGTTTCATACTCTTATTCCTCCTCACTTTATTTGGAAAATAAAAAATGCGATGTGGTTAATGTTCTCTAACCACATCGCAAATTGTACCAATTTCCGTTGTTACATCCAACCCAAACCCGATTTCATTCTACCCAAAATCGGTATTTTTTAGGTTTAGCCAATCGTATTTTCATCTTTATAGTTCTTAGGTATTACTCCATATTTCTTTTTGAACGCAGCCGCAAAATTGCTTGGTTTTGAATATCCAACCAGCGTTGCAATCTGGCTTACGTTCAAGTCGCTTTCCAAAAGTAGCCCGGCTGCCTTTTCCAGTCTTTGATCTATGATATATGCGTGAACAGATGTCCCAAATAAAGAATTAAATCCCTTTGTCAGTTTGGAAACACTGATATTTACCTTTTTCGCCAGTTCCTCACAACTTGGTGCAAAAGCAAGCTGGCTGTCGATGATCCGTTTTGCTTCGGTAATCGAGTCCCTGTCACTTTTAGAAATACTGATATAGCTTGATGAAAGAATACTAAGTTCCAATACTTCACTCAAATACACGGACAGCAATTCAAAAACCTTACTTTCCAGAAATAAATACCCTAAACCGCCCCGGTATTGCGTAAAATCTTTTACCTCCGCAAAAATGTGCTCCATATACGGGGTAATGTTCACTTTTGAAATGCAAGTCAATAACTTCTTCTCATAAGCATCTATCTCACTATCTTCAAAGTAGTCATTCAAGATTTTGTGAAAATAGGGCATGGGAATTTTTATATTTTTGAAAAGGAAGTCTGTTTTCCCGGAATAACACAGATATTCCATCTTACCATGTCCTCGATAAATACAAGATTCGCCTTTCTGTATGCTGACACTTTGACGTGCATCTGCAATATTCCACGATACGCCATCATTGAAGCAAAATAAAAGTTGAATATAATCTTCGCAGCTTACACCCTGCACATTCATATCAGAAAAATAGTTCATTTTCCAGTCTGATACAACAGCTCCTTGCTTTGTAACAACCTGTGAAATCTGGCCTGTTCCCATATCAGCCGGAATATCTATTGTCACTGTCTGCGGAGAGTTGGAGAGCAGATCATGGTACAGCTTCGTCATGTATTGGTTTGTCATCGTGCGCCCTCCTTTCTGGGTTAGCCAAGGCTAAGCATATAATACTTTATATTTTGATGGCAGTCAAGGTAGGGTCGCCAATTGCTAAAGTGAAATTAAATAGTCAGTAGTATGAAATAGATAGTCGTTCAAATAATATCACATGAAATGTAAAATCATATCAGGTGATGTTATGAAGATAGAACGAGATGAAAGACGCTTTGATTTTCACGATATAGGGCTCGCCATCAAGCGTGCAAGAGAAGCCAGCGGCATGACACAGGAGCAACTGGCCTATATTGTTGACCGCGCTCCGCGTACCATTATGTATAATGAAAATGATGGTCAGCATCCAAGCTTCAACACCTTTTATCAGATGGTCACAATGTTTGATATATCGGTGGATCAATACTTTTACCCGTCCCAGAATAGCGGGAGCGAGTGCAGAAAGCGGATTGATGCCATGTTGAACGCCTTGGACGAAAGAGAATTGAAAATCGTTGAAGCTACAATCCAAGCAATGAAAGCATCGAAAGAAACGGAGGAAACGTAAAAGAAAGCGTAACCTCCGTTTTTTGCGCCATGTTGCGGGTTGCGCGTTTGGGCAAGCAATTCGGGTGTGGCCACACTCCGAAATTTTTGCAGGGCGCAGGGCCCG
>ERZ791858.1559-NODE-1559-length-12137-cov-3.073415_pt1 | contig 12137 bp, 8 predicted proteins | sample MGYA00510284_ERZ791858 | MGnify/ENA primary metagenome ERZ791858 (study PRJEB30046, sample SAMN00792077) | human gut metagenome | study: EMG produced TPA metagenomics assembly of the A metagenome-wide association study of gut microbiota in type 2... | reverse complement strand
GTCTCTTTACCCAGCCGTTACTGTTTGGTGATACAGGCCCAACATAATATGGAATCTGAAAAGAAAAAAGCATTAATATTCTTTCTGATACTGTATATCCCGACTCATCTTTTTCATTCAAAAACGGAAGGTATTTTTCAGCATTTTTCAATATTGCTTTTAATTCAGAAACATGAATCTGATTCGGAATAACCCCATTTTTAAATGTAAGCTGTTTTGGCAGAAAATTTTCCTTTTCAATCTCATTTTTTATATATTCTATATCTGTATCACATACATTATCAATAGATTTTAGCAGTTTTTTTATACTGTTGTACAAATCTTCCTGCTTTCGCTCTTTATAATTTCTTCGTGACTTTTCTCCTGAGTTAAACGAATTGACATATGCACTATATGTACCGTTTTCTCCACTTCTGAACAATTTATCATATACGGTAGGTTCAAAATACTTTTTTACAACTCGTTTTAAAATTTTTAAATCTTTTTTGTGTTTTTCATAATCAGCAACTCTTGCAAATGACAAATATTGATAATTTTTCATTATCTCTGCCACCTGTGCCTTATCATGTATTTCTTTTAATTTTGAAATAATATCATATACATCTGTTCCTAGCTTTTCTTCAAGCACTCCTGCCTTTTCATCATAATCACTATCAACAAAACTAAATGTGATTTTCTTATCTTCATCTGATATTTCAGTAAATGTATCATCTATAACATCTGTAATTTTGACACTGAGTCCGCACATGCTCTTAACAAATGCTTTTTTTAACTTATCACTGTTTTTTATCTCAAGTATTTCACAAACTTTTTCTGATTTTCTTGTTCTTGAATATTCCCTGCTGCAAAGTACCTGCTCAAAATCTGTTCCAGCAATGTCCGTCTTTAATGATATTCCATACTCTTCTGTAATAAGACCAGACACCTGATTATACAAATCTGTTATCGTCTGTTTACTGCTTTCACTTCCGATTCCGGATAACAAAAAATGCCCTCTGTGCTTAAACATATTTGCAACCGCAAGATATACCAATCTCACATCTTTTTGAGAAGCATCTTCAATTAATTCTTTCCTCAAGTGAAATATCGTCGGATATTGTTTATAATAATCGGCATCTTTATAATTTTTATCATTAAATATACCATTCTTATCTTTTACATTATCCTGCTTGTCCTCAACGTGAAAAAAACTGTTATCAAGTCGTTGATAAAAATTACTGTCAACTTTCTGAATCTCATCTGCAAAATAACTTCTGATTAATCCCATTCTGACTGCATTTCTTTGTTCCCTTCTCCTTGATGTCCTGTGAGTTCTCCTCTCCACTGCCGGATTAGCTTCATCAAACTCACGGATTCCCCACATATCCTTTCCTTTAAACCTAATCAGATTATAGGCGTCATCTGTCACTGCCCATCCTACAGAATTAGTACCCATATCAAGTCCAAGATAATATTCTTTCTCCATACGTAAAACCCCCTTGACTTAAATCTTTTCTAGTGTTATTTTAATATTGAATTAACAAAGCGAGTGCAAATAAGGTTAATCCGAAATCGCCACTTTGTGGCTCTGCATGGTGCAGATTTTATTGGTCTCATATGAGACCTTTTTTTATGCCCCCTCCATGACATCACGCTCTTTTATTCCAACTGTTTTAATAATATCATATCGCATAATGCTTTTCAATTACTATAATTTATTTTCACATTTACTTTCCATGTACAAATCCACTGCTGTATTATTTATTTTTTCTATAATATTCTTTTTTGCATTTCGGGTGTATATATCTTTATAACCCATTCATCCATATCATCTATCTCTTTCATTTTCAGATATTTTTCTTCCATTATCGCCACTTCATATATATACATCATTTGCACAAAATTATATTCAAAGCATAGACTAAATAGAACATTAACTGTTACGAGGTTTTTATGAACTGTCCAAATTCTGTACAGCTTCAGGTTGTTGGAATGGCTTATGTTCCATGGCAGCGTTGGGGCGACATATATGAACCATGTAAGGCATTGGCAAGAGGAACTCTTTTTGCAGCCTTGGATAAACCTTTTAAAGGAGGCTGTCGATGAATAACAATTATATGAGAAATGCAAATATGCGAAACTGTGGATGCAGCCAGCAAAACAGAAATATGCAGCAGCGAAATGCCATGCCGGCAGTTGAGACGTATAATAAAAATAAAGGACTTATGAGTATATATGAACTTGGGTTTGCCATGACAGAAGCTCTATTATATCTTGATACGCATCCCGATGATGCCGAAGCTATTGAATATTATAATTCAATAAAACCACAATATGCCGAAGCCGTTGCTGATTATGAGGAGTGTTTTGGTGCAATCATTGCGGACAGCACTAACGGATGTGGTTACTGGAACTGGCAGGCGACACCACTTCCATGGGAAAAGGAGGGCTGTTGATATGTGGAATTATGAAAAAAGGCTTGAGTATCCTATAAATATTAAACAGACAAATCCGGCACTTGCGGCTATGATTATCAGTCAGTATGGTGGACCTGACGGCGAGCTTGGGGCTTCAATGCGTTATATTTCGCAACGTTACACCATGCCCGACCGTGCTGTGGCGGGACTTCTTACAGATATTGGAACAGAAGAATCTGCACACTTATGTTGCATATTATATTTTCAAATAAATTTTCAAATTATACTTATTCATGTCATTGGAGGAATTATCGTAATACTCTATTTTACTTATAAAACTTTTTAGAAAATGATTCATTTTAGCTGCATCTATATTCTGATTATCTATAAGTTTAATACAATCATTAAAATATAATTTTTTCTCTTTATATAATAAAAGCTCTTTTTGTCTTTCACGTTCATTTTCAACCATTTCTTCTGCTTTTTTTATCTGACTTTGCAACTCTTCATTCCTCAACTTGTATTCCTCTTTGGAATATATCCCATTTTCATATGCATCTTTCTGCCGTTCATCTTTTTTCTTCATTAAATGAATATTATTTAAAATACTATCTATAGCCACATCAATACAGTTCTCTTTTTGTCTACATACACTCATATCAATTTCAAATTCCGGCAATATGCACAATAACGAATCTTTTATTATTTCTGAAATTTTTGAATACTTAACTGATTTTGTATGACATACCGATTGCCTGCTGCAAAGAATGTATGTTGCATCTTTATTATTCTTATTTCTTTTATCAGTATACTTTTTCATAATCATTGCAGCACCACACCTGCCACAAACCATAATTCCAGCAAAAGGATTTTTTAATGTCACATCTTTTTTCTCTCTTGAAATACTTCCCCTTTTTTTCTGAGCCTCATAAAATATTTTTTCATCAATTATAGCCTCATGCTTACCATCTGCCATTATTATTTCATCATTATTATGATTAAATGGTCTTGTTTTCAATATTTTTTCATCTTTCCAGATTTTAACTGTTTTTCTTATATTCCACCTTATTTTCCCTATATATACTGGATTAGATAATATTGAATTTATTGAATACGGCGACCAGTTATCTGATTTTAATGGCTTTACACTGCCGCTATCGAGAATTTTTGCTATTTTGGCAAATCCATATCCTTTATTTACATACAAATCAAAAATCATTTTTACAACATCTGCTTCTTCTTGTTTTATTTCAAGCGTATGAAATTTATCTTTTCCACTTCCTGCAATTATTTTGTTATAACCAAACGGTCGTACTGACGCTATATAATTTCCCTGCTTTACTGATGCCATCCGGCCACGATTCATAATTCTTTTTGAATATTCAAGATAATCATTTCCTCTCATCAATTCCATTTCAAAAAAACGTCTGTCATATTCATCACATAAATTATATATTTTTGTTGGTGTTATAACAGCTGTATTAGTATATCTAAATGTGTTTATAACTCTCCCGCAATCAAGCAAATCACCTCTTGACAATCTTTGCGGTTCTATAACAAGAACACCAGCATATATCTGTGACTCCAGCATATGAAGTACCTTTTTCATTACCGGTCTGTCATCAATAGTTTCACCCGAAACAACTTCACGGCATATGTGTTCTTCCGATATTTTTTTACCAAATTCTCTTACAGCATAATCCTGAAGCTGTAACTCATGTTTTGCAAGCACTTCACATACTTGTTGTGCAGAATCATCGGCACGCGATTTTCTAAGATACATAATTACATTTTTTTCATTTATTTCCATAATTTATTTTCCTAAATAACTTCTAAATCATTATATGTATTAAATTTACAAAAAAATATATTTTTTCAAATTTACCCCTTGACAATTTATAGAATTTTATGTAAAATAACACTTGCGTTCGGCATTGTAGATAAATGCTGGCATAGTTAAATAGTTTATGCGCGAGTGGCTCAGTGGTGGAGCACCTCCTTGCCAAGGAGGGGGTCGCGGGTTCGATCCCCGTCTCGCGCTCTTTTATTTAAGAAGTCGAATTTCGGCTTCTTTTTTTATATAATTACACAAAATCAGACTGCTTACATGAGACTTACCCATTCTATTAATCCGGTTAAGCAGTATATTTTTTAATATTTAACGGCAGCCGCCAGAATCCTGTATAAACATAAATTCTGGCGGCTGCCGCAATAATTTTTCAATATTATATTTATTTTACCAGCTCATTACTTCGTAACCGGTATCTGTGACAAGAACCATAATTTCCCACTGTGCTGATGGCTCATCATCGTCTGTATATATTGTCCAGCCATTATCTTCATCAACATAAATGTCAGGCACACCCATATTTATCATAGGTTCAATTGTGAATACCATTCCAGGTGCCATAACCATTCCTGTTCCTTTTTTAATAACATAACTTACAAATGGTGTCTCATGGAATTCAAGTCCGATTCCGTGTCCGCCGACATCTCTTACTACAGAATAGCCATTTGCCCTTGCATGATCATTAATCGCCTGTGCAACATCTCCAAGGTGTCCCCATGGTTTAACTTGTTTAAGTCCAAGTTCAACACACTCCTTTGCTACATCAACGAGCTTTTTGTTTTCAGGAGAAACATTTCCTATGCAATACATTCTTGATGAATCAGAAAAATACCCATCAAGAATTGTTGAACAGTCAACATTTATAATGTCGCCATCAACTAACTTTATATTACTTGATGGAATACCATGGCATACTTCATTATTAATTGACGTACACACGCTCTTTGGAAATCCCTCATAATTAAGCGGTGCCGGAATTCCTCCCATTGCCGTTGTCTTTTCATATACCATCTGGTCAATTTCTTCTGTTGTCATCCCAGCTTTAATATGTTCACCTACATAATCAAGAACTGCTATGTTGATTTTGGCACTTTCACGCATTTTTTCAAGCTGATATTCATTTTTAATGATGCTTCTAGGTGGAACTTTGTGGAATTTTTTCCTGAATGTCTCTATTTTTCTGTCGAAGTCAGCATGACACTCTCCATAATTTTTTCCACTTCCGCACCAGCAAGGCTCATCTCTTCTTAACTTTTTCATTATAATCCTCATTTCCCGAAATTTTTTCCATTCAACATTCAATATACGTATATGATTATCATACAATTCTGCTATTGCTGCAATGCTTCCATAATTGCCGGAAGCATCTGTTTCTTACGTGATACAACACCATCAAGATAAACTGAATCGTCGGTTGTACCAACATTAAATGCCTGTGATATTGTTGCCGAGGCATTTTTGCCACTGCACAAAACTTCAGAACCGCCGTCTAATACATTAGTAATCATAAAAAATACCATATCCATTCCGTTATCGCCGGTAACCGTACTGATATAATCTTTCATTTTCACTTTTATATTCTGAACTTCTTCCTGTTCCATACAGTTGACCTGGCCAACGCCTATCACAACATCGCCTACAGAAAACTTCTTGAAATCTCTGTTAAACAAATCTTTAGGCGTCCGGCTTTCGATATTGCTTCCGGCCTTAAACATTGCCCTGCCATACTCTTCTATGTCAATACCGGCAATCTTGGCAAGCTTTTTGCAGGCTTCAATATCATCTGCAGTACATGTTGGAGATTTCAAAATTAATGTATCTGATATTATTGCCGAACATAAAAGTGCTGCAACATCTTTTTCCGGCACAAGATTATGTTCACAATACATCTTATATATTATAGTCGCAGTGCAACCCAATGGCTGGTTTCTGAAAAATACAGGAAACATTGTCTGTATTGAACCAATACGGTGATGATCAATAATTTCCATAATATCAGCCGTATCCACACCATCAACAGCCTGGCTTCTCTCATTATGGTCAACCAGAATAAGCTTCTTTTTTCCATGTTTTAAAAGATTTCTTCTCGAAATCATGCCGATATATTTACCATTTTCATCTGTTATCGGGAAATCACGGAAACGCTTTTTTGCCATTACATCCTGAATATCCTCTATGAAATCTGTATTCTTAAATGTGATAAGGCCTTCCGAATGCATCATATAGTAACTTATGGGGATGCTCTGGTTTATAAGTCTGGCAACCGTATACGTATCGTAGTCAGTAACAATAATAGCACAATTTTTTTCTTGTGCAACCTTTATAATTGTCTTTGAAACTGCTGCACCCTCACATATAACAATGCATCTTGCGTCCATTTCTATAGCACATAACTGGGCTTCATACCTGTTGCCAAGTATAACTATATCTCCCTTATTGATAAATTGTTCCATTAAGTCAGGGTTTGCTGCAGCTATTACAACTTTACCACTGTCTACTACCTGTGTTGTATCGCCTGTAACAACCTTTGCTTTCAACGTATCTACAATATTTTCAAATCTTGTCTTTGCAACTGACAATATGTTACTGTCATAAACCTCAAAATATGAACGTGATATATCGCCTATTGTAACAAGTCCCTTCAAAATTCCATCACTTGCAATAGGAAGTGTTACAACATTGTTCTTTTTCATTATTTCCCAGGCCTGTTTTATTGAAATATTTTCATCAACACCATCAACAAAATGTATATCAACATCTTTAACCTGTGGCCGTACATCACGCATATATTCCGGCGGTTTTATTCCCAGATTTTTAAACACAAACTGTGTCTCTTCATTAAGATGCCCTGCTCTTTTCGGAATATAACGTTCTCCTGTTATAATAGTTTTAAACCTGGCATAACATACGGCTGAACACACTGAATCTGTATCAGGATTTCTATGCCCTATTACATATATAGGAGTTTTCACATTTTCCTCCATTCCACAGATAATTACTATAATCTGCTAATATTTTTAATATTTCAAAAAGACTGCCATATACGATATTGCAAATAAATATCACATATAACAGTCTTTTATATTAGTTACGGAATACAACAATCTCAGTTGATTCTGTCTCACCAAGCTGTCTTAACTTTGCCTGCATGTTCTTTATCTTCTTCTGATATACATAGAATGCATCATGTGCCTTATTGAAGTATTCCATAGCAAGTTCTACATTGCCATCTTCTTTTGCCTGCCATGACTGTGTAGCATACTTGTGAATATCATTATGTGAAGCTTTTAATTCTGCAAATTCAGTACATCCTGTAATAGCCGGGTCTGTCTGTGCTGCAAGCCACTTACCAAGCTTACATGTCTCATTATTATTAAGCTGTGTAATCTTTAAATGTTCAAAATCAACAACATTGTTATATACACGCCACATAAGAATAAAGTGGTCTATCTCAAATATTCTGAGCCAGTCCTGAGTTGTAACCTCAGCAAAGCCTCGAACCATATCACTTCTTGTCGTATCAATATAACGTCCAATCTTGTATACATGCGTACCCTGTTCTTTACAATCCTTAGACAGTTCTTCGTAACTGTCAGATATGTTAGATACCTGTTTTGCAAAATCCGATGTGAATTCTGACTGTTTATCAATATCAGAAAATACTTCATCAATCTTATCTTTTATCTCTGTCATCTGTGATGCCATCTTTTCAATATCTACAAGTGAATCTTCTACTTTTTTATTACCTTCTTCAAGTTTTGAAGTTGTCTCATTCATTGATTCAGCGAGAACTCCGATATCATTTTTTAATTCATTAACATATCTTACGATATCTTCTGCTGACTCTGATGTATTACTTGAAAGTTGTCTTACCTGGTCTGCAACAACCGCAAATCCTTTTCCTGCTTCACCTGCTCTTGCCGCCTCAATAGATGCATTAAGTGCTAAGAGATTACTCTGGCTGGCAACTTTTTTAACAATATCAACAATCTCACTGATTTTATCAATCTTATCCTGAAATTCCTGCACCTGTTCATTAATCCTGCTTATATTTTCTGATGACTGGTTTACAACCTTGATACTTTCGTTCATGTTGGCTGTACTGTTCTGTGCTACTGCAAGCATCTCATGTGTATTATCCTGAATACCGCCAACTGTCTTTGAAATATTATTAATTGATTCTTCAAGATTATGACTTGCTTCTTCCATCTCAGCTATTGAGTCCGTCTGTGACTGTACCTGATCAAGCGTATTCTTTACATACGAATTATCGCCAATTGATTCCATAGCCTCATTAAGACGCATAACAAAGTTGTTATTTGACTTCTTAAATGCATGAATCAGCTCATTAAGCTTCTCTCCATATGCCGGATTATCAAATGCCGTTACATCAATATCATCATATTCACCCTGTATGACTTTGTCCATCATCTGCATCATAACATCTATATCATGACTAACATTACTATTATTTTTATTTTTTCCAAACATAGCGATTACTCCTTCCGCTGTCTTTATTTAAGCACTTTCATGCTTAAATTTCGTACATAATATTTTTTAATATGATAACATAATTTTCAAAAAAAAGAAACAATTATTTTGATTTCACATATTATAATAAAAAAGTTTTATGGAGTTTCTATGAAGCATGCATTTAAGCGGCTTACCGCCCTTATTATGATTATGGTTTTTACATGTATATCACTTATAGGATGTACAAAACACACACAAAAAAATGATATCAGAAAAATCACCCTGAATGAAGTTGCACACTCTATTTTTTACGCACCTCAATATGTGGCAATCGAAAAAGGATATTTCAAGGACGAAGGCATTGATTTAACTCTTGTCACCGGCTTTGGTGCTGATAAAGTTATGACCGCACTCATAAGTGGAGATGCAGATATTGGTTTTATGGGTTCTGAAGCCTCTGTTTATATATATACCGGTGGTTCTTCAGATTATGCTGTCAATTTTGCACAGCTTACACAACGTGCCGGTAATTTTCTTGTCTCAAGAGATAATATAAGTAATTTTAAATGGAGTGATGTAAAAGGAAAAACTATCATCGGAGGAAGAGCCGGCGGCATGCCACAGATGCTTCTCGAATACATTTTAAAGAAAAATAATATTGATTGTAAAAAAGATGTTGAAATAGTGCAAAATATCGATTTTGGTTCAACTGCTGCAGCTTTTGCGTCTGGTCTTGGGGACTTTACTGTGGAATTTGAACCATCTGCAACAGCAATTGAGTCAGAAAATAAAGGATACATTGCTGCTTCGCTCGGCGTAGACAGCGGTTATGTTCCATATACAGCATATTGTGCCAAAAAAAGCTTTTTAAAGAATAATCCTGAAATAATACAGTCATTTACCAATGCAATCCAAAAGGGTCTTGAATTTGTAAACAGCCACAACAGCAGCGAAATCGCCGCCGTTATAGCTCCACAGTTCAAAGAAACTGACATCCAGACACTCACAAAAATAGTTGAACGTTATAAATCACAGGATACATGGAAAAATGATACTATTTTTGAAGAGTCATCATTTTCTCTGCTTACTGACATTTTAAAACAGGCCGGAGAACTTGACGAGAATGTCCCTTACAACAAACTGGTAACAACTGATTTTTCAAAGAAAGCGGTTAAATAACTTTCCTATAAGTTTACACATTCCATAAAACACAGGAATTGCACCTGCCATCCATATAAGTGTCATTACAAACAATGGCAATGGCATGCTGCTTATTGCAAATAATCCCGGGAATAACAGAATACCACCAACTATTCCAGCTCCCATCAACACGCAAACAACTGCCCTGAACAAATCAAACGGTCTGCATACGCGATACAATTCTGCCATTCCTACTGTGAGCAGGATAAAAGTAACTGATGTTGACAGCTGTTCATGCGGTATTCCACTGAAATTATTGTATACAGTAAATATCGCAACGAGAAGAAAATCCGTCAATGCTGCCGGAAGTGCCTTAATAGCAACATTCACAAGAAATCTTCCTTTTATCCGGCTCCTGTTTCTTTGCATTGCAAGAAAAAATCCCGGAGCACCGATTGTAAATGCCCCAAGCAGGGACAGCTGTGTAGGATACAATGGATACCTGTGTCCTACTATAAGTGTAAACAATGCTAAAAGCATTGAAAATATATTCTTTACAAGAAACAGCGAGGCTGTCCTTTGGATATTATTAACTACTCTTCTTCCTTCAAGAACAACTGATGGCATACATGAAAAATCTGAATTAACAAGCACTATCTGTGCCGCATTGCATGCCGCTTCACTTCCGGAACCAAAAGCTATGCTGCAATCGGCACTTTTGAGTGCAAGTACATCATTGACACCATCGCCGGTCATTGCGACCACATCGCCGTTATCTTTGAGAGCCTGTATTATTCTTCTCTTCTGTTCAGGCTGCACTCTGCCAAACACTGTATACTTTAGTGCCGCAGCTTCAAGTTCCTCATCTGTCTGAAGTGACGAGGCGTCTATAAATTTATCAGCATTAATAATTCCTGCATCGTGTGCAACACTTGATACTGTCACCGGATTATCTCCCGATATAACTTTTATCTCAACTTCCTGATCTGCAAAATACTTAAATGTTTCTTTTGCATCTTCTCTTATCGCATTGCCAATTGCAATAAGTGCGAGCGGTTTCGCAGGCGATGTAAGTTTCTTACCTTCCGGATTATAGTCTAAAATTCCAAACGCCATAACTCTTAGACCTTTTCTTGCATATGACTCTATATGGCTTTCATATACAGAATACTCATTGAGAAGCAGTTTTTCCGGTGCACCAATTATATATGTATCTCCTGATGAAAACGTAGCACTGCTGTACTTTGTCTCAGATGAAAATGAACAGACACTCTCCGCCTGCCTCGTCTTTTCTGAATCAAAATATTGCTGCAACGTTTCCATTGTAATATTATCAGCATTGAGATTATTAACAAGATTGCCTATCATCTCATGAAGTGCCGGAAATTCACCCTGCTCATAGTATTCAAGCGGCTCAACCTGTGCAACTGACATCTTATTTTCTGTTATTGTTCCCGTTTTATCAACACACAGGATATTTACTCTTGCAAGTGTTTCCACACATGCCATTTCATGTACAAGAACATCCTTTTTGGCAAGTCTCATTACACTTACAACAAGTGCAATACTTGCAAGAAGATATAAGCCTTCAGGTATCATTCCTACAAGTGCAGCTATCATCGACACAACGCTCTGCTGTAACGTATTGCCTAGTGCAAAAAATGTTCTGCAAAACATCAATATGCCAATTGGAATAATAGCAATACCTATAACTTTCACAAGCTTGTCAAGAGAACGCATCATCTCCGTCTGCTGTTTTTTTCTCGATGCTTTCGCTTCCAGGGTTATCTTTGATGCATATGATGAAAGTCCTACATTCTCAAGAACAGCCAAACATTCTCCTGACACAACAAAACTTCCCGATAATAGCATATCTCCTTTTTTCTTTGTTATCTCATCAGATTCTCCTGTTACAAGTGATTCATTAACCCTGACAATCCCATCCACAACTACAGCATCTGCACAAATCTGGTTTCCTGATTTAAACCTGCACAAATCTCCTTTTACAAGCGTCTGCGAATCAACTTCTGACTCTTTTCCATCCCTTATAACTTTTGTTTTAGGTGCATTGAGAAGCGTAAGCCTGTCGAGCACACGTTTGGTTCTTAGTTCCTGTATTATACCGATAAGTGTATTTATCACTATAATTGGAAGAAAGGTCATATTAATATATGACCTTACCAGAATTAACAAACATGCAAATATTGCAAATATTAAGTTGAAATATGTAAATACATTACCGGCTACTATCTGGCACACACTTTTAGACTGGCTCTTAA
>ERZ791858.1554-NODE-1554-length-12166-cov-4.132689_pt1 | contig 12166 bp, 10 predicted proteins | sample MGYA00510284_ERZ791858 | MGnify/ENA primary metagenome ERZ791858 (study PRJEB30046, sample SAMN00792077) | human gut metagenome | study: EMG produced TPA metagenomics assembly of the A metagenome-wide association study of gut microbiota in type 2... | reverse complement strand
TGTATTTGGCGTGTTTTTTCCGCATACCGGCCAGCATCAGCCCCACGATTTGGTGATGACGCAGGGCAGCATGGCAGCCAGCTGCGGGGGCAAGACGGGGCGGCCCGTGCCAAGGCTCTGGGCGGCGATGCCGATGAAGCCACGACCGGAGATCATATGGCGTCTATCAGATAGCAACATGGTGATCCTCCGCCTTTACGATTGGTCAAAGATCGTTCTATTGACCGATTTATTCGTTTTCAGGAAAAAACTTCTCTGCGATCCCTGCAAAAATTACCAGCCGCCGCATCGCATATTCGTCCACCGCTGGGAAAAGCTATGTGTGCGATACCCAACCAGCGCAAAAGCGCAAATCAGACATGAAAGGAGAACGACACAATGTCCAGTAAGAACAACAACAAGCTGAATATCCCCGAGGCCCGTGCCGCCATGGATAAGTTCAAGATGGAGGCTGCCAACGAGGTGGGCGTGAACCTGAAGGAGGGCTACAACGGCCACCTGACCTCCCGTGAGGCCGGTTCCGTGGGCGGCCAGATGGTCAAGAAGATGAGTACCGTACGAACTGCGAGCTACACCCGTAAGGACAGAACTGCTGTGGGGCATGAGATAGAGGTTCGGTACATAGCGGGGATTGTTGTTTAGATTCTTGAATCGCACAGATGCCGCCCAATGGCCATTCAACCACAGGGCGGCATCTTTTATAGTGGAACAACAAACAAATCGACGACCATTGACACTATAGCAAAATTATCAGCAAAATATTGTTTTGCCAGTATTTATTACCCCACTCATATATCCTAAAAAATCATTGTAGCCTAATGTCCACCGATACACGCCGGGAGCAATTTCTTTTAGGTTCCACCGTTTGATTTTGTCACGCCTAATGGATACAGATTGCCTCTGCAGCGTTTTCCAGTCACTTCTTCCATGTGCAATTTCCTCCGCAAGTGACAAATTTACAACCGCAGGAATGGTATCTGCATCGATTACTTCAAACTCACGATCTACAGTTCGGAACTGCATCACATTTTCCTGTTCCATGAGCTGTTTGATCGTTTTTATGCAGCTGTCATCTCTGATGATCTCATCGTGCATAGAACGGGTGCTGAGTTCCGGAGTGATCGGAATCTTTCTTGCAAAGTAATCCTTCAGAACATCAGCTGAGCATTCCAAGCTTTTGTTCTGGCTCAACATAGAGTCATCTTGCAAAGAAAAACTCCACATCTCTGCATCTTTAAGTTGGCCATGCCGGTTAACTCTTCCTGCCGCCTGCAAAAGGGAAAGCAACGAGGACATTTCTCTGAAACCTGTTCGGAAGGAAAAATCTACGCCTGCTTCTACACATGAGGTGGCAACTAGTGTCCAATCTCTGTCGGAGGTGTCTTTCAGACGCTGCTTGATTCGCTTGATCGTCTTACTACGATCCTCTGGGGTTAATGCAGTTGATAGATGTTCGACACATCCCCGGCCATACTTTTGTGCCATATCCGATGCAATGACAGCGGCACTCTGAACCGTATTCAGAATCAGCAGCTGCGGCCCAGGAGAATTTGCCACCCACTCAATCAGATCCCGACGACTGACAGGGGACTCCTTGTTAAGAAATGCAATGCGATTCTGCTCATACGCCATCAGCTGGTTCCGAAGATCATAGCGGACTAATTCCGTTACTTTGGGCTGTGCCATGCCTATTTCCTTCAGACGATCGAGCTCCCAATAGCAAACAAGGGAACCTGATGCCAACACCCAATAGCAACTCCATTCGTCTGCCAAAACGTTCAGCCAACGCCATGCAAGGGGGAGAAGTTTGATGGGTAGTGCGTTATGTGCCTCATCCACAAAAATCACACTTCCCGGCAGCTCGTGAAGTCTTCGAAGCGCAGAAGGCTGACAGGATGACAGAGTTTCAAAGAAGGCAACTGCTGTTGTAACAATGATTGGTGCTCTCCACAAGGATGTTAGATAACGAGTATCAAAATCTTGAAAATCAGCGCGGGAATGCAGCTCTGCAACAACTTCTTCCGGATTCTCTTCCGGCAGTACCAACGCCTTTCGATAAATATCAACTGACTGTTGGATGATGCTGGTATACGGCAATACAACAAATATGCGGCGAGAGTTTCGCTGGGAAGCTTGCTGCAAAAGATGCGCCATCACAGCAGTTGTTTTTCCAGAGCCGACAGGACTATCGCACATTGAAAATCCACTGTTGATTTTTGCATTTCGGCACGCTTGATACATCTCACTACGCAGGAGGCTGCGTTCATCACCTCCACCGAGCTGGGACACATATTTATCCAACGCAGTAAGCCGCTCTTCTGCGCGTAGCAGCGGCATTTTTTTGCCTGTAGGAGCTTGTCCGTATGCGAGAGCAGTATCGCTGTGGTCAGCATCAGCGAGACAAGAAAGCGCCATACGGAAAAGAACATTTTGATCACCGTCATATGGCTGCGTTTCTTTGACAGCTTGAGACCGAAAAATCATCTCATGGCGACGAAGCAGTTCATCCAGTGTTTCGTCAGTTCGTTTCCGCACCTCCGCGTGTTCATCACGAAAAATTGCTTCTTCCCGTAGAGATTCGGTCTCCAAATCTGGAAGCCCTCTGTGGTGTGAATACACCATCAGCGCAGCATACAGACTATCTTGGCTATCTTGAGACTTCAAAGCGGCGCTTCCGGCATCTACATGATTGATTGGTAAATGGCGCTTTCCTCTATCCGAGCTATGCAGCACGTTTTGGTTTTCATCATCCAATTTTCCAAGATCATGCATAAGTGCACTTTTCTGCACGATTTCAGTCAAGATATCTTTGGCTTTTGCTGTATACTGCTCAACGCCTGCTACATACGCTGAAGCTTTTGCGTATACACCCCGAATATGTGCTTCGTAGGTTTGCGGCGGACAGCCGTCCCGGGAACTATGTGCAAGAAAGGCTTCCATCACAAGGTTACCAGATCAACACAGCTTTCAACCCGATCAAGAAGTTCCTGTGGCAAGGTGATCTTATCCTCATAATCATTCCAAGATGTAGATGGATCGTTGATATTTCCGAGCTTTTTCGGGGTTAATGCGTCAAGCAGCAGATACTCGGGACAACTTCCCAGAATGTTTTTATGCTCGATGTACCATGCGTGACGAATACGGACGTCGGGACGGATTGCAGAGCGATTCTGCTCATACGCATGAGGAATCAGCAGCTTCAAAAGCTCAATGTCCACGGCAGTACAACCACTTTTACCGGCATAGTTCGGATTGACAAAGAACGGCATACAGTATACGCCGTGTGCAACAATGCGATAGGCAAGCGGCGCCATGCCCGCGTTTTTCCCTTCCTGAACGCCGGCCTTGTTTGTGTTCGTTTGTCGAAGAATTTCAATCGGTGCAACGGACACACCCATTCCGAATTGGACGACACCGGTTTTGATAAAGCCCTTGTCTCCTCCATCTTCAAGGAATGTGTTGCCGAAAACACGGGCATCCCAATATTTTCGAACAAATGCACTGTCCATGAATTTGGAAGGATCATTTCCCATCTCTGCCTGAATTTGTTTCCTATCTCGTCCGCGATGCTCCAAAATTGAATACCGCTCCGCATTCCCGCTGAACTTTTCAGGAAGTGCTTTGAAGAATGGAGCATCGTGATCATCCAGCAGGTCACGCAGTTTTCGTTTGAAAGAGACCGGAGAAATTTCCCCACAGCCGTTGGGACGCTGCCGAGGATCACTTTCACGGTCAGGATCACCATTGGGGTTTGAATTGACAACTTCAATCACCAGTAGACCGGTTGCTCGCTTGATTTCTTTACTCATTTGTTGAATCCTCCTTAGAATTTTTTTCACTTTGCTCCTTCTTTGGAAACGCCGCCAGATAACCAATAAATAGCTGTGCCTTTTCTTCATCACTGAACCGGGTTTGGGGTGCCCAACTGTTCTGCAGCTTATCCACGATTTGCTCGCAAATCCGATACAGCCACCCGGCACGCCAGCTTTCTTTGTCGGCTTCCATAATTCCTTTCAGACGATAGCTTTTTGCCCACGAATAGTATGGCATGATCCTTTGACTCAGAATGTTCAGGGTACGAATCGGCGCTTCCGCCGCACTTTGAAACAGGGTGCCCCCCACAAACTGCGATGGAACCTCTCCGTTTCGTACCACCTTGCAGTATAGGGCGTGCAGTTCATCTGCCGCTTTGAGCAGCTGACCATAGAGATACGGTAGACTTTCCATATATTTCTCCTTTCCGATACGCTCGCGATAGAAGAGAAGTCCCATCAGCGCCAACATATCTTTTGCTTTTTTCTGCATTGGTTGACTCCAAGCATTTTTTGCGCTAAGATTTCCGAAAAATGAGCCGATACTCATTGCGCTCTCTGATAACCTGTGCAGATCGGCAGAGACAGACAATTTTGAGTCCATTAGAATTTCTATTCCGTGATATTGGGGAACTGGTTTGAACTTGTCCGTTGCCACCTCACCGCTCTGCTTCCAAAAACGGTTGAGAACATCTGCAATATCCAAAGGATACAGTGTTTTTGGTGTCCCAAACGGAAACGGCGGGAGATTGGCACACCCGAGTGTCCATTCTTCACTGCATTTTTCGAGTTCGTATGGATCTGTTTGGCGGGTATAGACAACCTTGGTACGAGCTTTGTCAATCTTTCTAAGGACAAAGATTGTTATCCGTTTTGCATTGGAATCTGTCCCAATTTCTTTTGTTTGCTTCAATTCTTGGATAAATTGTTTTGCCTGAGAGGAAAATGCTATACTCTTATCGCAGTTTTGCTTGAAGATTGCCGTAAATGAAACTGGTTGTTTTGGCAGGGATGACGGATATGCAAATAGAACTTCGTTTTTATCTGTATTGATCCATGTCGTATCTTTTTGTTCTGAACTGCCTGCCCACTCCAATGCTGCCTGTAAATCCATGCGCATTTGAGGAGAAATCGGATAACTTGCATTTTCGATTTTACCATATCTGGTCTGACAGCGTTGCTCTTTGAACATTGTTCGCAAAGTAACATCAAAGCCACCTGCCAGTTTTACATTGGGCATAGGTTCCTCAATCGCCTGAAATGGAATCCCGAATGCATCATTCAAATTCACTCTGCTTTCTGCGTGTTGAGCAGTATTCGCTGTCAGCAGACATTGATTTAACTCGCATACAAATCTTTCACTTACAGCCGGGGTTCCGTTTTCAATCAGCTTTACAGAATCAAAAGCAACAGAAAGTGAGCCGTAGTCGTCTTCTGCACTTTTGTCTTTCTTTCCCTGATAAAAAAGTACGGATAGTGCTAAAGATGTTTGGTCCTTTCGCTCTAACAATTCCCATGCTGTTCTCTCAAGTTCTTTATGCAAACCAGAAGCAGTTGCAAAGAAATTTGTTTCGTCAAGCAGTATTTTAAGTGGCTCATACTGAGTTGCGATACAATGAAGTTCCATAGGCGTTTTTTCCATGGATATCTTGTATTTTCCTTGAAACTTTTTGCTCCAATTGTAAGTGTTTTCTGTACACCACGCTCTCATTTCTGCAATACAAGCGTCATCTATTTTTTCAGGATGATTGCCGAGGTCTGCTATTTTCTTTTTTTTAGTATCGTCCGTGATTCGGTATAGTGGTGCAAGGTTCATGCACGGATAACTACCCTGATTTGACCCGTATTTCCGCAGGATCTTTCCAAGTTCTGCATCGACCGAAGAAATGCCGATTACCTTTCCGGCAGAGACTTTAATGCAGACACAAGGTGCGTTGCTGCGAATGTTTGGGATTGGTTGATATTTTCTGTGCCAACTCTGTGTTTTGATGTCTTCGTTGTGGAGTACTTTTGAAAGTTCATACAGCTCATTGATCACAGGCAATCACTCCTTTTCGGATATTCAAGCACTCCGTGATGAATACATAAATCCGTATCAAAAACAGCCTGATATTCGGAGCGGTATCCCTGTTGAAACATTCCGCGCAGCATGGATGGAATATGAATATCGGGAAGCTCCATGCAAACCTGTGTGCTCTCACGAAATGGGCCAAAATAAGATGGCGTAAATTCGCTCCACCCCAAAGACAGCGTTGCATAAGATTGACCTCGCAGCAAACGCCGATTGAACATTTCCTGATAGGCATGCCCCGGTGAGGTCGTGTGGCGATCCCATGTAAGTGCGCTCTGTGGAAGCTTTGACTTATTTGGATTTGGAACCACATCTGCATATAGCCGATAGCAGACATCAGTCAGCACCGTAGCAAACAGTTGATAATTGTTGCCCTTCTTAATGGAGTCACTTTTACGAAGTGGTCCTCCGTAATTCGTTGCATAGGAATGATAATGCGGGACAGAACACAACTCTACTTTCTTGGGAATTACAAGAACAGCCGGGCCCCAAAGAACACTTTCAAACAGGCTGCGCACGGCGGAATAGGTTGGTGCCGGATAGCTGCACGGAGAATCACCGCTGTCTGGTCTTGTCCAAAGCGCAGTATTCCCGGCAATTTCCATGGAGACTTGATATAACTTCAGATTCATGTGCATCGCTCCTCTCTATTTTTACGTTATAACATATTGCTATATTGAAATAAAGAAATGCGGAATAAACATACTACACTTTTCTGTTGTTTCCGCATCTAAAGAAAGACTGCTCCCCAATGATGCATGCTTCCTTTTGTATTTTCTTCGCGTCGGGGACAAACTGCGTTTTTTCAGTTTGGGTACCGCAGTGTGAAGAAAATTGCAGGTGTCCAGAGGGATGCAATCCCTTTGGCTCTGGGTTTCCAATAGGGGCGAGCAGCACCCTGTTGGCACACGATTTTGCTTAGCAAAGTCTAGTGTGTTATACCTTTTGCGACCGCTGACGCTGGAAAGGGGCTGTCACCGTACCGGACAGACCGTTTCCTGCGGCAGCAGAAGGACGGATATTTGCAGGCACGGGAGGCTTGCGGATATTCGTTCTTCGGGTGTAGGCGATGCAGCAAAGCGCAGGTTGAAGACCGAAACTGCGCTGCATTGCCGAGGGAGCAAAAGGTATATAAAGCCCGCCGCAGCGACGCGTCCCCGTTCTCCTAATACCACCACGGCAGTTCCAACCACACGTTATCCAGGGCTTGCGCTTCAGTTCTCTTCGCTCTGCTTTCAGACAGATGAAAACGCTTCGCCGTCTCCGTGAGCGGATGTTCTGTATCATCCTCGAAACCAAAGCGGTAACGGAGATACCGTTCCTCTCTGGCTTCGATCATTTCAAGCGTACGGTGGATATCGTCGTGATGCTCCTGTGCCAGATAAATTTGCTCCGGTGTCTGTCTGATAGGATCAGCAATGAAATTATGCATACTCCGAACTTCGTCTTTTGCAAGCTCGTCCAGAGAAATAATGTTGTTCAGATTCTTCGCCTCAAAGGATACATTCTGTGAGCGGATGTAGTCGATCATGGCGTTCCGTATTGCGGAAGCGGCGTATGTCAGAAATAGGTTTCCGCTGTCGGCATTGTAGCTGTCTATACAGCCAAACAACCCCAACGAGCCTTCCTGTGCAAGATCGTCAAGTGACATTTGCAGAGATCGGTTCAACTCCGCTTGTGCGCTCCACACTTCGCATGCTGTCTTTTTGATGAAGCGGAGATTGTTTTCAATCAGCAGATTCTGTGCATCGGCGTCTCCCCGCTTGGCCAACGCACAGAGCTGTTGGTTATCGGGTCTCTTTTCATGGTTTTGTAACGTACCGGTCATTGCAAGGAACATCTGCTTGACCGCTTCTGTGTCAATACCGGGCAGATGGGAAACGGACTGTGCCACCGCTTCACCAATCTGCTCTGCGGTGATTTTGCGATTTAGCTTTTTCTGCCCTTTGGTCAGCTCGGCATATATCTTTTTCACTGCTTGCGAGGTCAATCCACGGTTGGCAGACAGATCGTTACCGACCTCTTTCTTTACTGCTTGCACAGCAGACATGAACGAGCGCTGGATCGCAGTCAGGTCTGCCTGATATGTCGGGGCCTGCAATTTCTTTACATCGTCAACTGCTTCCGGTTGGCTTTTCAGCATACCGGCGACAGTTGCGTACAGCTGATTCTGTGCCGCAAAACCCTTGGCAAGTTCGTCATCCAAGTAACCGGATATCAGATTTGTGGTGTTGGCAAACTCCAGATTTTAAAGCAGCGCATTGACCACCCGCGGATTCACCTTGTGAGTATACAGATTTCTCGCCGCCTGCACCGACAGGCCAAGCTCGGCAATATCATAATTCAGGCGGTCAGGGGTATCGACCTCGCCAAGCAGGAAGTCGGTGGAGACATTGAACACACGGGCAATGCGAATGATATTTTCGTCACCCAGCTTGTCCGTCTTGCCGCTGATGAAACGGCTCAAAGAACTTTCCGAACAGCCGATGCGCGTAGCAAGCTCAGCCTGTGTGACTTTTCGGGATTTCATCAAGTCCTGTATGCGGTCACGGATTTTACCGGGGAGATAAGTTTGTTCCATTGCGGTATCCCTTTTCTAATGATATTATTACTTACAGGGAGAAGTAGTAATTGCGGATTTTTTCAGCTATCAGTTTTCTGCGCATTTCAAGGAAATTATTATAGTCTGCAATATCCATTTCCTCAAATCCGACAGGAATACAGTTCTGTTCCAAATTTCTACGAAGCTCAAAATCATCAACGATGCCACCATAGACAGGCTTCTTTGTTTGACACTGATCGAAAACCTTTTTCATATAGACACATGGTGCTTCATCGCTGATTTTGATATTGATCTCCTGCTGGAGGAACACATAGTTTGCGATCTGGTTATACATCGATTGTGGAACACCATTTTTCGTCAGATAGTTCTTGGGGAAAAGATGGTGAATGTCGCCTCTGTTTTCCAGCATAGCCTCCACGTCAACTTGTGTAGACAGGAAACCTCTGTCGTGGCTCTTTACCTGTGCAACAAGGAACATATTAAAGTACGGGCTGCTTGCAACAGAGGTATTCAAGCGCTGTACAAGGTTGACATTCCAAAACGCATCTGACAATTCGCCCGCTTCCGTGAGCTTAAGATATTCCTTAGGCTCATCGTAAGAGAAAAAGCGTTTGATATCGTAATCAAAGGAAGACTCGGGAGAGCCGGAATAACGACCTGTCAAGATCGTCAGTGCCAGCCAACGACGGACAATCTGCTCAATTTCATTGCTGTCAATTTTCCTTTCGCGCAATGCGAGGTAGAGCGCATATCCGAAGTTCAGCACGTTCTGGGAACGAATTAAGGATTTGCGAACAATACCGATAGAGCGGACTATCATCAAATAGCGCTCATAGTTGGTCTGATTCACAGCTTGCAGAACCGCTTCGTGAAGCTGCTTAAAGGAATCTTCCTCGATTTCAATTTTGAATTCTCTTGTTTCAAAATCACGGCCTGACAGCAAGCTAACAAGGTCAGCCAAACGACCTCGCTTGAATTTATAGGTGAATGCGACACGCAGAATGTCATTATATGTAGTTTTATATATGGGGTTGCTCTTAGCAGCCGCCCACTTGATTGCATCAAATTCCGGCAAGGCCGCGAATGCGATATCGTTGTTTTTGATATCTTTCAGATCTTCGGGTGATTCAAGCAAGTGGCAGAAATAATCAATTGTCTTGCGGGTGATATTGCCGCCATAAGTTTCGTTGGAGGAAATCTTGGACATGGCAAAGTCCGCCTGAGAAAGTACAACACCTTTAGAGTTGATACGAATAAAAATCTCCGTCACACTATCGATATCCAAGTCCTCAGCCAAAGTGATAACTCCAAGGCTGTTATTCTGAATACCACGAAGCCGGTTAACGATATTGTTTACCTGTGACATCTGATCTGTAATCTCATTCTTCTGGCAATATTCCATTACGAAGGAGAATGTATCAAAAGCTGGCTCCAGAACAGGGGCAATGTCAGGAATCCACTTGCTGCTTTTCAAAATGGCATTGTTTGCAACTTCGAATTTCTCTTCGACGGGGTTGAAAGCAATAGATATACGTTTCCATTTATAGTGGTCGTCCAACACCTCTTGTCCAACGATTGCAGCAGCCATTGCCGTAATACGCTGTTGCCCATCAATCAGAACCTTTTTGCCAGAGGACTTTGTTCCGTCCTTCAGCTTAACATCCGGGTTTTGCCATACAATGATGTATCCAACTGGAAATCCCTTATACAAAGAATCAACTAAGTCTCTGACTTTAGAGCTATCCCAAACAAAAGGGCGCTGCATCTCCGGGATTGCAATGCTTCCGGATTTTATATTTGAAAGCAATGTTTCAACTGTGTAGTTATTAACGCTGTAACGTGCCATACATTATCCCTCACTTCAATTTGTACTTTTTACCCGCCCCCCTGCCGATAATTTCGATCAATCCATTTTCATTCATCTGACGGGCGAGCAGATAGGCTCTCGTCTTTTTGACGTTCAACAGTTCCTGCAGATCTTCGTCGGTCATTTCGCCGTACTCTGCCAGATAATCCATCACAGTTTTCATCTGGGGTGTGATGGCTGCAGTGGCTTTGCCGGTTGTCGCCGGTGCATCTTCGCTTGCAGCACTGGCAGCATTCATATTCGGCAGTACGATTTTGAAAGCATTGGTCGTTGCCTCGATAGTGGGCTGTACAGGACAGTTTTCGTACAGCTTGAAAATACGTCGAATACCTGTACCGTAACTTTCAATCAGACGCAGACGGTGAAATATCTCTGCCAGTTTCTTGTTCCTTGGCTGAGAAACGCCGATGCGAATATCCTCAGTAGAAAGGCCAGGGAGAAGTCCGCCAAGCGAAATAAACTCCATCTTTCTGTCATTCACATTGATGATGATGCTGCCGCTGAATCCGTAATCGCGATGCACAAGAGCGTTGAGCAGAGCTTCACGAATAGCTTCTTCGGGGTAATCCTGCTTATCCGTGCGAACAACTCCTTTGATCGTGGAAACAGTCTTGTTGCACAGAGCAAGATAGTTTATCGCATCATCAAGCTGCTTGAACACGGAACCTCCGAACTCCTTGCTGTCACGAAACTCTGTGCAGAATTCATCTTTGAATACGGCAATTTTAGTCGTGTGATGGCATTGGTCTGAAAGCAGCAGAGCGAGGTTGGTGTAAATATCGTTCTGCGTGATGCCAAGCGCACGATATTTCTCGACGGAAAACTCCACACCGTAGCGCTGGAATGCAGTTTTGGCAGCATCAAAGGTCAATTCCTGTTCCAAACTGCGGGAATCTTCGTAGGTATCACCGTCTGATTCTTTTATCATCTGGCGAATCTGTTCGGGGGAAGCCTGCACACTGGACGCACCTTGGCGAACATAAACGCCGGTAGGCTTCATACCTTTGGACTTCAGATAGTAGGGCTTATAGCTGCCTTCACCGACTTCAATCCGAATTACCTTATTATCTTGGAGGACATACCGTACGAACATGGTCACATCCGGTGCGATTGCATCACGGATGACGTTGGTCAGACGGGTATAGGTTTCATCCACATTGTCAATGCCAATCTGGTTGCCTTTATCATCAATACCGAGATAGATCACGCCGCCGTCCGTATTTGCAAATGCGATGACCTCCTTATAGATGTCATCGATCATCTGAGATTTATATTCAATGCGCTCGCTTTCATATTGCATATACAGCACCTCCATTGTAGCTTACTTATATTATACTCATATTTTCATGATTTTCAACGGAGCGAAGTGAAAATTCACTTTTCATTCACTCCGAGCTGTGAAAATCACTTTAACACCGACTCGCCGCCCTTCCGCACTTGCATTTCTGCAAGAAACGCGGGAGGGCTTTTTTGATTTCTTGCAATACCTCCTGATTTTTTCGGTCTAAGGCTTTTTCTCCGTATATTCAGTTGACAAAGAGATTTTTCGGAAATATTGAAAGGAGAAATGCCTATGACAATTTTTGAAGCCGTGAAAACAACGGTCGCGCCGAGAATGGCGGCGGAACATTTCGGGCTGAGTGTCAGCCGAAACGGGATGGTCTGCTGTCCCTTTCATGATGACAGGCACCCGAGCATGAAGGATAACCGTGCGGAAGCCAAGCGAGAGGCCGACAACGTGCTGCTGTTTCTCCGCTCCGAGGGCTACATCCGCCTGAAGGCCGACAGCGCCATCCCCTCCGCCGCGCTGTACGGCATCTATTGCCTGTGGTGCAGCGACAACGCCTACAAGC
>ERZ791858.1537-NODE-1537-length-12310-cov-8.448144_pt1 | contig 12310 bp, 9 predicted proteins | sample MGYA00510284_ERZ791858 | MGnify/ENA primary metagenome ERZ791858 (study PRJEB30046, sample SAMN00792077) | human gut metagenome | study: EMG produced TPA metagenomics assembly of the A metagenome-wide association study of gut microbiota in type 2... | reverse complement strand
GAATTTGGCTAATTCAGCTGGGCTCTATTTGGCGATTTCAGACGGGCTCTAACAATAAAGTTTCAAATAATGATTAGCTGAAGATTCAGCAATATCTTTTTCATGGAGTTGATGAATCTTTACGGCAGTCTTTTTTATACTTTCGGTCTTTGTTTTCTCATCAGCATACTGGGCATCATAGATTCTCTTCCCTTCAAGATAAAGGTCTTCCATGGTAGATATTTCCATAGCAGTCTCCTCATTTCAGCATATACAGATTTCTATTTTCCTTTTTATTATAGTGCTGAAGCTGAAGAGCCGCCAGATCCAATATTTTATTTAACCATAAAAACAAGAGGCTTTGCTGCCTTAAGCAACAAAGCCTCTTGTTAGCATTCCTCAGTCATTTCGTGATTTCTTGATTATCAATAATCATGCGGTAAAGTTTTTCCAGATTTACCTTTCGGACTCTCGTTTTTAATTCACATTCCCAAATTGTAAGTACACGCCACCCGGCATTTTCTAAAAGTTTCTTTTCTTCCGCATCCCTCTGAACATTGCGTTCTATTTTTTTATGCCAATATTCTTGGTTGGATGCAGGCCAATGAAATCTTCCGCAGTCATGATGATGCCAAAAACATCCGTTCACAAAGACAACAGTCCTATATTTTTTTAGGACAATGTCTGGTTTTCCTGGAAGTCCTGAGCAGCACTTCCGATACCTCAGCCCTTTGGAAAAGAGAAATTTTCGAACGAGTTCCTCTGGCTTTGTATTTTTACTTTTAATATGCGACATATTTAAATGCCGCTGTTCTTTCGTATGATTATCTGTCATTCTCTTGATCAATATATTTCAAAATTTGCAGCGCAATAGCCTTTGCCAGCATAGGCGGAACTGCGTTGCCTACCTGCTGATATTCCGAATCCTTAGAACCGAAAAAGCGAAAAGAATCAGGAAAAGTCTGCAGCCTAGCTGCTTCCCGAATAGAAACTGCACGGTTTTTTTCTGGATGAATCCACATTGATTTCCGTACATTTACAACAGTTCCGCAAGGTTCAGAATAAAGAAGTCTTTTATAGATTGTATTTTGCGTTCTTTCGGTATTTGTATATGTATTATCCTTAAATTCTTTAGGAAGATCATGAAAATTCTTTCCGGGTTTAATAAGCTTAAAACGTTCCATTGCTACAGATGACGTTTTAGTTATGATATGGTTGTAGATTTTTCCATCATTATCCCGCAGTAATGCTAAAGTATTCTTTTCTGCGCCTTGATTTTTGTTTACGAGAACCCCATTGTCTTCCTCTGAAGAATAATAAGGTTGACATTCAGACAAATCAGCAATTGCATCCCGTACTGTTGAAACATTGTAATTTCCTTTATCTGCTTTAGGCAGTTCTACAGTATCCGTGTATCTCTTTTTTACACCAATAAGCACAAAACGTCTCCGCTTCTGCGGCACTCCAAATTCTTCAGCAGAAAGGATTCCTTTATTGATAGCGTAGCCATTTTCCCCTGCTCCTAATATACTGGTTAAATAATCATATACAGCACAAGACTGCACTTTTGCGGTCAAATCCCCAATTTCATTATTCTCATTTAAAATAGTATAATGAGCGTCAATATCATTATCAAAAATTTCCTTGACCCGTCTCAACATTTTTTGATAAGCAATTGAAAGCTTCAAAACAGATTTCAACTGACATTTTTCCGTCTTTAAATCTCCCGTGCTTAAAATAAATTGGAATAAGTTGCTGTCAGCTTCCTGTATTGGAAGTATTTTATCGCTGAATTGAACAACAGTATCTTTTTGCCACAAATGAATTAATCTTTTTATTTCTGCAAGGTGCCTATCTATCGCTGTTTCCAGTTTTTTATCATTTGTTGAATCTTTTTGCCAAATATTCAAAAGACGATAAAGTTTATCATTCCATTTATTTGATTCGATTTTATTCAAATCTGAGACAATTTCCGCTGCATCATTAAAAAGGAATTGTTTATCCAGCAGAAAAATAGAATCATCTTTTGTTTTGATATGATACTGCTCTACTATTTTTTCATCTTTCTTCTCTATATAAAAACGATGGATTTCGGATTTCAACATACTGACATTTTCCATAACAAAGGCTTTAGGCTGAATTGCAAGAACCGCACGGATGTATTCTTTCACTAATTTATTATTTAAATTGATTGCCTGATTATGCTGCCGGTTGGCATTGCTGAACCCTTGGCAGGGAGGTCCCCCAATAACAACATCGATACCGCCGTATTTTTCATTCAGTTCTTTAAAATCCAGACCATTTACGTCCTCATACCAATCCGCTTGCTGAAAATGATTCTGGTAGCTTGTTTTAGCATTCTTATTTTTTTCTATGAACGCTTTGATATCAAAGCATCCAGTCTGTTCAAATCCCAGGCTTAGACCTCCTGCACCTGCAAACAAATCAATCAGTTTAAATTTAGCCATTTTTCTTATCCAATCCTATAATTCATTATTCTCAAACCGTTGTTGAAGCAGTTTCCAACATTCTTCTTTTTTACACCATTGGGTGATATTTATCCCCCGAACTTCAGGCGCTTGAAAATGATTCCATACTTTTAAAGCTAATTCTTCTATAATGATGTTCATTTCTGGAGAAATCATTTGGTTATCCCAAATATAATCAGCATCATACTTGTCATTGTAATACTTTCCCAGCAGTGCCATAACATAATAATTGATTTGTGCTTTATACCCACCAAAATTGAGGCCTGCAACAATGCGGTCACACTGCTGAAACATGATAACCTTTGCTATCATGTCTTTATAAGACTTCAAGGAAGGCTTAGGAATTTCGCCCTGTTTTATCTTGTCGGAAAAAATGACAAAATTGCTTTCCAGTCCTTTGCTGACATAGTAAGGATATCCCATATAAGCCATGATACACTTAGCTGCTACAGTTTTGGAAATACATCTGCTTTTAGGAATTCTTTCCTTAAATTCTTTTTTTGCTTTAGCCGTTGGCTGTCTGTTCAGTTCAACCATATATTGGCCCCTGGCTCTTTCATAAAACCACTGCTCTGTTGCTTTTCCCTTAGCAACAGGGATAAAAGTATGTCTGGACAGCCTTTCCATTTGAATATGATAATCATCATTCGCATTGAAATCAGACATATTAATTTTGTTCTGGCTGTTAGCATATTTTGATATATTAGCTGCAATTTCTCCAGCTTTTTCTGTATCTTTTATTACAGAAAGTTTGATTTGTACATTGACATGCTTTAAATCTAATTTATTTTGAAATGCATTATAAATAGAAGCCGTTGTTTGCCCACCATTTACAATCTGCCAGCCAGTTATTTCCCGTATACTGACAATTCGATCTGAAGATTTTGCTGAATCCAATTCAATTGCATCAGCAATTGTGGAGATTCCATTGTTATAAGCCATGAACATTTCTGGTTCACTGGCAAGGGACGCTTTGATTCCTTTATTGACTTTGCCTGTTGCCTGCAGATAGGAACGCACATTTTTCTGGATTAACTCCTGTCCTTCATCTTTATAAATCAAGGCCAGCAATTCTCCAGGCATAACACCTACATAGCAGTCATATACTGGATTTTCTTCGGCAACCTTTATCATCGTAAGTTCTGTATGATATTTATTTTTAAGGCGGATGACTAAAGGTTTATATTCTACATCTCCCGAAAAAACGATTTGGTACAGTCTTTCTATATCGTAAACATCGAATTTAATAGCAGTTCCTTTATATTTCATATCATCAGGAACGTAATTTTTGGCTTTATCATTAGTAATAAATATAACGGAAACTGATTCAATTTCCCTAGATACCGCATGTATTGCATCATAAGCCTGGTATCCATCACTCGTTGGTTCCAAATTTTGAAAGAAATCAGTATCGCATGTTTTGAGAAATTTTACTGCTTTCTTAATATATTTATCAATATCTTTTTTCCACAGCATCTCAGGCTCTGGTTTTGACTCATATTTACATACCAACAATGTGAGGGAATGAAAATAGCTGTTATAAGCATACCCATCCAAACGCATGTTTTCTGCGTCTTTTTTAAACTCCACCAGGGACATATCGGCTAATGCCGGGACCCTTTCTTCCAAATAGGACAGAAACACCTCTTTAAAAGAAGTATTAGCTGTAACCAAGCCATGATCAATACGGTACTGCTTTATTTCTCCATTAATTTCGGTATAAAAATCCTGCAGTTTGGAATCCATAACTAACTTTGCACACCTTTCATTAAATCTTTCTCACTTATAGCAAAATCCAGGCACTGCCCAACTGCCAATTCATACTGCAAATTAAATATTTCAGGAGGAATATCACGCACCGAAATTTTTGGAAAGCCATCTATAATTTCAAAGGAATATCTTTCCCGTTCTGTGTAGCAACTATCATAATAGTCTTTAGCTTCATCCAGATATCCAATTCGGAACAATTTTTCATTAAAATGCTGCAATGCCAGAATATTTTTCTGCAGCAGCACTCTAATTTGATCAGCCATTTCCGGCAGCTTCATTCCTCCATTTTTACTTTTTCTAAGCGCATAGAATTGCAAAAATAATTTGCCTTTCACATCATTCCTGTCCAACTGATGAGCACTGTTAATATGTGCCCGATAGGGTATTTGTGTAGAACAAGTCTTTATTTCTACAGCATTCTTCCTAATATAAAAATCATGGGTGCTATTTTCACTTTCCCAGTAAAATACGCTGTTGGTTCCTAATGTTTTAATCAACTCATCTAAAAAGAGCAGTTCTCCAAAAAGGCCTTGTTCTTCAGCCTCAGAGAGAATCACTTTTCGTCCATGAATAAAGAATTTGTTCCATTTTCCCACAATTTGCAGTATGCAGTCAACTGCACTTTGAGAATCATCTAAAGCATCAATTCCACGCCTTATATCTTCGGCAATTATTTCGAAAATATATGCCTCCTGACCGATACCCTGCTCAAATTTAAGATACAATTGATTGTTTTCTCCATATTCTGGTATCTGAACAATCTCCGTATGGATTCCTTTCCATTGCGGCAAGTGAGCTTTTTGTACTTTTAAAGGGATGGGGATTGATAATACTCTAACCTGTAATCCTACTTTAATGGAGTAAATAAGACCTAAACCGTTAGCACATTTATATTCTCTGGAAATTAAATTTTCCAGAGAATATTTTTTTACCAAAAGATCCTGAAATAAAGCATTGTAAATTTCCTGAGTCTTATTCATCTTCCATCTCCACTGCGACTTCATTCAGCCGATAAAATTTCAGTTCACCCTGTTCTTTTCTGTCTGGAAAAACAACAGCAAAAGCATACGGTGCTTTATTATCTCTTGTTACTATATCTTCAGCAACCTTTAAAATAGGGTATAAAATTAAGAAGCCATGCGTAAATTTACGGACCTTAGCTCTTACTTTCCTTGCAATAACTGATTTGCTTTTTTCGGATGCTTCTATTTTTTTTCTTTCTTCGTTTGCTTTCTTCCTCTCAACATTACTCAAATCCAGTTCTTCATCTCCTGCGGACGTAAGAACATGCAAATCCCGTGTTATCCTGTTAACTACTGCATCTTGATTACGATTATTTCTAGTGATTCCATGTACCTCAATGGGAACAGCAGACTGAGTTGCAATAACAGAGTATTTCTCACCCTGTATATCTGCCAAACATACAGTCCAGTCCGTAAGGCCATTGCATCGGTTCATTGCTTCAATATATTCAGCTATATGCTTACTGCTTGCTTTTAATGCAGTTCTCGGAGTTTTATAGTGCTTAAAAAATTCAATAACAGAATTACTTGGAACACCAATCCAAAATGTTTTACCAACAGATTTGGGTCTGCCCAGCAAATTTTTGTAAGTACGTGTACTTCCATCTAAATCAAGTCTGTACTTATCAAGACTTGACAGAAGACTGTCCACAGCCTCATAATTTGCTTCCAATGTTTCCGGATCCGAATCCATCAGCCGTGTCTGAGTAAGTGATGCAGAAAAATCCGCTTGATAATCTGCACCTGTACGAATTTTATTTCTGGCTGAAATCAATATGTTGGGGTTCGAGGCGACTTTAAGGCCAAAATGCTCAGGATTGCTGCCAACTGTATTCATATCATCAAACTGTGCTGACAGATCTTCGGCAGAATATGAAATAATTTCAAATTTATTTAGTAACTCAGCGGTAGTAAACAGTCTGCAGACATCTATATATCCTGGTCTATAGCCAAACCATCTTCCCATTTGCAACAAGGTATCCATTGCTCCGGCATTTCTTGTAAAATAACTGATAGTCAAGCCCTCCAGCGTAAGGCCGCGGGAAAGTTTATCGCCCCCAATGACAATGACATTGAACGGTTCACCTCTATGATTCTGATAAATTAAAGAATCTTCCGATTTGCCATTTACTGCCAGTACTTTTATCTTTTCACTCCCGCTTGATATAATTCTTACAATCTCATTCCAAACAGAATCAAAAGAAAATAAACTGCAGTCATCCATATATCTGGAAAATTTAATTTTCATTTGCTTTGAAGTAATGACATAATCCTCTTCATATATATTTTTTAATTCTTGCTGAATATCTGAATCATTGTATTTAATGAGATTTGCAATATTCCCAAGCATTCTACTCAGCTTTTTCTTAATTTTTTCCTGTTGTTCAACAAACCGTACTATATGAACCAGCATAGTATTGGGAACATTCTTCTGGCCTCGCAAATTTCTGACTGCAGTAGAAATCATAAAGTATTTAATAGCTGTTTCTAATTCCTTAGGCAGTTCTCCTACAGGATCATCTTTTTTAGTTCCTTGGGTTAAGAAATCAGCTCCTTCTTTAATAGGCCGTATTAAGGGCATTGGTTCCGCAGAGTCATCATCGCCCAAACCAAAAAATTCTCTTGCACCAATATACTGCTGGGGGCATGGCGTTTTTGCAATAAAATCTTTTGGAAATAAATCTTTTCCATATTCATCATTCTCAGCCCTATGAGGAATAAAAATGTTGGCAAAAGGCGTCGCTGTATACCCGACATAAGATTTACATTGAAAAAGATTAAGCATTTTTCGTATCAAGCCATTAATCTTTGTTGCATTATTTTCGTCTTTTTTAGTATTAATAGATGCCTGGTCAGCTTCATCATCAATAATCAATGCTGGATACTCTGCAGGAATACAATTTTTTCCATCTTTTGATTTTGATACAGAGATTTGGCTGTTTTTTATTAATTTTATAATTTCATTCAATGGAGTGGAATTTTTTTTAGTTACAATAATGTATGGCGGCAGATAAGCTCCCTGGGTGTTTTTTGTATTAATATCGCCGTTTTCATCTCTGTTTGTAAACGACTGTAGTTTTTCTTTGGCTTCATAACCAAGGCCCAGTTTCCCAACACCTATAATATTTTCCTCTATTTCTTTTAATCCAGGCATTTTTCGGCTTGTTTCAAAGCCTAAAACTTCTTCATCAATTCGTGACTGGGTCTGGCTACGCAGACTGTTCTGCATTCCAGTCAGTACTATAAAAATACGATATCCAGCACTAAACGCTTTATTAATTAAGCCAATATAATGTGCTGTTTTCCCCGACTGCACAGCCCCATATACAAGACCTCTCCGTTCTTCTTCATTTCCGCTTTGAGGATTAGCCAGTAAATCCATTACCTGGTCCGTCGAATCATCCAAATCTGCTATGGCAATTCTGCTCCAATGTTTATTTTCACTAAGATAGGTCTTATATCTTTCCCAATAGGAAAGATTGGTTGATGAATCTTTATATTTCGTCCACCAATGACGATGCCTTTCTTCCGAACCTTTAATAACAATACAGGGACTGTGTTCCTGCGTAACTTCTTCAAATAAAACTTTTTTTAAGTTTTCAGTATCTGATACCAGTGCTTTATACATATCTGCTGTTTGTTGGACAGCATCTTTAATTGGAATTCCTTGTTTTTCAACTAGATTTATGCACCCCATAGCTGCTGCATTATATAAAGACCGCTGTCTTTCGTCAAGATTGCTAAGATCGCTAATCATGCTGTTCCTCCATCATTTTGTTTATATCTTCTTTCAAATAAGAATAAATACTCATATCCAGAATCGTATTCTTTATTTCATCCTTCGAAAATCCTTGTTTTAAAAATATTGTAATGAGCTGCTGAATTTCCAAAAGATCCTGTTTCTTTTGCTTTTCATCACGGACAGTTCCTGTATTGACCATATTTAATAAATCATTTCTCATAAAAGGTGCAAAATTTTCAACCAAAGATAAGTAAGCCCGCAGCTGCTCTTTGCCATTATCATCTAACTGCTGCCTAATTTTCGTCAGCAGAGGATGCTTTTTGTTGATTTTAAAAGAATAATATCCATTATTTCTGACTTGTTCCCATACATAATCCAATATAGGAACATTCTCTTTTCTCTTGGTATATGACCCTCTAGCATTAAAGATTTTCATTGAACGGGCTGTAGTATCATCAATAGCTGACATTAATTTTTCCCTGATATAAACAGGCGGAGATGCATGCGCCTTTTTAATATCAATTTTCCAGTCAGCATCTGCCTCTGCTGTAATATCGACTTTTATTCGCGCCAAATTAAATGCCATTTCTTTTTTTATAAGATTGAACCATGTTCCGTATATAATCAGCCGTCTGTTTCTGTATAAATAAATTCCCTGATTCCTGTACCAGCCTTTAATGCCCTTAGCTTGTTCATACTCATATTCAGATGGGTACATTGTTTTATGCGGGAGCACATAGGGCTGAATGTACGTACAGGTCTTGTAACTTGGATCCCATACTTCTTCATCTCCAAGTTCCTGGGTGGCACTGTTGCTTAAAGCAAAAGGATCCCATGGTTCAAGCGGTCCATTTCCATTGACATAAATTTTTAGTTGGTCTTCTGCTATAAATTTGTGAAAAACCAATTGAAGATGATTTGCTACTTGATCAATAACGTTATAAAAATGCGTTTTTTTCTTTTCTTCGTCACTTTCATCAGAAAAGAGATCCAGTTTGCTGATAATCACAGCAGTTCCGTGATTGGGACAAACCGAAAAATAAGAAGTGTAATTGTCAGAGTCATCAATGATCAATTTCCAACCCAAATTGGCTACTTGATCTAAATCCCAGGATGCATTACTTATCTGACCATTCTGCAATGAAGCAACAGTTACCATAAGCCCCATAGAAAAAGCAGCTGTTTTCATTCCCATTCCAAATCTTCCTAAATCTTTTTCAGAGCGAGGAGATTCCGGATCGGACGAACCGATTTGCATATTTTTATACAGTTCTTCCTGCCCCATTCCTGTTCCATTGTCAATGATAGAAATAAGCTGATTTTTCCAATCAAAATTAATATAAATCTCGCTGGCTTCTGCAGAAATAGCATTATCTACAATATCAGCAACAGCTGTTTCTTCGGAATACCCAACAGATCGAAGAGAATGAAGTAAAAGGGATGCCTGGGGTATAGATTCAACAGTTTTTATCATATATGCTTCTCCCTCCTCATTGATAGAGTGACAGATCTGTCTTTTTTCTTTCTGTACTCTACTTTAAATTGTACAATATTTTATGTGAAAAATATTGTACACATTATGGTTTTTTTATGGTTTTGTTATCTTTTAAATATCACGTCATTATGATATTCCAAAAATTTAATTTCTGGTTGGCATTTATCTGGCATATTAATTTTTTGTCCATCTAAGTCTATTAACCATTCTTTAGTTGTTTCATCTATTCTCGAATTTTCTTTCAAAACATTAGATACAATAATGCGAAAGTATTTATCTATAGTGATAAACCCCTGGTCAAATGCTTTGTCATGAAATGCATTGAGGCAAAGTCCATTACGGGGATTGATTTTTTCTGTATAATTCTCACTTTCCGCCCAAGGTTTAATATGGCTAGCTATTAAAAATTCCGGAACATTAATTCCTGTAATGCAGCACCGATAGTCATAAGCACTTAATACTGCAGTCCGAAAAAAATTCTGTCCTACCCGTTCTTTAGCAATTCGTTCTGTATCGTATCCACTGTTTTCTATCCCCAAAGTTTCCTTTATATGAAATTTAGTTTCCGCATAATCGCTATTACCGCAAAGTTCATTATAGATTTTAGCCAAAAGAGTATAGTCCTGCCCAAATTTATCCCATACTCTTTTATCCATCTTACTTCCATGAGATAACCCACTGACATTTCGATCGTGCAGTTCTTTATCAAAATGTGCCAGATTGCACATTTTCATAACCAACGCAGCAGGCGTTCTCCCCAGATTATTGGCAACCTTCTGCAGCAATGGATTCCCCGAAGTAATTTGTCCAAAAGGCACAGCATAAAATAACGCAAGGGCTATTAAGGTTTCCTTTTCATCCCAGTTTTTTCGTATATTCATATGCTATATTCTTCCAATCGTCTTATGAACAATAAAATATAACTTTAAAAATTCATAAAATCTGATATCTGAATCCATTATAGCATAACAAATTATCTCTAAAAACCCTGGCCATGCAATACAGTGCCTAAGTATATCCGGCATCCTGATCCGCGGCCGCTATCTCTAACCAATTGGGCAGGCTATAAGAAATTGGCAGTTGGCTTGTAAAGGGTCTGGCAGGCAGCGGCTAAGGGGCTAAGTGGTTGCGTGGCTGTGTGGCTAAGTGATTTGAGTCGAACTTTTTCTCTGCTTGTCAAACGGGTCGTGCTGACGCCAGACAGGCAGCCCGTTTCAACGACCCTAACCACTTAAACACTTAACCACCTAAACACTTAATCACCTTTCTTATCCTCGTTGGTCGTTCATCGTGGCCCCCTGGGCGGCCGAGATGGGCTCCCCTGCGGGCAGCCCCTACGGCGTTGGGGTCGGAGATTCTCGTTGAACCGATCATTCCCTACGGCTTCTTGTCGGAGGTTCCGTTAAAAATCCGTAGGGTGCGGACCCAGGGTCGCGAAACGATCCCGCCTGATCCGCCCGTTCCGCCGGATTTTCGATGTTCCCCGTACCCCTGTACGCCCTTCCCTGGCCGCCAGTTTTTTCATTCGTTCAAAAGCATCCGCCTCCGGCAGATGGTCTCCTTTGGCGTGGGACGTGAGACGGAAAGGCGCCTTGCCGCTTTTCACCCTTATTTTAACATCTTTGATTGGGTGTTTTTACGTCTTTTTCAATCTTCTAATTCATTCACTGCTCAAAAACTACCTTTCATCCTGCAGGGTATTGCCTATACAGAAACATACATGTTATGCTGAACCCATGACCCTTACAAAATACAGCAAAAGAAGGTGACGAGTTGCAGAAAGAAACCATCATTGCCCAGGAACTCACCAGTTATTCCATGATCGAACGGTTCGACACCGCCTGCTGCCGGCTGCTGGCCAACAAACCCATCCTGGCCTGGCTGCTTCGGGATACGGTGAAGGACTACCAGGACTGTTCCATTGAAGAAATCATGGACTGCCTGGAAGACACTCCACAAGTCCGAACCGTTGCCGTGGACCAGGACGTGAAGAACCAGGAACCTGGCAAGATTATTGGTGACAGTACCGCAGACAAGAGTGTGACAGAGGGAGTTGTTCTATACGATATCCTTTTCACCTCCCGTTTGCCCAAAACCAACGAAACCTGTCAGATTATCGTCAATGTGGAAAACCAGAACCGCTGGAACCCTGGTTACCCCCTACTGAAACGGGCCGTCTACTATTCCAGCCGGCTTATTTCCCGGCAGAAAGGAACCGTGTTCTTCGGCGATGACTATGGGAAACTGGAAAAGGTCTATTCCATCTGGATTTGTATCAAAGTACCCAAAGCCTGGCAAAATACCATGACTGTATTTTCCCTGGAGCCAAAATCGTTGGTGGGTGCGGGAAAATATGATAAAATGGAATATGATATGGAAACGATGGCAGTCCTCGGATTGGGGAACCATGAAAGTCCCCGGAAGGGTATCCTGAAACTTCTGAGTGTGCTGTTGACACCGGAAATAAAGCCAGAAGAAAAACGGGGGATTCTGGAACAGGACTACCACATCCCCATGACGGTAGAGATGAAAAAGGAGGCGGACACCATGTGTACATACGGACAATCCATCCTGGAAGAAGGCATGCAGAAAGGTGAACAAAAAGGCCGCCTTAAAGAACGGGAAGCCAATATTGTCGCCATGCTGAAAGAAAAAATCCCTATGGAAACCATTTCCCGGATTACCCATTACTCTCTGGAACAGATCCAGAAGTTGGGGAAATTGCATGGATTGCTTTAGATTGGAAAAGGCCGCCGGAAAATCCGGCGGCCTTTTGGTTCATCGTTGGTCGTTCGTCGTGAGTCGTTTCGGA
>ERZ791858.1534-NODE-1534-length-12325-cov-3.742543_pt1 | contig 12325 bp, 8 predicted proteins | sample MGYA00510284_ERZ791858 | MGnify/ENA primary metagenome ERZ791858 (study PRJEB30046, sample SAMN00792077) | human gut metagenome | study: EMG produced TPA metagenomics assembly of the A metagenome-wide association study of gut microbiota in type 2... | reverse complement strand
ATCGTGTATGTTTTGGTGGTCGCAAGTGACACACTACTCACAAGTTCTTGTACACTCCACAGTCGTAAATTCCCGACTAAGCCATCGGTACATATCTGTATAGTCTTGTATATGACATTATACAGACTTCATCTAAATAGCTTTTCCTTTCTTAATATTTGTTTTTCTTTGCTACTTGGTTTTCGTAGACTTATACCATTACTCAATTACAACCATCAAGGTTCTACCCTATAGTTAGCAAGGCTGTTTCAACTTGCACTGGTTCATTTCCTGTAATTCCAGTAGTTTTAAGTTACCAACTAGTGTTTTGGATTTTAAACACCTTTGAGTGTATTTACTCACATTTGTTGACATTTCTGATTACATATGTATCCCTCTTGTCTGATCGATCATTCGATATACATATGCGGATCGATCTATGTATTCCTGATGTAAACATTCCCTATAATCCGCATCTGGTAATATAATAATACAGCAGTGGTTTTTCCCTGTAAACCTGATTTCTCCGGTTCTATAAAGTATAGGGTATAAACCACTGCTGTATTTCTGTTATAGCTTTATTGTATATCTGTCCGGTAATCCGCCGCAGAATGCTGCTGAATATACATTACTGTTCACTCTGTTCTCAGTAACACGCCTGGCGATGCACAGAATTTATGCTGATCGCATAAATTCGCGCGGTATGTCTCGGATTTTCTCTTTATTTACTGATTCCCTTCATGGAAAGGCTGATACGTTTTTTCTTCATATCAACACCAAGAACACGGACATCCACGATATCTCCCACACTGACTGCTTCCAGCGGATGTTTGATGAATTTCTCGCTCATCTCGGAAATATGGACCAGGCCATCCTGATGCACACCGATATCCACAAAAGCACCGAAGTCAATAACATTGCGGACAGTTCCCTTGAGGACCATGCCTTCTTTCAGGTCTTTCATATCCAGGACATCGGTACGGAGGATCGGTTTCGGCATCTCGTCACGTGGATCTCTGGCAGGTTTTTCCAGTTCCTTTACGATATCACGTAAGGTTGGCTCTCCAATCTCCAGCTCCTTTGCCAGTTTTCCGTAATCGCGGATCTGCCCGGAAATACCGGTAAGCTTACGCTCTGCCACATCTTCCGGTGTGTAGCCCAGCTTTTCCAGGAGTTTTTTTGCTGCGTCATAGCTTTCCGGATGGACACTGGTTGCGTCCAGAGGATTTTTGCCTCCTGTGATCCGTGTGAAACCTGCACACTGCTCAAAAGCTTTCGGACCAAGCTTGGCAACCTTAAGAAGCTCTCTTCTTGTCTGGAAACGGCCGTTTTCCTCACGGTAGGCTACAATATTCTTTGCGATGGCCTTGCTGATTCCGGAAATATACTCCAGAAGGGATGCAGATGCAGTATTCAGATCCACTCCGACCTTGTTTACACAATCTTCCACAACGCCGTTAAGGGCTTCTCCCAGCTTTTTCTGGTTCATATCATGCTGATACTGACCGACACCGATGGATTTCGGATCGATCTTTACAAGCTCTGCAAGCGGATCCTGTACACGTCTTGCGATGGATGCGGCGCTTCTCTGTCCAACATCGAAATTCGGGAATTCTTCTGTGGCAAGCTTGCTTGCGGAATATACAGAAGCACCTGCCTCGTTGGTGATAACATACTGGACCTTTTCAGGGATTTCCTTAAGAAGCTCCACGATGATCTGCTCGGATTCTCTGGATGCCGTTCCGTTTCCTACAGAGATCAGTGTCACATGATATTTGCTGATAAGCTTTTTCAGGGTTTCCTTTGCGGCACGGATCTTGGTCTCATTGGTTGGTGCTGTGGGATAAATAACTGTGGTATCCAGAACCTTTCCGGTAGGATCTACCACTGCCAGCTTGCATCCGGTACGGAAGGCAGGGTCCCAGCCAAGAACTACCTGTCCTGCAATTGGAGGCTGCATGAGAAGCTGCTCCAGATTTTTGCCAAAGACATGGATGGCACCGTCCTCTGCTGCCTCTGTAAGGGCGCTTCGGATCTCACGCTCAATAGCCGGTCCGATGAGACGTTTATAGCTGTCCTCAATGGCTTCTTTCAGAACAGGTATAGTGTATGGATTATCGCGGACGATCACCTGTTTTTCAAGATAACGGATGATCTCTTCCTCAGGTGCAAGGATCTTCACAGTAAGGAATTTCTCTTTCTCACCACGGTTCAGAGCAAGGACACGATGACCTGCAAGCTTTTTCACCGGCTCCTCAAAGTCATAATACATCTCGTATACAGACTGCTCCTTCTCATCTCTTGCGGCAGAACATATAGTTCCCTTATCCATTGTTCTCTTACGGATACTGATACGATAATCTGCTTCATCAGAAATGTGTTCTGCAATGATATCTCTGGCACCGCTGATGGCCTCTTCCACAGTTTTGACTTCTTTTTCCTCAGAAAGAAATGCTTTTGCCTCTTCTTCAAGAGGTTTCTTCGTCATCTGGAGAAGGATGATGTCGGCCAGCGGTCCCAGACCTTTTTCCCTGGCGATGATGGCACGTGTACGGCGCTTCGGGCGGTACGGACGGTAAAGATCCTCTACCACAACGAGTGTCTGCGCTGCCTCGATCTGTTTCTTCAGCTCCGGAGTCAGCTTGCCCTGCTCCTCGATGCTGCCCAGAACCTGAGCCTTTTTATCCTCAAGATTTCTTAAATAAGTAAGTCTCTCATTAAGATTACGAAGCTGTTCATCGTTCAGTGTACCGGTTGCTTCCTTACGGTATCTGGAAATAAAAGGAATGGTGCAGCCTTCATCGATCAGCTTAACCGCTGCCTCGACCTGCCATTTCTCAACGTTCAATTCTCTGGTAATTACCTGAATAATATCCATTTTTATCTTTCTCCCGTTGTTTCAAATTTGCCTGAGGCTGCTTTTTCCTCTTTACACAGCTTCTGACATTTATCAAAGATCAATCTGTGCGATCACGTCCTTCAGAGCATTGGCGCTTGCATGAAGCTTCTCTGTCTCCTCCTCGGTCAGCGGAACACGAACGATACGTTTTACACCTTCCGGTCCGATAGAAGCCATGGTACTAAGACATACGTCTTCAACACCGTACTCTCCGTGAAGCATGGTTGATACACTGACTATTGTATCAGATGCTGCAAGAAGAAGCGAGCAAAGTCTGCAAACAGATACGGCTACCGCATAAAATGTAGCACCCTTCTTGGCGATCACAGTTGATCCTGAAGTATGAACATACTCCAGAACCTCTTCTCTGTCAAGTGGCTGCAGATCTTTCTGATCCTCATGAACGATCTTGTCAAACTCATCAAGGGTCGCACCTGCAACAAAGGCTCTGGACCACGGTACAAAGGAAGTATCTCCATGCTCTCCGAATACATAGGCGTGGATGTTTTTCTCAGATACACCGTAGTGCTGAGAAAGTCTGCAGCGGAGACGGGCCGTATCCAGGGCGGTTCCGGAACCAAGGATCTGATTTTCCGGCAGTCCGGAAAGCTTTGCAAATGCATAAGTCATAATATCACATGGATTACTTACGATAATATAAAGCGCTTTGGGAGCCACCTTTACGATCTCCGGAGTAATACTCTTCATAATGTTGACGTTGGTCTGTGTCAGCTCGATGCGAGTCTGTCCCGGTTTTCTGGCAATACCGGAAGTGATGATCACAATGTCAGAATCTACAGCATCCGGGTAATCTCCTGCCACGATGGAGATCGGCTCACGGAAACTGGTTCCCTGCTCAATATCCATAACCTCACCTTCAGCCTTATCTTTGTTAATATCGATCAGAACAATCTCTGATGCAATACTCCTCTGTGATAAGGTATAAGCGATAGTTGCTCCTACACTTCCTGCTCCGATGATCGTAATTTTACTGCTCATATTTGTTCTCCTTTCAGCGTTGTTTGTCATTTTAATAACAACTTTAATTACACACATTCAAACATAACATAAAACATTGCCCTGTGCAATAAAAATTTTATTGTATTTCTCAGGTTAATTCCCGCTAATTTGCATTTCAAATTATTTAAACCGATTGTATTTTCTGATATTTTCCCTATTATTCTGTATACATTCCTGTTATTTTTTTATCGATTTATAGAAGCAATTTCAGAAACCTAGCAAAAAACCTCTGAACTTCAAAAAAATCAAGAAGTCCAGAGGTTTCTTTCACCTCTTATTATTGGCTTAGATTCAGATGTTTATAGCTGCTCCAACGTTCACCCGGTTAATTCTTTGCCTGGGCAAGGGCCTTTTGTGCAGCGTCCAGGATCCCTTCGGAGGAATATGTGGCTCCGCTGACAGTATCGATTCCATCCGCCGACTGGTTTGCCATGATCTGAGAATAGATCGTGCTCCATGCAGGATCAAAAAATTCCGGTGTATCCTGATTTGTCTGCTCAATGGATACGATCTGGCCTCCTGAGATCGTAATTGTCAGATATGTTTTTCCTCCATATCCAAAAGCCGAGCCTGTATACGTTCCATCTCTGTACATTCCCACCGGTTCCGGTGCTTCCGTTGGCTCCGGTGTTGCATCCGGCTCATCTGTCCCTGGTGTTGGAGTTACATTGGGTTTTTCAGGAACCGGCGTCACATCCGGGTCGTCCGGCTCCGGCGTCGGGGTTGCTGCCGGCGTCTCTGTTGGCTTCGGTGTGGCCGTTGGTTTCGGCGTTGCCGTAGGTTTCGGTGTGGCTGTTGGCTTTGGTGTCGGTTTCTTTGTCGGAGTTGGTGTCGGTTTCTTTCCATACTCCGGATTGATCGCTTCTTTAAGAGCTTTTTTTACAGCGTTGAGAATTCCGTTGGAGGAATAGGTTGCTCCGCTGACTGCATCAATATCATCTACAGAATCCGTACCAATGATCTGTTCCTCCAGCACGCTCCATGCTTTTTCAAAAAACTGCTCCGTGTCCGTATTTTCCTGTTTCAGGGCTTCGATCACTCCATCCTTGATGGTCACAATTACTTTCACGTCTCCATTGAAGCCCTTTGCCGAAGCTGTATATTTACCGTCCAGATATTTTTGGGGACTGTCCGGATCTTCCGGTTTCTTTGTAGGAGATGGTTTTTTTGTAGGTGACGGAGCTGATGTCGGAGTTGGTAAAGCAGTTGCTGCAGGTGTAGGGGTGACCTGCTGGCTGTTTCCATCTGCCGCTGCCTGGGAGAGGGCATTCTGAACTGCCTGGATGATTCCGTTGGAGGAATAGGTTGCTCCACTGACTGCATCTACATTCGGTGTATTTCCGGCGATCATCCTGCTGATCACACCCTGAGCTGACGCAAAATACGACGCGGTTTCTCCAGATGCCTCCAGAATATCTATGGCTGCAATCTTTCCGCCGCTGATTGTTACTCTCACGCGAATCGTCCCGCCAAATCCGGTTCCGCTTCCTTCATACGTACCGTCCTTATATCCATCTGCCGGAACGCTTGCTACCGGTGTCTGCGTGGTTCCCTGTCCTGCGGCGCTGGCATTGCTTTTTGCAGATTCGGAAACCGTTCTTGTACCTGAGCTTTTTTTCGCTGCTGTTTTTTTTGCACTTTTTTTCGATGAGCTTTTCTTTTTTGTTGTACTGTTTTTCTCAGCTGTGGCAGTTGTGCTGTCAGAAACAGTATTTTCTTTTTCATACCCGAGATATTTTTCCAGCTCTGAAGCAGACATTACGGTCGTCTCTGCTTGCCCGACTGCTTCTGTCTCTCCATCAGAGCCCTTCGCCTTTATGCCTGAAAACACAAGCGCCGCAATCACAGCAGCTGCAGGGACCAGCTTGGTCCAGGGTATCTTCGGAGTATTTTTTTCCTCCTGCTTTTTATCTTTCAGATCTTTTTCCATGCTTCCTTACTCTCTCCTCTTTTCTTGCGGCCTCTGTCAGACATTGCTCTTCAGAAATCAGCAGACCTCTGCCGCAGACATTACTCTATGTCTGCGGCAGAGGCTCCCGGATATCTGTGCTCGCATTCGGTTCAACAGCGAAATTATTTAACTGTTACCACAAATTTCTTTGTAATTCCGTTGCATTTCACTGTGATCGTTGCTTTACCTTTTTTGATTCCCTTTACAACACCTTTGCTGTTTACAGCTGCAACTTTTTTATTGCTGCTTGTATATGTAACCTTGCCTGCAGGTGCTGCTTTGGATCTGATGGTTGTTGTTTTACCTTTTTTGATCGTTGCAGAAGATTTTACAAGACTGAATGCAGGATTCTTGACAACTACTTTGCAAGTTGTCTTCAGGGCTCCTGCCTTTGCTGTAATCGTAACGGTTCCTGCTTTGATTCCTTTTACAACACCTGTTTTACTGTTTACGGTTGCAACCTTTGTGTTGCTGCTTGTGTATTTTACAGTTGCAGATGGTGTTGCAGTTGCTTTTACAGTTGCTGTTTTTCCTTTGTAGATCGTTACGGAAGCCTTTGCAAATTTAATTGTAGAAGCTTTTACTGTTACCTTGCAGGTTGCTGTGGCATTTCCTACCTTTGCTGTGATAACTGCGGTTCCGGCTTTTACGCCTTTAACAACACCCTTGCTGCTTACTGTTGCAACCTTTGTGTTGCCGGACTTAAATGTTACTGTTGCATCGCTGTCATTTGTTGTTGCCTTAAGAGTCGTTGTTTTTCCTGTATATACAGCTGCTGCTGTCTTATCAAGTGTAACTGTTACCTTCTGAAGCTCTTTCTCTGCTCCCTGAAGATGTTCAAGTGCTTCATTTACCTCAGCCTGACTTGCATCTGTTTTTGCAAGAATGTCTTCTGCTTCCTGAAGCTCACCGGCAAAGGACTTCCAGGTTGCAATTGTGTAATCTGCCTCTGCCAGAGCCTTTGCAGCTTCCACTTCTGTTTTAAGACTTGTAAAATCAGTCGGCTCCATTGTAGGATTTACGATATTCTCTGCAGTTGCCTGGAAGCTGTAGGTATAGTCATTATATCCAAGAGCATACACTGTCAGTTTCCAGTATCCTGTTCCGTCTGTTCCTCCCGGAAGCTTGCAGCGTGCAGATTTTGTAAGTCCAAGCTGGATTCCCATTGCTTTATGCATCCAGTTATCTGCGGCAAACTTGGTTCCATAAGAAGCGAGACATTTTGTATATGTGGAATCATCTCCATAATAATCCCAGCGTACAGCCTGCATATTTGCACCAAGATCGCCATAATTTCCATTGAGATCCACACGGAGGAATTCGCCGTAGCTTCCGCTTGCTGCTTTTACACTCGGCTTGATCTCTGTTGCTGTTTTTAACGCCTGATCCTTGATACCGGAAGCTGTTCCGTCTGATTTTCTTGCTGTAAATGTAAAGCCGTCACCATTTTTCTCCGCATATTTCAGACCATTTGTCTGTGCATTTACGTCTGCCACAAGGCCTTTGTAATACTGGAGATTGTTTTCACTGTATCCTCCGGAGAGCACAGCTCCATCCTGTACGACATTATACTTTTTGCAGAAATCTGCAAAATCTGCGGTCTTAACTGCTACCGGAACATATTTCAGACCATATATCTCATAATGACCCATAGTATAGGTTTTTCCATCTTCTGTTGTTATACTGCCTCTGTTCCATTTTACCTTGGAACCGTCTGTAAGATAAAGTGTGCTTCCTTTATCCTCCCAGTAGGATACGTCGAATCTGGTTCCGTCTTCAGCAATGATCGTAGCTTCTGTCTGATAGCTTCCTCTGTGGAGTCCATGATTTGCAGTCGCTCTTGTTACTGTATCAAAAGCTCCTGTATCAAACTCACTATGTGAATCCTTCTCTTCTGAAGAGCTTGTATCTCCAGCTGCATATACGCCTTCTGCTGCCCAGTACTCACCCCAGGTAAGTCCTGCATATACGTACTGATACTCGCCTGTCAGCTGGTCAGAATCGGAAAATACTTCCGCCACTTCATCGCCTTCTGCGAAATCCTCTTCCCCTGTAGAGAACGGATCTGCTTCCTCTGCTGTCTCATCCAGAGTCTCGACAACTTCTGTATCTTCCTGCTGAATATCCTCTGTCTCGTCTGCTGCTTCTTCTGTTATGTCTGCAGCATCCTCTATAGCTTCTTCTGCTACAGCTTCAGTATCCTCTGCCGTTTCCTCTGTGCCAAAATCCTCCGTATCTCCTGCCTCTGCCTCGGAAACCACGGCTGCATCAAGATCAGATGCCATTACAGCGGTCGGAAAGGTTGTTGCTGCCACTGCAAGACTTAAAATGCATGGAGCTGTTTTTTTCAATAGATTCCACTTCTGCATTGCTTATTCCTCCTAAAAATATGATATATTTATAGAACCCTTTCCAGGTTTACTATCGCAAGTACTGCGGATATGAGCATTCCCCTCTGCCAAACAGTCATAAACCGGATCGCCGGGAGATCAGCTTCACTCTGCAATATCCTCCACACTATAGGAATCCGCAAGCAGGCTGAACCGCTCCTTCATCCCCTCAGTGAGATACACATGATGGTCTTCATCCACAAAAAGTCCGTCTGCACCGTAAGCTTTCAACAGCTGTGTCCCTTTTTCCACCCCCAGCACAAAACATGCTGTGGAAAGCGCATCTGCCTCCAGACCTGAGTCACAGACTACCGTTACCCCGGTCACTCCGCTTTCTGCCGGATAGCCGGTAGACGGGTCCATAATGTGGTGATACCTTACACCATTTTCGATAAAATATTTCTCATAATCTCCGGATGTGGAAAGAAATTCTGTACCATTTAAGGCAACCACACCAAGATAGTCATCCTCATTTTCAGCTCTGGGATCTGTCACTGCCACATTCCAGGAAGAACCATCCGGCTTGCTTCCGTAGGTCATGACACTACTTCCTCCCAGATTCATAAGTGCTGCTATTACATCCTTCTTTGTTTCCAGTTCTTTAAGGATCAGGTCACAGCCAATACCCTTTCCCGCTGCTCCAAGATCCAGAGAACAGCCCTCTTCCATGTGAACCGTATTTCCGTCAAGAAAAATTTTCTGATATCCGGAATCCTTCAGAACATTCTTAATTTCTGCTTCTTCCGGAATTTTCTGGTTTTCCCCTCCAATATCCCACAGGCGGATCAGCTTCCCGATGGTTGGGTCAAAGGCTCCGTCAGAATCCTCTGCGATCTTCAGAAGACGTTTCAGGTATCCGGAAAGCTCGTCGGAAATCTCCGTATCTTTTCCGCTGTCTGCATTCACCTTATAGATCTGGGACTTCTCATTGGTCCAGGAAAGAAGGTTCGTCTCCACATCTGTCAGCGCAGCTGTCAGCTTACTGTTTATATCGTCACCTGTGGTATAGAGTGTTTCTGATACCACAGTATCCATTGCAAAATCTGTATCGGTATATGTCTGTACATCATTTTCCGAAGCAGCCATGCACAGCACAGGAAACAACACCGCAATTCCTGTAAATGTAGCTGCTGCCAGAAAAGTTTTCTTTTTCAGAGCCTGATATCTCATAGATCATTTTTCCTCAATTGTTCCAATGTGAATATTTTTTCTCGGGCATGCTGCGGCACATGCGTGGCAGCAAAGACATTCGCCGGATCTGCCTGTGTCGCCGTCGATATCCAGATGAGCCGGACATCTTTTTTTACAGAGACCACATTTCGGCGGACATTTCTCACGGTTTCTCCGAAACAGTGCACCCGGAAGGATTGGCATTAATGCAAAAACCGCTCCCATGGGACAGAGAAACTGGCAGAAAAACCTTTCCTGTGTACACATTCCCACAATGATCAGCACCAGGAACACAATTCCCACCAGATATTTGCTGTTCGGGAGCCGTCCTGCCGTGAGCATGGAAAAAACATCCCACGGGCTGGTTCCCGTAAGCTTTCCGTATACACCTGTAAGGCAGGAAAGCAGGATCAGTGCCAGTACGATATATTTGACTTTCTGAAGCCCGTGAACCATTTTTTCGGAAAGAGTCGGTTTCTTTTTTTTGTGAAAGCATTTCATCCGGATCCAGGAAAAGCCTTCATATACGGCATCTCCGAAAGATCCGAATGCACACGCATATCCGCAGAAATGTCTTCCGAAAAAACAGGTAAAGATCAGAAGCACTGCCGTTACAGTCAGAAAGGAATTCCACTCCACCGGCTGACCGGCCGCAATGGCAAGAAAGATCGATTTGATACCTGCAAAGGCTGTAGAAAACAGAGACGGGGCGGCAATAAAAAATGCCAGCTGTATTCCCGCACGCATCAGCCTTACCTCCCGCTGTCTTTTTTTCATGAGTTTTCCGCCTTTCCAAGTGCCGCATCCACTGCGTTCAGGATTCCTGTGGAGCTGAACGTTGCTCCGGATACGGTATCCACATCTGTACTCTGAGCACTCAGGATGGAATCGATCACACTCTCTGCCTGTGTAAGATATGCACTGTCCTCACCTGGGGCGCTGACTACGTTGATGGATGTGATCTCATCACCGGTAAGTGTCACCTCCACCTGAATGGTCCCGCCGTATCCCTCGGCTTCTCCTGTATAGGTTCCATCTTTATATACATTATCGGAATCTGCGGTTGCTGTGTCCTCTGCGTCTGCATCGGATACATTGCCGTCTGAAGTGTCTGTTGTTTTGTCATCGCCTGCTGTATCTGTATCACTGCTGCCTGATCCTGCAGATGCTGCCTGATTCTGCATACGATTTACATAACTCGTCTCCAGCGCACTGAGAAGTTCATTCTGCTGCTCCTGAAGTGTATCTACCTTATCTGTCAGAGCCGCGAAATCTTTTTCATTTGCCTGGGCTTTCATGCTGCTGTTATAAAAAAGTACAGCCAGGATCACCAGCAGTAAGGAGATCACTCTCATATAAAAATTCTGATTTTTCATCTCTTTTCTCCCTTGTATTTATAACAATTCCGTAAATTGCTGCATCAGACTCACGCTATGCGAACATATATTGCTACGTCAGATGCTCTCGATCCAGTCCTGTAATCTGCGTATAACTGTCTTTTGGATAAATTATATAGTTTTTATCCATATACATAAATTAGTTTTGATTAATCTTTTTTGTAAAATTAGACGATGCTAACTTACAGTTAGGTATTATATCACCTGTTTTTTTTCTTGTCTACACTTTTGTTAGTAGTTTATAACTTTTTCCAATATGAATTTTTCTGTTTTATGTCTTTTATAAAAGAAAAATCATCGCCACTCCTCCCTTTCCGTTGGGAACAGCTGTATGAATTATGGTTAGATATCATTAACTTATGTTTGCCTTTTAATTTCGATTATGATATGATTTTTTCTGAATCTGTAACAGAAATGGAGATTTGTTTTGAAGAAAAAAGAATTGATTTTTATTGCCGGGATCCTGATTCTGGCGGGGGTTCTCTGGCTTGGTTTTCAGATTGCGGGGAAACGTTCCCATAATACGATCCGTATTACCGTTGACGGAAAAGAATTCGGAACCTATTCGCTTTCCCAGGACCAGATCATCCACATCGGAGACACCAATGTCTGCGAGATCAAAGATGGAAAAGTTACAATGATCGAGGCAACCTGCCCGGATCATTACTGTATGAAACAGAAGGCTGTGGACGAGCACGGCGGTTCCATCATCTGCCTTCCTAATAAGGTTGTGATAGAAGGGGAAAATACTGCAGAGGATTCGGATTCGGAGAGTTCGCCTAAAATTGATGCGGTGACATAAAATTTCCGGAGAATATGCGTAATGCGTGTTCTCCGTAGATTTTTCTCTGACAGACGGTATTCTGTCTGTGCTATTTCTGCAACGATATTCCTGCAACAAATGAAAGGATTTATTTATGAAACGAAAAACAGCTTATCTCGGATTATTTGCCGCAGTAGCGATCATTTTTGGATATGTGGAGTCTCTGGTCCCTGTATTTACAGGGATTCCGGGTATCAAGCTCGGGCTTGCAAACCTGGCGGTGCTTTTTATACTGGACCGATATTCCTTTAAAGAAGCGGCTCTCGTGTCCGTTGTCAGGATCCTGGTGATCGGATTTATGTTTGGAAATCTGTTCAGTATTTTGTATAGTCTGGCTGGCGCTGCGCTTAGCCTGACTGTGATGGATCTTTTGAAAAAACATTCCGGCTTCAGTCTGATCGGTATCAGTGTGGCCGGTGGTGTCACACATAATATCGGGCAGCTGATCGTTGCCATGATCGTGGTGAGCAATACGAGTTTGATGGTTTATGCACCGGCATTGCTGGTGGCAGGAGTCCTGGCGGGGATTCTCATAGGTGGGTTGACAAAGGAGGTTGTGGGACGACTTCCTTTGAATCTATAATGGATGTGGGGGCTTTTTTTTAATTATGATTTTTTTACTTTTTGAAAATGAGGGAAATTTGGGGTGATTTGATTTTTTTGGATTATGATTTTCACTTTTTTAAGTGAGGGAAA
>ERZ791858.1525-NODE-1525-length-12381-cov-3.414571_pt1 | contig 12381 bp, 10 predicted proteins | sample MGYA00510284_ERZ791858 | MGnify/ENA primary metagenome ERZ791858 (study PRJEB30046, sample SAMN00792077) | human gut metagenome | study: EMG produced TPA metagenomics assembly of the A metagenome-wide association study of gut microbiota in type 2... | reverse complement strand
ATCACAGTCAGACAAGCTGCTTTAAACATTCTGTCCATGTGTCGTATATGAACTTCATAGTATGTAAAAAACTTGGATTGGACGATAATGCGGCAGCAAAAGCAGGACTTTTGCACGATTTGTTTCTTTATGACTGGCATGGGCACAAACCTGAAAAAGGAGAACGCATGCATGGATTTGAACATCCGAATAAAGCCTTGAAAAATGCACATGATAACTTTTCTCTTACAAAAAAAGAAGGAGATATGATTACCAAGCATATGTTCCCGCTCACACTGACACCGCCATCATATAAAGAAACATATGTAATAGTTATGACAGATAAACTGTGCAGTGTTGGAGAAGTCCTTGATAAGTATTTCAGAAAAAAATACAAAAATAAAAAGACAAATAAAATAAATTGATAGAAATTATAATTTGTGTTAGTATATAAAATACAATATAAAATATTTTCTGAGGAGGAAGAAAATTATGAGTTTTTGCCCTGAATGTGGCAGACAGTTATCCGATGGAGAGGTTTGTAACTGTCAGGCACAAAATACACAGCAGGTACAGCCTGACGCACAGACACAAAGTACACAGCAGGCTCCGAAGCAGACATCGCCTATGGTAAAAGAACTTACAGATTTATTATCGGGAATATTTAAGAAACCGGCAGATGCCGTGAAAAAGTATGTTTCCAATGCATCAATGGAAGCACCGGCAATTCTTATACTTGTTCTTGCATTTATAAGTGCATTAGGTGAATTATTAAGAATGTTATATGTAAATTTTACAACAAAAAGTTCATTAAAGAGCCTCGCAGACCTTGCTAATCTTATTTCGGGAAAGACAAAAGCTTATTCTGCAGGACAGATTGCTACAGGATTTTTCACTCGTTTTGTGGAAGTTATTGCGATTGCTGCACTAACAGCTGCAATTATTATGCTCATAATCAATGCATTTGAAAAAGACAAAAAGGTTACATATAAGCAGACTCTTGCAATAGCAAGTTTATCAATTCTTGTAACAATTCCATTTACGTTTGCAGGAACAATAATCGCAATGATTCCGGCATCATTTTTCGGATATCTCAAATCATGGATGATTTCATTTGCAAATGGTGCAGGACTTGTACTCACTTTTATCGGTATCAAGGAAATAGAGAAGGATGATAATAATATGCCTCTGGTATATGGTCTTGCGGCACTCGCATCAGCAGTTCTTTCAACAATTCTTGGATTATTATTTAAATGATAAATTAAAACAGTTGCGGCAGCTGTAGTCCGGTGATTCCGGCTGTGGCTGCCGTTTTCATTAAGGAGGATTTTATGCAGAATAAAAAACAGGAATGGAGACCGGGAAACATGCTTTATCCGGTTCCGGCAGTCATGGTAAGCTGCCAGAGAGAAAATGAGAAACCGAATATTATAACAGTTGCATGGGCAGGAACAATATGCTCAGACCCGGTTATGTTATCAATTTCAGTCAGAAAAGAAAGATATTCACACCGGATAATATCAGAGACAAAGGAATTTGTTGTCAATCTTACAACAAAGGATTTATGCCGCAACAGATTATTGCGGAGTGCGTTCGGGAAGAGATGTTGATAAATTTAAAGAAATGAATCTCACACCACAGAAGTCATCAAAAATCAATGCTCCGGCAATCGCAGAAAGTCCGGTTAATATAGAATGTAAAGTTGTTAATGTTATTGAACTTGGCTCACATGATATGTTTATAGCAAAAGTTGAAGCAGTGCATGTAGATGAAAAACTTCTTGATGATAAGGGAAGATTAAGACTTGAAGATGCTAATCTTCTGGCATATTCACATGGTGAATATTTTGAACTTGGGGAAAAAATAGGCAAATTTGGTTTTTCAGTAGCAAAGAAGAAATAATGCGGTAATCAGTAATCCGGAGGTGTCATAGTGAAAATAAAAAGGCTTCATATTAAAAACTATAAGTCGATAAAAGAACTTGAAATAGATGATGCACAGGATGCACTTATTCTTGTTGGAAGAAATAATTCGGGCAAGTCAGTAATTCTTGATGCAATCCGTGTTGCTCTTGGCGATAAAACAGTTAATATGCCGGATTTTAATGGCCCGGAGGGAAATATTATAATCGGAATGGAACTGGAGTTTGCATATGAAGACCTGAGTTTTCTTCATGGCAACGGGATTGTTAAAAAAATGAAAAATTATGATTTGTGGCTCAAAAGCTTCTGCCAGAGACTGCCGTCATTTATTCCTGATGAAGAGGGCGGTGGAATATTGACATTTGAGTATGTGTTTGACAGGAATGGAAATGAGAAATACCGCGATGGAATAAAGAAAAATAATACATATATAAGAAATGTGCTTCCGAGAATTTATTTTGTTGACCATTACAGAAATAATATTGATATTTTAAAAGATATTATGATGTTTTCTAATGATGATAATTTTTCGGAATTTAAGGCTGACAGATGCATATTTGACAGTGCAAAGAAATGCAGTCAATGCTTTGACTGTATGGGCGTAATCAACAGAAAAAAGCCGCAGGAGCTTACACTTGTTGAGACAAGCAGACTCATGCAGTATAAAATGTTCAGCCTGAACCTTAACACATTTGCGGACAGGCTTAATTCGTATTTTTCAAAAAACGGTGGGGGAGATTTGAAAATCCGTTATGAAATTAAATTTGATGCGGATGAACTGTTTAATATAGAAACAATAGTTGAAAATCCGTCAAGAAAAACATACGACAGTTTTGATTCAATGGGAGAAGGATTCAGGAGTATATATATTTTGTCGCTGCTTGAAACATATATAAATTCTGATAATGATACGGCACCATATATCATTATGATTGAAGAGCCCGAGACATATCTTCATCCACAACTGCAGAAAATCGCCAGTGAGATTTTGTACAGACTGTCAAAAAAGAATCAGGTTATTTTTTCGACTCATGAACCGGAGATGCTTTTTAATTTTACAACAAAACAGATAAGGCAGATTTACTGCGATGAATTTCATATGACAGCCGTCAGAAAAGATACAGATATAGATGATATTTTAAATGACCTTGGTTTTACGGCAAATGATATGATGAATGTGAGCTTTGTGTTTATTGTTGAGGGAAAGCAGGACAGGAGCAGGCTGCCACTTCTTCTTAACAAGTATTATTCTGAAGTATATGACGAAAATGGGCGTTTAAGGCGTATAGCTATTATTTCTACCAACAGCTGTACCAATATCAAAACGTATGCCAATCTGAAATATATTAACACTCTCTATCTTAAAGATCAGTTTATGATGATTCGTGACAGCGACGGCAAGGATAAACAGATGCTGGGAAAACAGCTGTGTCGCTATTATGGTGAGCGTGCAAAAGAAGATAAAGGGAATATGCCAAGAGTTACGGATAGAAATGTACTTATATTAAAGTATTACTCATTTGAAAATTATTTTCTGTTTCCTGAAATAATGGAAAAGGTTGGTGTTGTTAAGAGTGTTGACGAGTTTTATGATATTTTGTGGGAGAAGTACAATCAATATTTGTACAAACTGACAAGTGTAAAGAAAATGTTAAGCAAGCTGGATATAAGTATTGATTCACGCAATGATTTAATTGCAAATATAGAAAATATAAGGATTTATGTCAGAGGACATAATCTTTATGATATTTTTTACGGAAGATTCAAGGCAAATGAGAATGATGTGCTTTCGCGATATATAGAACTTGCACCGAGAAAAATTTTTGCTGATATTTTAGATAAAATTGATGGCTTTGTATATTTTGACTCAAGAAGAAGATAAAATGATAAAACTTTGTGAAATTTGACAAAATGGTACTTTACAAAGGGACATGTTAGTGTTAAGATGTATTTGTTACAAAAATGTTACAGAAAAATTACAAATATGGAATTATAAAATAACATTATTTGGAGGAATATATGACACACTTAACCAGGTATGGCAGAAGACTTAAGATGACTCTTATAGCCGGAATGTCAGCAGCATGTTTTGCATGCATATTTGCTATACCATTTGCAGAGAATAAGTTTAATAACAAAGTTGGATATTACAGCATTGTATTTAACGGTGAGGAGATTGGCAGTGCCAACTCAAGACAGGAAGCTGAGCAGGCAATGGCAGCAGCCAGACTCAAGTTCAGTAAGGAATATGATTCTGTTGTATATATGGATAACAATATTGATATTGTAGAAGAGCATAAGCTTGTTGCATCAAGAATGTCACAGGACGAGCTTGAGACAGCTATTTACAGCAGTCTGTTCAACTGTGTTACAGATAAGGAGAATGCAACTGCATATACTGTAAGAATCAATGATTTTACAGTTACACTTGCATCAAAAGATGATGTTGTTGAACTCATGGAGAAAGTTACAGATAAGTATGATACAAAGAAAGAGTTTCAGGTTAAGCTTTCTTCAGGAGACGGAAGCTATGGTGCATATTCTGTAGATGTTGTCCAGTCAGAGTTAAAGAATACAGATACAGATATAGTAGCAGCTGCTCTCAACGGACAGATGGCATCAGTTGCCACTGACAGTGATACAGCTAAGGATGGAATAACAGGAATAAGTTTTGAGCAGAATGTCGTAGTTAATGAGACACTTGCAGCAGGAGCTAATATTGTGAGTGTACAGCAGGCATATGACGAGATAACAAAGGAAAAAGAGGAGAAGACCATGTATGTGGTCGAAGAAGGAGACTGTCTTTCACTTATAGCAGGCAAGTGTGATATTGCACTTAATGATTTGCTTGCACTTAATGAGGGACTTACAGAAGAGTCACTTATAATACCGGGAGATGAACTTGTTGTAACAGTCCCTAAGTCAGAGATTTCAGTTGTTGTAACACAGAGAATGACTTATGAAGAAGATTACAATGCTCCTGTTCAGTATGTAGATGATGACACAGCTTACAGAGGAACAAATACAGTTATATCTGAGGGAACAACCGGTCATCATAAGGTTACAGCTGATGTTACATTTGTTAACGGAGTAAAGACGGATGTTTCTTATGTTAATGAAGAGGTTATGGTTGAATCACAACCGCAGGTTGTATCAGTTGGTACACTTACACCTCCAACATATTTAAGACCGATTTCAGGTGGTTCAGTTTCATCAGAATTTGGTTACAGATGGGGAACACTTCATTCAGGCGTTGACTGGTATGTATCAGTTGGTACTCCTGTAAGAGCTGCGGCAGCAGGAACTGTTATCAGAGCAGGCTGGTATTCAACATATGGATATTGTGTTGATATAAGACATTCAGATGGTTCTATGACAAGATATGCACATCTTAATTCTGTTACGGTTTCTAATGGTCAGTATGTAAATCAGAGCGATTTGATTGCTTACTCAGGAAATACAGGCTATAGCACTGGTCCACATCTTCATTTTGAAATATGGATAGGTGGAACACCTGTTAATCCTTTATACTATGTAAATAAAAATTAGGATTATATATTGTGATATTTAACCCCGCAGTATGAATTGACATGCTGTGGGGTGTTTGTTATAGAATAATGGTACTGTTTTTAGAGGTTATGAAAAAATAATCTTTACAAAGGATATCTTTGTGTTATAATATTGCAGTTGAAAATAAATAAATATAAGCTTTTTAAATGTGAATATTTACAAATATAGAAGAAATACTTATAATAATAAGTAATGAGTAGTTTTGAGATTAATCTGATTGTTAGAGGTGCATAGATGGAACAATATGTAATTAAGGGAGGCGTCCCACTTAACGGGGAGGTGTCCATCGGTGGTGCAAAGAATGCTGCGTTAGGAATTCTTGCAGCAGCAATTATGACAGATGAGACAGTTACAATTGAAAATGTGCCAAATGTAAGGGATACGAGAGTATTGCTTCAGGCTATTGAGGGAATTGGAGCTAAGGTTAAATATGTATATAACAACACCGTTCAGATTAACGGTGGAAGTATATGTGACATTAATGTCGATTATGAGTATATAAAAAAGATTCGTGCATCATACTATCTTTTAGGTGCATTGCTTGGAAAATATAAACGTTCACAGGTTGCATTGCCTGGTGGATGTAATATTGGAAGCAGACCGATTGACCAGCATATTAAAGGTTTTAAGGCACTTGGTGCAGAAGTTGAGATTGAGCATGGCAAGATTAGTACAAAGGCAGAGCATCTTGTTGGTGGTCATGTTTATTTTGATGTCGTGACAGTTGGTGCGACAATTAATCTTATGCTTGCAGCCTGTCTTGCAGAGGGTGATACAATTCTTGAAAATGCGGCAAAAGAGCCACATATAGTAGATGTTGCCAATTTCCTTAATGCCATGGGTGCCAATATAAAAGGTGCCGGTACAGATGTTATCAGAATTAAAGGTGTAAGTAAACTTCATGGAACAACGTATTCAATAATTCCTGACCAGATTGAGGCAGGAACATTTATGTTTGCATCAGCTGCAACACGCGGTGATGTTGTTGTAAGAGATGTAATACCTAAACATCTTGAATCATTATCTGCTAAACTTATTGAAGTTGGCTGTGAAGTTATAGAAGGTGATGACTGGGTAAGAGTTATAAGTAAAGGCAATCTTAAAAGCACTAATGTTAAGACATTACCATATCCGGGATTCCCTACAGATATGCAGCCACAGATGGCAGTTGTTCTTGCACTTGCACATGGAACAAGTATGGTAACAGAGAGCATATTTGAAAACAGATTCAAATATGTAGATGAGTTAAATCGTATGGGATGCCATATTAAGGTAGAGGGCAATACAGCATATATAGAAGGCGTTGATAAAATAACAGGTGCACAGATGTCTGCCCCTGATTTAAGAGCCGGTGCGGCGTTGGTTATTGCTGCTCTTTCGGCAGACGGTATATCTGAAATAGAAGACATTGAATATATACAGCGTGGTTATGAAGATTTTGAAGGTAAACTCAGAGGTCTTGGTGCCATGATAAAACGTGTTGACTCAGAGCGTGAGGCTTTAAAAGCACGCCTTAAAATAGGATAAAAATATTAAAGTGCATCATTCATGGATAAGACATGGATGATGCACTTGTGCAATGCGTTGGTTAGAGGAATTTATATGAAGTTAAGAAATAAGTTAAAAATATCATTTTGCATAATGGTTATATTGCCTGTAATAATGTGTTCGATATTTGCATATGCATTTTTTAAATATCAGGCAACAACAATACACCAGTTATATGAGGTTGACAGCGGTGAACTGCTTGATAACTTTTATTCTCCGGTTGTTCTTATGGGAAGGATGACAGAAAATATATACAATGAAATGAAAGAAGTTGCTGAGACATCACCATGGCAGTATAATTCGGTGGATTTTGTGAAACAGCTTGATGAGGAATTACAGTGCAAACTTTCGAGTATTGTTGTCAGACGTAACGGCCTTTATACATATGTATCTGATAATCTTGATATAGAAAAGCTTGATGTAGTTCTTCCTGATTATGAAGCGGGAGAAAATATATCAGATGAGGGTATTTATAAAGGTGGCGATTACCAATGTCTTGTAAAACAGATAGATTTTTGTGATTCATATGGAAATCAGTACAGTGTTTCGATTATAACACCTTTAAAGCAGGCTATACCTCAGATAAAGAAGTTTTTCATACAGGTTCTTATATCAGGTGTATTTATACTTATATTGACAAGTCTTCTGCTTAATGTATGGATTTATCGCTCAATTATAAAACCACTTGACAGATTAAAGCTTGCAACGCAAAATATAAAATATGGTAATTTTGATTTTGAAATGCCTAAAAGCTCCAATGATGAAATTGGAGATGTGTGCCGCGACTTTGAAGAAATGAGAGTTATTCTGAAAAAAACGGCAGAAGACAAGCTTAATTCTGATAAAGAAGAAAAAGAACTTATAAGAAATATATCACATGATTTAAAGACGCCGCTTACAGCAATAAAAGGATATGTTGAAGGAATTCTTGACGGAATTGCAGATACACCTGAAAAACAGCATAAATATCTTATGACAGTTGCAAATAAAGTTAATGATATGGATAAGCTTATAGATGAACTTACAATTTATTCAAAGCTTGACACTAACAGGGTTCCGTATTCATTTGCAAAAATTAATTTGAAAAATTATTTTGATGACTGTTGCGAAGAGATAGGAATGGATTTGGAAACCCAGAACATAGATTTGGAATACAGATTTCATGCAACTTCAGATTGTACTGTTGTGGCTGATGCAGAACAGCTTAAAAGAGTTGTTAATAACATTGTCAGTAATTCTGTAAAATATATGCAGCCGGGAAGAAAAGGTAAAATAAGCATAGATATTTATGATGAAGGAGATTATGTTCATATAATTATCGCAGATAACGGTAAAGGAATTGGCATGGATGAGATTCCACATATTTTTGACAGATTTTACCGTACTGATTCATCCAGAAACAGCAAACAAGGCGGAAGTGGAATCGGACTTGCTATTGTAAAGAAGATTATAGAGGATCATAAGGGAAAGATATGGGCAGAAAGCGTTGAAGGAGAAGGTACTACAATGCATATTAATCTTTTGAAAGATATGGATAAACGCAACTACATTTGCATAGAAGATAACAGAAAAAAGGAGAAAAAATAGTATGAGCAGAGTATTAATTGTTGAAGATGAAGATGCAATTGCAGAAATTGAAAAGGATTACCTTGAACTTAGTGGATTTGAAGTTGTAATTAAATCAGATGGAACAAGTGGTCTGGCAACAGCACTTGAGGAAGATTTTGATATTATGATTCTTGATGTTATGCTTCCGGGTGTTGATGGATATGAAATCTGCAAACAGGTAAGAGAAAAGAAAAATACACCTATTATCATGGTATCAGCGAAGAAAGAAGATATTGATAAGATAAGAGGTCTCGGCGTTGGAGCTGATGATTATATGACTAAGCCATTCAGCCCAAGTGAGCTTGTTGCAAGAGTAAAAGCACATCTTGCAAGATATGAAAGACTTGTAAGCAGTGCAAAAGAAGCTAATGACATTATAGAAATAAGAGGTCTCAAAATTGACAAGACAGCAAGGCGTGTATTTGTTAATGGCGAAGAAAAAGTATTTACAACAAAAGAGTTTGATCTGCTTACATTCCTCGCAGAGCATCCGAATCATGTATTTACAAAGGATGAACTTTTTAAGGAAATATGGGATATGGATTCAATTGGAGATATCGCAACTGTAACTGTTCATATCAAGAAAATCCGTGAAAAAATAGAGTATGATACATCTAAACCTCAGTATATTGAGACAATCTGGGGTGTTGGATACAGATTTAAAGTATAAGGAAGTGCTTAATAATGAGACTTGAAAAAGATAATGCAATAAGACTTTTTAATTGTGAGGCTCCAGGCTCTGAAGGTATTAAACTTGAGGAGATATTTTATGAGGAGAAAATGGAAGATGGCAGGATAAAGAAGGTTGTACAACATGTCCTTAATCCTGAGATGGTTCCATATATTCCATCTTCATCTAAAGATAAAAAAATTCCGGCGGTACTTATAATTCCGGGCGGTGCATTTAGAAGGCTTGTATACAATTTTGAAGGTGAAGAAGTTGCAAAATGGCTCAACAGTCTTGGAATAGCAGCATTTGTATTAAAGTGCAGACTTCCGGCAGATGAGCATAATGACTCATATAATGTTTCTTTGATTGATGCACAGAGAAGTATGAGAATAATACGTGCACGAGCTGATGAATTTAACATAGATGCAAATAAGATTGGTGTTATGGGATTTTCAGCAGGAGGATACTTTGCGGCACTTTTATCTACAGCATTTGATAAAAATGTATATGACAAAAAAGACGATATTGACGAATTATCGGCAAGACCTGATTTTTGCATATGCGGTTATCCAGTGATAAGTTATGATAAAAGTATAGAAGCCGGACAGAGGTATTTTCCAAAAGAAGTGATAATTGCAAATGTGCGTTCATATGAGGAAAATATGTTGAAAAAATACAATCCGGAGGAGCTGGCATCACCGGAAATGCCACCGGTATTTGTATTTGAAACAGATGATGACAGGATAACACTGGCAGAAAACAGTATTGGATTTTACATGGCTGCCAGAAAAGCAGGAGTGCCTGCTGAGTTGCATATTTTCAGAGAAGGCGGACATGGTTTCGGTTGTGGAGATGATAACGGACAGACCGGGGAATGGAAACAGCTTTTTGTAAACTGGGCTAAAAGCCTTGGAATAATCTAATAATAAACAGAGCGGGATATGGTTTATCAATTATATTCCGCTCTGTTGTTATGTGCATGAAGCACTGCATATAACACAGGGGATGCTTCTTATGGTTATGGCTTGGCAGCCAGAGCAGCCTCAGCTTTTGCGAGCTCTTCTTTTGAATATTTTGTTAATATTTGTTCTTTGCTTACTCCGAATTCGAGCATTGAAATGATTGACGATATTTTTTCTTGCTGTTTACCGGCCTGCAATCCTTCTTCTGCCCACTCGGCTTTGAGTTCCTGAAATGCTTTACACATCATATGATCAGTGCCTCCTTTTTCCTGTTCTTTATACAAATCTATAAGTTGTGGATTATCTGTAATTGCACTTACAAGTTCAATTATTTCTGTATCGACATTTTTATATTGATACAGTGATTGTAAGTTTTTATTATATATGTCTTTTGTAATATTAAATAAATTTTTTACATCTTTATTATAAAATGTATATTTATCAGAATCAAGTATCTGTATAAGATTTAACTTGTAGTCGGAAAAAAAGGGTTTTATGTAGTCGGGAACAGATGTCATCATGTCGGAAAGACATGTAGGACCGTCCCAATAGGATTCGCCATAATAAAGAACAACTGTTATTATGGGATGGAATCTGTCTGTTTTGTTGATTCCCGAAAGAAAGCTTTCAGATGTGTGACAAAGGTCATTATTTTGCTTATGACGATTTCTTATATCATTATATTCTTTTATGTACCCGAGGGTGTCATATGTCATTGTCCTAAGTGGCATGCCATAATGAATCTTATCCTGTATTTCCAGTCCGAGAATGTTATATTCAATGCCTTGCGACATCTTTTTTACAATGTCGCGGCTGCGTCGTATGGATTTGCGATAATTTTTAGAGTAAATTGCTGATGAAGATTCGGTATCCATTTCAATAAGATTACCGGGGGATAAAACTTGTTTTCCGTTAAAAACAGCGGCATTAAAAAGGTCGGCAAAATGTGCATTATCACGCCAGAATGATTTTAGAACAGTATCTTTATTATTAGAGATGGAAGTATTTAATTTTCTCATTAATCGCCTTTCTGTATAAAATAAAATATAAAAATCAAATTGTAAAAACATACAAACGACAGTATCTTAATTATGATACAACGAGCACAAGAGAGCTATAGGGAGTTTGCTCACTTTTGGAAAACAGCTAAGTGATTGAGTAATGAAAATGAGGTATATTAAAAATACTAACACTATATAAAAGGGTTGTCAATAGCATTATATAAAATTATATTGCATTAAAATATAAAATGAGAATACAAAACTGATTCTACATAATATTTGCAATGATAAATTTTAAATTTATGACAATGAATTTTTCCTGTATTGCAGAGGACTCATACCGTTTATTTGTTTAAAAAGAGTGCAGAAATAATTGGAATTGCAAAAGCCAAGCTCGTTGGATATTTCCTGGATACTTTTTGGCGATTCGGTGAGCATTGTCTGTGCGATTTTGTTTTTGTATCTGTTGACGTAAGTTTTGTATGAACAGCCTGTTGCGTCGCGGAAACGCTTCATAAAATGAGATTCGGATAATCCTGCCTTTTTTGCAAGCTCGGAGACTGAAGGATTATTCATAAAATTCGTGTCTATATAAGAAAGAATATCCATTATTTCGGTGTCTGCCGTCGAAATGTGGATTTCGGACGTTTCTGCTACGGTACCGTATCGGTACATTATAAGTATGAGCTGTTCGAGCAGATTTTGAAGGGCGAATTCCGCAACGCTGTCGTAATTATCATATTCAATAAGCATCTGTTCATAAATATCGATAATCTTTGGCTTTATTTCGTCGGGAACAGATAAAGCAGTGTGCAGCATTAAATCGTTAAATTCGTTCTCACCTATTATTTCTTTTATTCTTGTTGTTACCGAGCTGACAAAACGCACCGCATAAACCTCGTAATTCCTGTCCGATAAAGGTGATGATTTATGATATACGCCCATGCTGACAGGTGAGAGGTATCCGTCATGGACGAAAAAAGTACGCTCGGGAGTCGAGACCTGTCGGTCGCCTTTTACCAGATAACCTATTCCGTAATATTTTTCATATATGTCAAAAGAAGGCATGTAATTGGAAGCGGGTTTTGTTACATGCTCAACTCTGAACTTGTAGCCTTTTT
>ERZ791858.1506-NODE-1506-length-12514-cov-3.059154_pt1 | contig 12514 bp, 10 predicted proteins | sample MGYA00510284_ERZ791858 | MGnify/ENA primary metagenome ERZ791858 (study PRJEB30046, sample SAMN00792077) | human gut metagenome | study: EMG produced TPA metagenomics assembly of the A metagenome-wide association study of gut microbiota in type 2... | reverse complement strand
AAATATCTGGTATATTTAAGAATGTGTCTTCAACATAAGGATTAGTTGCAGCCGCATCCACATCCGCAGCCGTTGTTGCTAAATAAACTGTTGTTGCCGCATCCTCCACCACAGAATAACAGAAGAAGGATAATCCATGTACAGCTGTCATTGCCGCATCCGCATCCTCCGAAAGTGCTATTGCCGCTGCCACAGCCGCCGCAGAGAAGGAGAAGGCAGATAATCCAGAAACAAGAAGAGCATCCGCCATTGCAGTCACTGCATCCACCACAGTTTGTTGCTGCTAAATCACTCATTTTAAATTCCTCCGGAAATCATTTACAATAAAATAATATGAGATATGGCTTGTGTATGTTACTATAAAAAATAAAAAGTTGATATTATATTTGTTAAAAATTAATTGCAAATAATATCATATTGTTATATTATCTAATTTGGCTTATTTAAATTACATAAGGATAAATATAGACATAAAAAATGTTTATTCAGACTTTTAGTGTAAAGAAATGGAGATTACATAATGAAAGTATCAGTTATAATTCCCTCTTTAAATCCTGATGAAAAACTAATATGTGTTGTAGATTCATTAAGAGAGGCTGGCTTTGATGATATTATTCTGGTAAATGATGGCAGTGATGAAAATCATAGGGAGCCTTTTGAGCATGCATCAGCTTATCCGGAATGTACAATTCTTACGCATGAGGTAAATAAAGGTAAAGGACGTGGTCTTAAAACTGCATTTGAATACTGCATTAAAAACAGACCCGATATAGATGGGGTTGTTACTGTTGACGGAGATAATCAGCATAAGGCGGCAGATATCCTGAAATGCTGTGAGAAAATGGCAGAGTGCAAAGATAAAGTTGTTCTTGGTGTAAGAAATTTTTCGGGAAAAGACGTACCGTTTAAGAGCAGATTCGGAAATAACATGACAAGTTTTGTGTTTAAATTTGCATGTGGACTTAATATATCAGATACCCAGACCGGATTAAGAGCAATACCCAGACAGTATCTTGAATTGTTTGATAAAGTAAAAGGTGAAAGATTTGAATATGAAACTAACATGCTTCTTGAATTCAAGCAGAGCCATATAGATTTTGTGGAAGTTCCGATAGAAACTGTATATATTGAAGAAAATGCATCAACTCATTTTAATCCTATCAAGGACTCATTGAAAATATATGGTGTTATTTTTAAGTTTTTATTCAGCTCAATTGCATCATCTGTGATTGATCTGGCAATGTTTGCTCTTATCAGTGCATTGATGTTTGGAAAACTTGACGGAAGCATAAGAATATTTACTGCTACGCTTGGTGCGAGAATTATATCATCACTTTTTAACTATACATTTAACAGAAAAGCGGTATTTAATTCAAAGAGTGGCGTCAAGTCATCAATTGTGAGATATTATATCTTATGTGCATGTCAGCTTTGTGTTTCATATGGTCTTGTATACCTTGTTACAAGTGTATTGTCGCTTGGGCAGGTACTTACGGTTGTGGCAAAAGCTATAATAGATACAATACTTTTTGTGATAAGCTTCCAGATACAGAGAAGATGGGTGTTTAAGCATAATTAAACTTTAAATATAAAAGAAATGGAGAATTTTATGAGTAACGAAAACAACGAAGAAATTGAATTGTTTGATTACATGGATGAAGAATCAGAATCAAGAAAAATTCCCGTGAATAAAAAAGAAAAAACAGGCGGGAAAAGTGGCAGATCAAAGAAAAAGAAAAAAGCCGGAGCACTTACATGGGTTGGAAGAGTTGCGGCAACAATAGGCATTACACTTGCACTTATTATAGTATGGCTCTACGGAGTTATGGCGGTTCTTGTATATGGACCTTCAAAGACAGCAAAAAATCAGTTTGTACTGTCTGTGCAGGAGACGAGTGCGATAGGATTCCTCGCTAATATTTTCTGCTCGCAGGAAGAGATAGATGCAATCAAGGCTGCCAATTCAATTAAGGATACAGATGAAGTTACAGATACAAGTCTTGTAAGTATTGATACAGAAGATAATTCAGAAGTTCCTGATATCGAGATAATTGATGTTAAAGGTTCAACATATAGTGGAAAACTTATGAAAATCAAGGACCCTTCAAGACTTTTTGTAGGAACAATAGAAGGATTCCATCAGGGAAATGGACAAGTTGTTGCTGATATTGCAAAAAGATATGATGCCGTAGGTGGCGTAAATGGCGGTGAGTTCGTAGATGGTGAGACAACATATACAGGCATGCCGATTGGACTTGTTATGATTAATGGTGAACAGGTTAACGGAAACAGTGGTTCAACATATCATGTTACGGGTATAACATTTGATAATAAGCTTGTCGTAGGTAATATGACAGCAGAACAGGCAAAACAGAATAATATCCGCGACTGTGTAAGCATCAGCAACAGTATCGGACCATTCCTTATAATTAATGGCGAGGCACAGGATGTATCAGGTACAGGCGGTGGTCTTAATCCACGTACAGCACTTGGACAGACCTCGGACGGCTCTATAATTCTTCTTGCTATTGACGGACGTATGGCAAACAGCCTTGGAGCTTCATTCTCGGATTTACAGGATATAATGCTTCAGTATGGTGCGGTCAATGCTTCAGTAATGGATGGTGGCACATCAACACAGATGTATTATGAAGGAGGAGTAATAAATACACCTTATTCGCCTACAGGTCCAAGAACATGTCCAACAGCATGGCTTGTTAAATAAAATATAAGGAGTTGCAATGATGAATAAAAAGAAAAAAAGAAAAAATATGTCAAAGTTTAAAAGATTCCTTCTTATATATTCGGGAATACTCGCAGCTGCCATGATTATATGCTGGAGTGTTCTTTATGTATTTATCAAAGATTATGAGCAGGGCAGGCCGACATATGCAATGGATAAAATAACAAAGAAGTTTACTGCAGATAATGTTCAAAAGCTTCTTAACGACAGCGGTGTAAAAGCTAATGAATTTGAGACGAATGAGAAAGTTGCAGAGTATCTTAAAGGAAAACTTGGCACTGAGCAGATTACATATAAAAAGAAAAACAGGGAATATTCAGAATCAAATCCTGTATATGTAGTGTATGCCGGTGATACAGCAATAGCAAAAGTATCGCTTCAGGAAGATGGAAAAAACGGCTTCAAATTTACAAAGTGGAAGCTTGGAAGCATTTCATTTGACGATTATTCAGACAAATCAACAAACAATGCTATTACTATCAGTGCACCTAAGGGAAGCAAAGTCTCAATTAATGGCGTGGAGGTAAGTGACAACTATATAAAACAGGATGATGTGGAATTTTCGCCATGTAAACATGTTGCTTCTTATGTTTCAGAGCCTTTAAGAACAATCTATGAAGTGTCAGGACTTATTGCAAAACCTGAAATTAAAGCAGAGATGTCCGGAAACCAGCTTGAGATTACAAATAAAAATAATGCGTATACAATAGAATATCCTCAGGATGAAGAATTGCTTTCGCAGATGAAAGATGATATTATGGGTATTGCAAGAAATTACGGCAAGTACATAATAAACAGAGGAAGTCTCAGCTCACTTACAAAACGTATGGTTGGATATGCCAATGAATATATGAGTGATATTCCGGCTGTATGGGCTTATCTTTATGGAAAAACATATACATATGAATTTAATAATGAGAATATTTCCAATTTCAGAAAGTATTCAGATAACTGCTTCTCATGTGATGTTTACTATGATTTATATGTAGACTGGAAAGATGGCAATAAAACATACAATACATCAGTAACATATACTTACGTAAAGACAAATGGTGCATGGTATGTAGCAGATTTTATACTTAATTAGTAAAGGGGCAGCAGGGAATTCCTGCTGCCTTGTGCTTTCTTGTTTAAAACATGAAAAAATGTGAAAGGCTTGATACTAATGGCAGAAAATAAAAAAAGAAACTTTCTTGTTCATGGCGGAATTCTGGCGATGGCCGGAATTATAGTAAGAATCATAGGAATGTTTTACAGAATTCCACTTATGAACATAATAGGCAGTGAAGGTAATGGTATTTACAGTGTTGCATATAATATATACAATATAATGCTTGTTTTGTCGTCATATGGATTACCGATGGCGGTTTCAAAGCTTATTTCAGCAAGATTTATAACGAAACAGTATAAGAATGCGGCACAGGTGTTCAGATGTTCGTTGACAGTATCAATATGTACAGGTGGTGCTGCGGCACTTATTCTGTTTTTTGGTGCAGGAGTAATTGAAAAATTATACAGAGGTGTTCCGGGACTTGCAATTCCGTTAAGAGTTCTTGCTCCGACAATATTCCTTGTTGCCATAATGGGCGTTATGAGAGGATTTTATCAGGGCCAGGGAACAATGATTCCAACGGCTGTTTCACAGCTTGTAGAGCAGATTATGAATGCTGTAGTAAGTATCCTTGCAGCATATTTGCTTACAAGTGCATATAAGAATTCCGTGGAGACAGCTGCATATGGAGCAGCCGGTGGAACAATGGGTACTGCATTTGGTGCATTATCAGGACTTATACTTCTCGTAGTAATATATATTCTGTACAGACCTACATTCAGGCGGATGATAAAAAAGGACAAAGTAAGTTCTGTACATTCTGATAAAGATGTATACAAAACAATTATTATAACTATGATTCCTATAATACTTGGACAGACACTATATCAGATTAGTGCGGTTATAGATGATGCCATGTTTTCTAATATTATGGTTGGAAGAAACATATCATCAAATATAAAAGCAGATTTAGGCAATTTCAGTTCAAGCTACAGCTTGTTAATAGGAATTCCGCAGGGTGTTGCATCAGCAATGTCGGCTTCAATGCTTCCGAGCATTGTAGCATCATATACACAGGGGGATAATGCGTCTGTTAAAGATAAGATAGCACAGACAATAAAGACAAATATGTTTATAGCAATACCATCATTTGTCGGACTTGTAACGCTTGGAAAGCCGATTATACAGCTTTTATTTTCGAGATATAACAGCACACAGGGTGCCATGATGCTTAAAATAGGTGCAATTGCTGTAGTGTTTTATACACTTGCAACTGTTACAAGTTCTGCATTACAGGGAATTGACAAAATGAATGTTCCGGTAAAACATTCACTTATCTCACTTGTTGTTCATATTGTGCTTGTCTATTTTATGCTTAGATGGTCAAGACTTGGAATTTATGGTATAGTAATCGGAAATGCATCATTTCCAATATTAATTTTCATATTGAATTTAAAGTCTCTTAAAGAATATATTGATTATGACCTGGAATATATCAGGACATTTCTGATACCGTTATGCTGTTCTGTTATAATGGGAATAGCTGTAAGCCTGACATATAAACTGTTGTATAGTGCGTGTCATATTAATATAGTTGCACTTATGTGTGCGTTTGTTGTAGCGGGAGTAACATATTTCGGAACGATATTTTTGCTTAAAAAGAAAGGTAAATATTAATTATGTTATGTGAGAATTGTAATGAAAATGAGGCAACATTTCATTATACTGAAGTTGTAAACGGAATTATGACGCAGCATCATCTTTGCAGCGAGTGTGCAGCAAAAATGGGACTTACAGGTTTTGCCGAGTCACCTTCTGCTGATTTTCCTTTTGCAAGACTTCTTACAGGACTGCTTGCGGCGTCAAACAGAAGTACGCAGGAGCAGGATAATCCTATGATGAATGTGAAATGTCCCAAGTGCGGCATGAAATATCAGGAGTTTATCCGCATAGGTAAATTCGGCTGTGCGGACTGTTATGATGTTTTTGGACCGCTTATAGAAGATAATATAAAAAAATTACATGGAAGCGTTGAACACAAAGGGAAAAAATCAAACAAAACAGCACAGCATGGAAATGACCTGCTTGATGAGATAGCTGTACTCAATGCAAAATTAAAAGAGGCAGTTGAACTGGAAAATTTTGAAGATGCTGCCCATTACCGTGATGAGATAAAAAAGCTGAAAGAAGGTGGCGGTAATGCTTAGATGGTTTGAGACGAACGGAAAAGAAAGTGATGTTGTAATATCAAGCCGTGTCAGGCTGGCAAGGAATGTGAAAAAATATAATTTTTCACTGAAACTTACTGAAAATGATGCTGTAAAGATGATAGATGAACTTAGTGAGGCAATAAACAGTCTTGATATAGTAAAAGATTACAGCAGCTATAATTTCAAAACGCTTGATGAATATCAGAAACAGGCTATGAAGGAAAGACATGTTATAAGCAATTTTCTTTTAGGACAGAAGCAGGCGGCGGGATTTGTTTCAAAAGATGAAGATATATCAATAATGCTTAATGAAGAAGACCATATCAGAATTCAGGCATATGCTCCGGGAATGGATATGGAGAAGGCGTTTGAACTTGCAGATAAAGTTGATGATGCTATAGATTCAGTGACGGATTATGCTTTTGATGAGAAGTATGGTTATCTTACAACATGTCCGTCAAATGTCGGAACAGGAATGAGAGCTTCATATATGCTTCATCTCCCGGCATTGGCAGGAAATAACAGGATATCCGGACTTGCATCAGAAGTTGGCAGATTTGGGCTTGTATTAAGAAGCGTATATGGTGACGGTTCAAAAAATTATGGGGATATATATAAACTCTCCAACCAGATTACGCTGGGTGTTTCTGAAAAAGAAATAATAGATAACCTTACACATATTGCGAATCAGATTATAAGCCAGGAAAGAACGCTTAGAAAACAATATGTACTTAACAAAAGATTAAGTGCTTCAGATATAGCATATCGTTCATATGGTGTTTTAAGATATGCAAGAAAGCTGTCACTTAACGATGCAATGTTATTGCTTTCGCAGATAAGGCTGGGACTCGCACAGGGGCTTATCGGGACTGATATGGAAAATGAATTCTGTGTTTATCAGCTTATGATAGGCGTAATGCCTGCGAATCTTGCATTGATGAATGACAGTGATATGTCACCTGAAGAAATTGAAGAATACAGGGCAAAATTTATAAGAGATAATCTTCCTGTTATACGATGACTGATATATAATAAAATTAAGTTTAATGAAAGGATGTATATATGCAGAGCAGATTTACAAAAAAAGCACAAGAAGCACTAGACCATGCGTCAGAGGCGGCAGTTATGCTCGGACATAGTTATATTGGCTCAGAGCATCTGCTTATAGGCCTTATACAGACAGAAGAATGTCTTGCTTCGGCTGTGCTTGCTGAATATGATGTTACAGATGAAAAAATAATAAATCTTGTATACCAGCTTATAGCACCTGAAGGTGCAGTCGGAGTAAAAGAGCCGACAGGATATACACCGAGAGTACGCCGTATACTTGAAAATTCGGCGAAGGAAGCTATACGATTTAAAGCTGACCTGATTGGAACAGAACATATTCTTATTTCAATAATAAAAGAATCAGAGTGCGTGGCTGCAAGGCTTCTCAATACGATAGGTGTAAATATCAAAAAATTATATGTTGATATCCTTATTGCAATGGGAGAAGATGCTAACAGCTACAAGGAAGATTTTCACAGCAAAACAAAGAAAGGAAAAACTTCTACACAGACACTTGACCAATACAGCAGGGATTTGACAGAGCTTGCAAGACAGGGAAAACTTGACCCTGTAATAGGAAGAGAAGAAGAGATTAACAGAGTTATACAGATTCTTAGCAGACGTACAAAAAATAATCCATGTCTTATTGGTGAACCCGGAGTCGGAAAAACAGCAATAGCGGAAGGTCTTGCAGCAAAAATAATAGAGGGAAATGTTCCTGAAACTATAAAAGACAAGCGTCTTCTTACACTTGATTTGTCAGGAATGGTTGCCGGCTCAAAATACAGAGGCGAATTTGAGGAGAGAATCAAAAAAGTTATCAGTGAAGTGAAAGCTGCCGGAAATATACTTTTGTTCCTTGATGAACTTCATACAATAATAGGTGCAGGCGGTGCAGAAGGTGCTATAGATGCATCAAATATTTTAAAACCGTCGCTTGCGAGAGGTGAAATACAGCTTATAGGTGCAACAACTCTTGAGGAATACAGAAAATATATAGAAAAAGATGCTGCTCTTGAACGCCGTTTCCAGCCTGTAAAAGTAGAAGAACCTACAGAAGAAGAGGCAATTCAGATTCTTATGGGTCTTCGTGGCAAATATGAGGAACATCATAATGTAACTATTGATGATAAAGCAGTTGTAGCTGCTGTAAAACTTTCAAAAAGATATATCAATGACAGGTTTCTTCCAGATAAAGCGATAGACCTTATTGATGAAGCATCTTCAAAGACAAGGCTTAAAGCATATGTCATGCCTGATAACATCAAGAAACTTGAAGAAGAAATTAAGAAACTTGATGAGAAAAAAGAAGAGGCAATTAAAAATGAGGCCTATGAGGAAGCAGGAGAAGTAAAAAAACAGCAGACAAAGAAAAAAGAAAAACTTGCAAAACTTATGCATGAGTGGGAAGAAAAAAGAAATGGTGCATGTCTTAATGTCGGAGAAGAAGAAATTGCAGATGTAGTATCTTCATGGACAAAAATACCTGTATCAAAGATTGCAGAGGCAGAATCAGAGCGTCTTATGAAACTCGAAGAGACACTTCACAAACGGGTAATAGGTCAGGATGAAGCAGTAAGTTCAATAGCAAGAGCTATAAGAAGAGGCAGAGTTGGTCTTAAAGACCCTGACAGGCCAATTGGCTCATTCCTTTTCCTCGGACCTACAGGTGTTGGAAAAACTGAACTTTCAAAAGCTCTTGCAGATGCAATGTTTGGAAGCGAGGAAGCACTTATACGAGTTGATATGTCTGAATTTATGGAAAAGCATACAGTCTCAAAGCTTATAGGTTCGCCTCCGGGATATGTAGGATATGATGAGGGCGGCCAGCTTTCCGAAAAAGTACGCAGAAATCCATATTCGGTAGTTTTATTTGATGAGGTTGAGAAAGCTCATCCTGATGTATTTAACGTGCTTTTACAGGTACTTGATGACGGGCATATCACAGACTCAACAGGAAGAGTTGTTGATTTCAAAAATACTGTAATAATAATGACGTCCAATGCCGGTGCCCAAAATATTGTGCAGCCTAAAACACTTGGCTTTGCTTCTGTTACAGATGAAAAAGAACGTCATGAAAATATGAAAACAAAGGTTATGGATGAAGTCAAGAGATTGTTCAAACCTGAATTTATCAACAGAATTGATGAAATCATAGTGTTCCATGCACTTAACAAGGAACAGATTGGAAGTATTGTTGACATTATGATTGCGAAAGTTAATAAGCGTATAATGGAACAGATGAAAATTTCCATTGAGCTTAATGATGAAGCAAAGAAATATATAGTTGACAAAGGATACGATGAAAAGTACGGTGCAAGACCATTGAGAAGAACGATACAGAATGATATAGAAGATGCACTTGCAGAAAAGATTCTTGAAGGAACTGTAAAACAGGGAAACAGGGTACTTGTATCAGTAAAAGATGGAAAATTACATTTTTCACTAAAAAGAGGCATTAATAAATAAAAAATGCTGGCATATTTCGACATGTTATTGTATAATATGCTTATCGTTGATACGTGAATACGGAAACAATTATAATATACATTTAGGAGGACACACAGATGTCAGTAGTTAATGAGTTGATTCGTTCAGAACAGGATGGAACACTTAGTTTTGGTAATTATTTGCTTGAAACAAAGTCAAAGTTATCAGATTTTGAACATGGCGGAGACATGTATAAAGTTAAAACTTATAATGAGATTACAAAACTCGAGAAAAATGGTTCATTTGTATACGAATCTGTACCCGGAACAGCAGTTAATAATTTTCAAGCATCTGCTGATGGAGTAAAGTTTGAAGTCGAAGGAAAAGAAGATGCACAGATTACGCTCGAACTTGAAGAGGGTGCATCATATGCTATTTCAATTGATGGCGGGGATGCCGGAACAATGACAACAAATATGGGCGGAAAGCTTGTGCTTTCTGTTGAATTCACAGATAACAAAGGTGTTTCGGTAGAAGTAAAGAGAGCATAGATTTAATAATGCAAAATTTGGATGGAAGCAGTGAATTGCTGCTTCCATATTTAATATAAAAAATATAAAGTAAAAAAATAAATTACCTAGAAAAACAAAGAAGACTGAATTGTCTTATAGCATTATGATTTAGTTTTCTTAGTAAAAAAGGAGTATTTGATGGCAAAATCTAGAACAACAGCATTCTTTTGCAAGGAATGTGGATATGAGTCTGCAAAATGGTCAGGGCAGTGTCCGTCATGCAAAGCGTGGAATACATTTGTTGAAGAGCCAGTGGTAAAAGAAAAAAATGTTAAAGGTATTGTAAATATTAATGCAAAATATCATGAAACAGCAGGGGTAAAAAAGGCTGCCCCTGTTCGCCTGTCATCGGTTACTGCAGCTGATACTGACAGAATAAAAACAGATATATGTGAACTTGACAGGGTTCTTGGCGGAGGAATAGTGGAAGGCTCACTTGTTCTTGTCGGAGGTGATCCCGGAATAGGAAAATCCACATTACTATTACAGATGTGTTACAATCTTGCAAAAAATGGTAACAGCGTATTATACATTTCGGGAGAAGAGTCACTTGGCCAGATAAAACTTAGAGCACAGAGAGTGGGCGAAGCTTCTGATAATCTTATGGTGCTTTGTGAAACAAGTCTTGACACAATAGAGAATGTCCTTGAGAATGTGAAACCACAGATTGTTGTGATTGATTCAATACAGACAATGTACCGTGAAGAGGTTGGTGCTGCACCGGGCAGCGTCTCACAGGTAAGAGAGACAACAGCTGTTCTTATGCAGCTTGCAAAAGGTCTTAATATTTCAATATTTATTGTTGGACATGTGACAAAAGAAGGCGTTGTAGCAGGACCCAGAATGCTTGAACATATGGTTGATACAGTTTTATACTTTGAGGGCGATAAAAATGCCGCATACAGGATTTTACGAAGCGTAAAGAACAGATTTGGTTCAACTAATGAAATAGGCGTATTTGAAATGCGTCAGGAAGGGCTTGCTGAAGTTGCCAATCCATCTGAATATATGCTTACGGGAAGACCAGAGGAAGCGTCCGGCTCTGTTGTTGTGTGCCTTCTTGAAGGAACTAGACCGATTCTTGTGGAAATACAGGCACTGGTTTGTGATTCTAACTTTGGAATGCCAAGAAGAACAGCTGCAGGGGCTGATTACAACCGTGTGAATCTTCTTATGGCAGTACTTGAAAAAAGGGCAGGGATTCATCTTTCGGGAAGCGATGCATATGTGAATATAGCAGGTGGAATGAAGGTAAATGAACCTGCTATGGATCTGGGGATAGTGATGGCACTTGTCAGCAGTTTCAGGAATCGGCCGATGATGGAAAATACGATTGTTTTCGGCGAAGTAGGACTTGCAGGAGAAGTTCGTGCTGTAAGCCAGCCGCAGATAAGAATAAATGAGGCAGTTAAGCTTGGGTTTGAAAATTGTATACTTCCGCAGGTGTGCTTGAAAAATATTAAGAAAACTGATAAAATAAATCTTATAGGTATTAGCAGTGTTAAAGATGCGGTTAAGCTGATATAAGAACGATATTTAGTTTATGGAAAGACAAAGGAGGGGCTTTTGTGGAAAATCAGAATGACAATACTGAAATGATAAAAAATCTGACAAACATACTTGAAGGATTAGATAATTCACAGGAACAGCTTGAAAAAAATGCATTTGACGTGATTAATTCGTCTGATACTTCACTTAATCTTGTAAAAGAGAGTATAGGCAGTGTCGAAGAAATACTTGAAATGATAGATAATCTCAACAAAATAGTAGCCGAGACATCTGGTAGAATCAATGAGTTAAAAGAATTATCCGGCAAAATAGAAGAATTTGCAGCAGTTATAAGCAACATTTCCAATAAAACAAACATACTGTCTCTTAATGCATCTATAGAAGCAGCAAGAGCAGGGGAACATGGAAGGGGATTTGCTGTAGTGGCAAGTGAAGTACGTAATCTTGCAGCACAGTCAGCAAAATCATCAAAAGAAATAACTGATACCATAGCACAGGTTCAGACTTCAGTTAGTGAGACAGTTGATGCCATGACAAATGTATATGACAATGCAGTTGCCCAAAAACATAAGGCAGATTCTGTAGGACAGGTGCTTCATAAAGTTGTTGATGCAGCATATGCAGCCAATGAGGTTGCAAGAAATATTGAAAATGAAATTGCATATCAAAGAGAAATAACAGATGAGGCAAGAGGTGCAATTGGTCTTAAATAGTTAATAACATTTAAGATTACATTAAAAATGAATTGAATTTGAATTGTTTAATTAAATATAAATGCATAATTTTGAAAAATTATGTAATTGGCTGTCTGAAATATCTAGTGTTTTTGTTTTGGTATCTAGTGCTTTTACCTTAATGGAGGCACTAGATATTGTAGTCTGACCTGTTAATTACAAAAAAGTCAAAAAAAGTTAAAAAAAATCAAAAAAAGGTGTTGACATATATAACC
>ERZ791858.1505-NODE-1505-length-12515-cov-2.950883_pt1 | contig 12515 bp, 8 predicted proteins | sample MGYA00510284_ERZ791858 | MGnify/ENA primary metagenome ERZ791858 (study PRJEB30046, sample SAMN00792077) | human gut metagenome | study: EMG produced TPA metagenomics assembly of the A metagenome-wide association study of gut microbiota in type 2... | reverse complement strand
CTCCGAACGCAATCCTGGTAGTGATCTCCAACCCGATGGATACAATGACTTACCTGTCATTGAAGTCTCTGGGTCTGCCGAAAAACCGTATCATCGGTATGGGTGGTGCTCTGGATAGCTCTCGTTTCAAATATTTCTTGTCTCAGGCTTTAGGTTGCAATGCCAACGAAGTCGAAGGCATGGTAATCGGTGGTCACGGTGACACGACTATGATCCCTCTGGCTCGTCTGGCTACTTACAAAGGCATTCCCGTAAGCAAGCTGTTGAGCGCAGAAAAACTGCAGGAAGTTGTCGCTTCCACTATGGTAGGCGGTGCGACACTGACTAAGCTGTTGGGTACTTCTGCATGGTATGCACCGGGTGCAGCAGGAGCTTACGTTGTTGAATCTATCATCCACAACCAAAAGAAGATGGTTCCTTGCTCTGTTTATCTGGAAGGTGAATACGGAGAATCCGACCTTTGCATCGGTGTTCCTGTTATCTTGGGCAAGAATGGTATCGAAAAGATCGTTGAACTGGAATTGAATGCCGAAGAAAAAGAACTCTTCGCCAAGAGTGCAGCAGCCGTTCACAAGACAAACGAAGCTTTGAAAGAAGTCGGCGCTCTCTAATAATCGGAAAAAGGTTTGATAATATAGAAAAGAGGATAGTCCGTGATGGATTATCCTCTTTTTTGTCTTAGAATCTTAAGACATTTGATACATTGTCCAATTGGTTTATTATTTCCCTTGGTAAGAACTTACTTCAATTCCCGAATCTTGATATTGCGGAACCAGATCGGATAACCATGATCCTGCAAGCCGATATACCCTTCATGGGAAATGCCTTCCTGGAAACCTTGGAAATCTTTGAATTTGCTGTTGGCAACCATATCATCCCACTCTTTGCTCCACAAAGTATACTGAACGACCTTTTTACCATTCTGGGTATGCGTCACTTTGCCATCCTTCACTTTGATCACGATCGTGTTCCATTCGCCGGCTGGTTTTACCGTTTTCGGATCGGCAGGGAGCACATCATACAAAGAACCGGCAAGGTGGTTTGCCAGCTTGTTGTCGGTAGCATCCACATTATCCAGCACCTGCACTTCGGGAGCTGCATAATAGATCGGTTTGCCCGGAACTTCGCGTACATAATAGAAGATACCTGAATTTCCCATTTTGCTGGTTTTCCAATCTACAGACAGTTCAAAGTTCTTGAACTTCTTTTCCTTATACAGGATATCGCCTCCTGCACCGTGTCCCGGTTTTTTGCCCGGAGCGGTAAAGACCTTCATCGCCTCGTCTTCGATTACCCAGTTCGGAGCCATCCCGGTATTGTTGCATTGTCTCCAACCGGTAAAATCTTTCCCGTTGAACAGCAAGGTCCAGCCTTGTTTCTTTTCTTTTTCAGTCAACGTGTTATTCGCTTTTTGCGCAAAAGAAGGGACAGCAGCCATAACTGCCAAAAGAACCACAAACGATTTAAATAAGTTTTTCATGTTGCATCTCATTTTTAGATTAGACATTGAGAATATAAAACTCAACAAAGATAAATAAAAAAAGAGCTGCTCCATAAAGAACAACTCTTTCTTTTCTATCAGATAATCCTATTTTATTTGATGATACCCAATTTCGAGGCATTGATGAAGTCGATGATATGCTGGATTTCGTCGCTCATCGGCACCTGGTCTTTAATCATCAGCAAAGCATCGAATATACTCGTATTACCTTGGTAAATGATACGGTAGGCATGGCTGATATGCTTGATTATCTTTTCGCTCAGGCCTTCATGTGACAGAATAAAGGAGTTCACCCCGTAATAGGTCGTAGGTTCCAATGCTGCTACGATATAAGGCGGGATATCCTTACGGAAGCGGCAACCGGTCTGCGTCATCGACCATCTTCCCACACGGCATCCCTGGCTCACTAATACGTTGCCGCCGAAAATCACATAATCTTCAATCATGCAGTTGCCGGAAATCTTGCTTCCATACCCGAACACACTATGATTACCGATATGCGTGTCGTGGGAAACATGCACGCCTTCATGCAGGAAATTGCCATTACCGATAATCGTCTTCCCATCAGAATTGGTTGCACGATTAATCACCACGTTTTCACGGATCACATTGTCGTCTCCGATTTCGACAATCGTATCACCTCCCTTATAGTTAAAATCCTGTGGTTCGGCAGCGATAACGGCACCATTGAAGATGCGGTTCCTCTTCCCCATGCGGGTTCCGCTCATGATACTGGCATGAGGCATGATCTCGCAGTCATCACCTATTTTTACATTCTTATCGATGTATGCAAACGGATGGACGGTTACGTTCGCTCCTAACTTCGCGCTTGCATCTACATAAGCTAATGGACTAATCATAATAATCTCCTTTTAAATTGTCAATTGCTTTCTACTCTCTTCCACCACCAATGGCACTATATAAATTGATAACAGCCTGCATACGCTGGACATTGTCGGAAACTTCCGTCAACTGCGCACTGAGCAGACTCTGTTGGGCAGAAAGGATTTCCAGATAAGTGGACTGTCCTGACTGGAACAAGGCGTTGGTATAGGCAACCGCCTTTTCCAACTCTTCTATCTGGGCCTGATCCTGGACCAGTTTTCTATTGGTCGCATCATAGAGATGCAAAGCATCGCTCACTTCCTTTCCCGCTTCCAAGATCGTTTGCTGATAGTTCATCTTGGCAATCTGTTCTTCCGCTTTTGATATCTTCAGATTGGCTACCAGCTTACCATTGTTAAAGATAGGCTGTGCCAAGGAAGCCAAAGCCTGGAACATAAACTGTCCCGGATTGGAAACCGTAACACCCGAACCATTCGTCCAACCGGCTGTCGCCGTAATATTGATTCCCGGATAAAAAGCGGCACGGGCCTTGTTGGTCGTATAATAAGCACTGGCCAATGTCATTTCGGCCACCTTCACATCCGGACGGTTCTCCAACAACTGCAAAGGAACACCAGCCATCAGCTCTTCCGGCATCACCTGATCTTCAAGCGTACTGCGATCGATTGGCTGCGGTGCTTTCGCAAGCAATACAGACAAGGAGTTCTCCACTTCACGCACCTGGCGTTTCAGTTCGATCAACGATCCGGACACCTGATGGAACACGGCACGCATCTGGACGACTGCGGCTTCTGTTGTCATGCCGGCAATCTTCATCGCTTCCATCACCCGAACATTCTCTTTGTAGATATCCACCGTCTTGGAAGTAATCTCGACCTGACGATCCAACATTAACAAAGTGAAATAGGTATTGGCGATTCCTCCGATCAGTTGCGAACGTATCGCTTGCTGTGTGTACTGGCTCTGCAAATAAGCAGTCTTCTGTCCACGACTCGCATTCAACAGCTTACCGAACAAATCCACTTCCCAACTGGCTGCCGCCGGCAAGGTATAGGCTTTCACATAACCCGTATTCTCCATTTTAGTTATGGTTCCTTGCGGAGCCAGGTTCAAAGAAGGGAGAAAAGACAGGCGAGCGGAAGTCAGCAGCAACTTGGCCTCCTCGACCCTCAGGATAGCGGCTTGCAGATCCACATTGTTTGCCAATCCCTCTTCGATCAAGGCCTGCAATTTCGGATCACGGAAAACCTCCTGCCAAGGCAGGTTTCCCATATTGGTCGTATCTGTTTCGGCTAACGTACCGGCAGCAGATACCGGATCACGGTAGATGCCGGAAGTTTCGATCGTATCCGGACGATCATATGCTTTATAGATATGGCAACTGCTCAAAAGAGCGGTTGCACACACCATATATATAATCTGTTTCTTCATTGTCATCTCTTATTTTGTTTTTGCGTACTGTTCTATTTCCGTACTCATATCGCTGTTATCCAAATCTTCCCATTCGATAGGTTTGAATTTCTCCTGCAAGTACTGGAATACCACAAACAGAACCGGGACGATAAAGATCTGGAAGATCATACCGATAAACATACCTCCGATGGCGGCAGTACCCAAAGTACGGTTACCATGAGCACCGACACCGAACGCAAACATCATAGGCAACAAACCGACTACCATAGCCAGTGATGTCATCAAGATAGGACGCAAACGGGCGGCGGCACCTAAAACAGCAGCCCATGTGATACTCATACCCATACGGCGACGGTCAAGGGCAAACTCTACGATCAGGATGGCGTTCTTCGCCAACAGACCTACCAACATGATCAAGGCGATCTGCATATAGATATTATTGGACATCGTACCCAAGATCATCTTCAGAGCCGGGATATTGCCTAAAGCGGCCCAGCCTTGCACGAACAGGAAGCTACCCATCAAACCAAACGGAATGGAAAGCAATACGGCTAACGGCAGGATATAACTTTCATACTGAGCGCTCAGCAGCAAATAGACGAATACGAAACAGAGCAGGAAGATCAAACCGGTCGTGCTGCCGCTGGTTTCAGCCTCTTCACGCGCCATCCCCCCCAATTCGTATCCAAAACCGGTCGGAAGCGTTGTACTGGCAACCTCTTCGATCGCTTTCAATGCCTGCCCACTGGTGTAACCGTCTGCCGGAGCAACCATCACTTTGATAGATGTATACATATTGAAACGGCTGATAATATCCGGTCCGTACACTTTCTTGATAGACACGAACTGCGAGATTGGAGCCATTTCGTTTCCATTGCGGACTTTGATATTCTTCAACGATTCCAAATTGGTACGCAAAGCCGGATCAGCCTGGACCATCACACGGTACATCTTACCGAAACGGTTGAAGTTGGAGGCATACAGACCACCGTAATATCCCTGCATGGTTGCCAGAATATCACTCGGACTGATACCCACCTTCTTACAGGCGGCCGCATCGATGTCGATCATATACTGCGGGAAGTTAGGGTTGAAGGTACTCTGTGCCGACTTGATTTCAGGACGGGCAGTCAAGGCTGCCGTATATTGCTTCGTCACTTCGAAGAATTTTTCCAGATCACCACCGGTCTTGTCCTGCATATTCAACTCGATATCACTGGAAGCGGAATAACCCGGGATCATAGGCGGAGTAAAGAACAGCACTTGTGCATCCTTCACTATCTTTTGCGCACGCATGAACAAACTGCCATACACGATATCCGAACTCTGCATCATTGAACGTTCCTCCCAGTCTTTCAACTTGATGATGAACGAACCATAAGAAGGTCCCTGGCCACCGATAAAGCTGAAACCGATGACGGCCGTACGTGATTTGACCGCCGGGTCGGCAGCGATCAGGCTATCCACCTTGTTCATCACCTCTATCGTACGTTCCTGGGATGTTCCCGGAGGCAGCGTCACTGCGCCCATGATCGTACCGGTATCTTCATTCGGAACCATACCTGTCGGAGTCGCATTCATCAAAACAACGAGCAGGACGATACATCCGGCAACGATACCGAACGAAAGCCATTTCTTCTGTATAAAGAATACGACACGTTTTTTATAGCTGTTCAGCAAAGAATCGTATGCGGCATTGAAGGAAGAGTGGAAACGGGAGACGAAAGTCGATTTCTTCTCATGTCCTTCTTCGTGCGGCTTCAAGAACATCGCACACAGAGCCGGACTCAGTGTCAAGGCATTCAATGCGGACAAACCGATCGAGATAGCCATTGTCAAACCGAACTGGCGATAGAATGTACCGGCCGTACCGCTCATGAAACTTACCGGGATAAACACGGACATCATGACCAACGTGATGGAGACGATAGCACCACCCAGCTCGTTCATGGCATCGATAGAAGCCAATTTCGCCGATTTGTAACCCTGGTCCAGTTTGGCATGGACACCCTCGACGACGACGATCGCATCATCGACCACAATCGCAATGGCGAGCACCATGGCACAAAGAGTCAGCAAGTTCAAGCTAAAGCCGATCAGCGACAGCATGAAGAACGTACCGATCAACGCAACCGGGATCGCGATAGCCGGAATCAAAGTCGAACGTAAATCCTGCAAGAAGATATACACAACGATGAATACAAGGATGAAGGCTTCGATCAATGTCTTGAGCACCTCATGGATAGAAGCGTACAAGAAGTCGTTGGCATTCATACCGACGTCGATCTTCAAGCCCGGAGGCAATATCTTTTCTGTTTCTTCCAGCAGGTTCTGGATATTATTGATGGTTTCCGTCGCATTGGTTCCTGCCATCTGGTAAACGATACAGGTTACGGCACTATGACCGTTTACTTTATTGACAAAATTATAAGTCAGACGTCCCAATTCGATATCGGCAATATCCTTCATGCGGAGGACTTCACCATCCGGTAAGGCTTTTACGACCATGTCTTCAAATTCGTTCACTTCTTGCAAACGTCCTTTATAACGGATCGTATACTGGAAGCTCTGGTTACCCTGCTCACCGAACGAACCGGGAGCAGCTTCCACGTTCTGCTCGGCCAGGACACCGGCAACATCATTCGGAACCAAATTGTACTGTGCCATCACATCCGGTTTCAGCCAGATACGCATGGAGTAGTCGGTTCCTAACACATTCGCATCCCCCACACCGGGCACACGCTGTACTTCCGGGATCAGGTTGATCTTGGCATAGTTCTCGATGAATCGCTGGTCGTAACGGTCCTCTGCATCATAGACGGAGAACACGATCAGCATGGAGTTCTGACGTTTCTGAGTTGTCACACCGATCTTGGTTACTTCAGCGGGCAACAAACCTTGTGCCATAGAAACACGGTTCTGCACGTTTACGGCAGCCATGTCGGGATCGGTTCCCTGCTTAAAATAAATGGAAATATCGGCAGATCCGTTGTTGGAGGCATTGGAAGTCATGTACATCATGTTCTCCACACCATTGATCTGGTCTTCCAGCGGTGCAATCACACTATTCAATACCGTCTGTGCGTTTGCACCCGTATAAGTCGCTCTCACCGAAACGGTTGGAGGGGCGATATCCGGATATTGGGTAATAGGCAAGGACAGCAAGCCTAATATACCCAGTATGACAATCAGGACGGAGATCACCGTTGAGAGCACCGGGCGGTTTATAAATCTATCTAATTTCATATTTTCTGTTTTTAACGAACAAAATGGGAGTTATTAATTAAAAGCGGTCTTCAGATTACCTTCGTTCTGATCTTTCAAGGCCTGATCATATTTCGCTTTCTGCTGTTCCGGGGTGATCGGCTCGATAGCCTGGCCGTCACGGAGATTCTGTACGCCTTCAATCACGATTTTGTCGCCGGATTTCAAACCATTCGTCACCAGGTAATTCTTTCCGTCATCCAAATTGGAGATCTGAATCTCCGTATTTTTTACAGAATTGTCCGCCTGCAAAACAAAAACGAACTTCTTGTCTTGGATTTCAACGGTTGCAGACTGAGGGATAATAATGATCCCATCCATCGTATACGGGAATATGATGTTACCGGTACCGCCGCTTCTCAGGATATTTTTATCATTTGGGAAAACAGCACGCATGCTGACAGATCCGGTAGACTGGTCAATCACGCCACTAACGGCATCGATCTTACCTTCCGACTGATAGGTAGTTCCGTCGGACAGTTGCAAGCGAACAGCCGGCATCTTTTCCAATTGTTCTTTCAATGTGCCTCCGGCTCTTGTCAGGCGCAACAACTCTTTCTCCGTCATAGAGAAATAAACATACACATCGTTGATTTCGGATACGGTTGTCAACGGCTGTGCAACAGAGGGGCTGACCAAACTACCGATACGATACGGAAATGTACCGACAACGCCATTCGACGGACTCGTCACCGTACAGAATGATAAATTCTGATTCGCGCTTACCAAAGAAGCTTCCGCCTGAGCCAGGCTTGCCTTGGCAGACATGAGTTGGTTGACCGCTGTCTGATATTCAAAATCACTGATAATTTTCTGATCGAACAAAGCTTTTTTGTTCTTTTCGGTCAAAGTCAAAGTTGCGACATTGGCTTTTGCCATCTCGACAGCGGCTTTCGCCTGTCCAACCGCAGCAGCATACTGGGTCGGATCAATCTGGAACAAAGCCTGCCCCTTACGAACAGTTGCTCCTTCATCTACACATAACTTAACAATAAAACCCGAAACTTGGGGGCGTACCTCGATATCCTGCGTACCTCTGATCGTGGCCGGATAGGAAGTCGTCTGGTCGCTTGTTGTCGAATTAACAGCAAGGACCGCAAATTCATTATCCCCTAACTTCATACCGCTTTGCTTGTTTCCACAAGCAGTTAATAAAGACACCCCTACTGCAAACAATGCAATTTGGCTTAATTGGGTAATAGTAGTTCTCAACATTTGTTTATCCATATTCATTATTTATATAATTCTATCTATTCTCGTTTTTCAGTCATTAGTAAGGCCGTTAAAGCCATCACAACGGGTGAGATCCGTTGTGCCATAGTAAAAATTCCACAACGATGCTGTTCTAAATTTATGGGTTCATAGCCTATTCCTCATAAAAAGCGTACAAATGTAGAATCTTTTTGTTGTACTTTTTCCGTTTATACAATCTTTTATACTAAAAAATTGCTTATTTTATATTTCTGTATCAGAGATATATTAGGACTTTGACCGATCGAAAATATATTCGTTTAAATTGCTACATAATTTTAACACGGAATTTGTTTATTCAATAATTTATCCTAATTTTACGGCTTATATAACCTAAATAATCAATTCATATGGAACCAAAGTTTATGATATCGGAAGTGTTCGGCACTTCATGGAAGCACACTAAATCGCAGATTTGGGTACTGGTAGGGCTGTTTATCGGATTTTCTATCCTGTCGATGATCGTCACACTGTTCGGTATGCCGGCACAGGGTTCGATTGTCGGACGAGTCATTGTCCAAATAGTCAGTTTGCTCATTTCCTGTATTTTCATGCTGGGATATGTCAAAAATATATTCCAGGCTCTTGATGGAGAAGAGCCGCAGTTTTCCGCCTATGGGCAACAATCGCGCAAGATAATCACATATCTCATCGCCAACATTTTGTTCTCCATAGCTGTCTGTATCGGTACAGTCTTGCTGATCATTCCCGGTATCTACCTATACTTACGCCTGCAATTTTTCACGGCATTCATCGTTGAGGAAAACTGCGGCATCATCGAATCACTGCAAAAAAGCTGGAATATGACCCAAGGACAGACACTTCCGTTATTCCTGTTGCTGCTGACCATGATCGGCACCGCGATCGTCGGCTGCATCTTGTTCTTCGTCGGATTTTTTGTGGCCGTACCCCTTATCTATATGATGCAGTGTTACACATTCAGAAAATTAAATACGATTTCAACGGAAGAAGAAGTACAACAACTATAATTTCAAATCAATAAATAGACAACAGCCCGCAAAAATAAACATTCTGCGGGCTGTATAGCTTTCCAATCTATGGGTAAGACATATAGAATCAAAGACATTGCAGAGATGTCCGGTGTTTCGACCGGAACTGTCGACCGCATATTACATAACCGGGGCAAAGTATCTGAAGAGGCACAGAAAAAAGTAGAAAAAGTTTTAAAAGAAATAGACTATCACCCGAACCTAATAGCCCGTTCCCTTGCACTAAAAAAGAGCTACCACTTCATCACACTGATTCCCTCTTTTGCAAAAGGCGAATATTGGGATAAGCTTTGCGAAGGAATAGACAAAGCGGAACAGGAACTTTTCAGCTACAACGTAGAAGTCGAACGTATGTGCTTCAATCAATATGACAAAAGCAGTTTCGACGAACTCATTCCCCGGATCGAAGAAGCCAACTGCCAGGGGGTCGTGATCGCAACACAGTTCCATGACAGTGTCGTCAAGCTGGCGTCCCGGCTGGATCAAATACAAATACCTTACATACTGATAGATGCATTCATTGAAAACACCAATTGCGTAGCTTATTACGGAACCAACTCGTACGACTCCGGATATATTGCCGGCCGTCTGCTATACGAACAAATCAACCCGACCGAAAATATCGCAATCTTCCGCTTTATCCGTAAAGGAGAAATGCAAGTAACCCAAGTCATGAAACGTGAGGAAGGCTTCAGGAATTATCTGGCAGAAAAGAACTACGACGGGCGTATCTATTCCGTACAATTGCATGCCGACGAGCCGGAAAAGAACATAAACATCCTGAATGCCTTTTTAGAAGAACATAAGGAAGTGAACGCTGGTATCATATTCAACTCCCGTGCCCATTTATTGGGAAAATACTTCCGTGACAAAGGAGAAAGATTCAGATTAATCGGCTACGATGTGATAGACCCGAATATCACTTGCCTGAATGACGGTTCCATCACGCACCTGATCGCCCAACGGCCGGAAGTACAGGGATTCAATTGCATACGGGCATTGTTCCGCCATCTGGTTCTCAAAGAAAAAGTCGAACAAATCAATTATATGCCGATCGATATCCTGATGAAAGAGAATATCAAATACTATAACAATTATATTTGAAAACATAAAAAGGTATTTTTTCCCTGTTTTCTTTTTGTTTGATAAATAAATACTATACTTTTGTGCCCGATGTGTGCGCGAGCACAATGAGATAGTAACAATGAAATTATCACAATCATAAACAATAAAAATATGGCTAATTTATTTTGCGTTAAAGACAAAGTTGTCATTATTACCGGTGGAGCCGGAATCTTGGGCAGAGGTATTGCAGGCCACCTGGCTGAAGAAGGTGCTAAAATCGTTATTCTCGACCGCGCAGCCGAAGTTGGTGAACAAATTGTAGCCGACATCAAAGCGAAAGGCGGAGAAGCAAGTTTTTATCTGACTGACGTTTTAAACAAAGAAGTCCTGGAACAGAACAAAAAAGATATCCTGGCCAAATACGGCCGTATCGACGCGCTGCTGAATGCAGCCGGCGGAAACATGGCTGGTGCGACTATCGGACCGGACTGCACGATTTTCGACTTGAATATCGACGCTTTCCGTAAAGTAGTAGACCTGAACCTGTTCGGTACAGTTCTCCCGACAATGGTGTTTGCCGATGTAATGGCTAATCAGAAAGAAGGTGCTATCGTCAACTTCTCTTCCGAATCCGCTTTGCGCCCGCTTACCCGCGTCGTAGGTTACGGTGCCGCAAAAGCTGCTATCTCCAACCTGACTAAATATCTGGCTGGTGAACTGGCGATCAAATTCGGAGAAGGTCTACGTGTAAATGCAATCGCTCCGGGATTCTTCCTGACGGAGCAGAACCGTACTTTGATGACAAATCCGGACGGATCTTACACTCCACGTGCCGAATCTGTCATTGCACATACTCCGTTCAGACGTCTGGGTACACCGGATGAACTGTTTGGTACGATCCAGTATCTGATCAGCGACGCTTCCAAATTCGTAACCGGAACAATCGCTATCGTAGACGGCGGTTTTGATGCATTCTCCATTTAATCTCACAATTAAAAAACAAGACATTATGTATTTATGCGAACAAACATGGCGCTGGTACGGCCCGAACGATCCAGTTAGCCTTTCCGATATCCGCCAGGCCGGTGCTACCGGAATTGTAAATGCCTTGCACCATATCCCGAACGGAGAAGTATGGACGATCGAAGAAATCCAGAAACGCAAGGATATGATCGAAGCTGCCGGCTTACGCTGGAGCGTAGTGGAAAGTGTTCCGGTACACGAACATATCAAGACACAGAGCGGAGATTTTCAGAAATATATCGAGAACTACAAAGAAAGCATTCGTAACCTGGCAGCATGTGATATCCGTGTGATCACTTATAATTTCATGCCGGTTCTGGACTGGACCCGTACAAACTTGGCTTACACCATGCCTGACGGCTCTAAAGCATTACGTTTTGAACGGGCAGCTTTCATGGCTTTCGATCTCTACATTCTGAAACGCCCTGCGGCAGAACAGGAATATACAGACGAAGAAAAGGCAATTGCAAAAGCTCGTTTCGACGAAATGAGCGAAGATGACAAAGCACTGCTGGTACGCAATATGATCGCCGGTCTACCAGGCTCCGAGGAAAGTTTCACATTGGATCAGTTCCGTGCAGAACTGGATCGTTACAAAGATATCGATGCAGAAAGACTTCGCGCGAACCTAATTTATTTCCTGAAAGAGATTACTCCGGTTGCCGACGAAGTAGGAGCACGTATGGTTATCCATCCGGACGATCCTCCCTACTCTATCTTAGGCTTGCCCCGCATCTTGAGTACAGAAGAAGATTTCCGTAAGCTGATCGAAGCCGTACCAAACCAAAGTAACGGTTTATGCCTCTGCACCGGTTCTTTCGGCGTTCGTGGCGACAATGACCTGGCCGGCATGATGAAGCGTTTCGGCGATCGTATCGACTTCGTTCATATACGCAGCACCAAACGCGACGAAGCCGGAAACTTCTTCGAAGCAAACCTGCTGGAAGGAGACGTGAACGTTTATGAAGTAATGAAAGCCCTTCTTGAAATCGAGCAGGAACGCGGTTGCTCAATCGCAATGCGTCCGGATCACGGCCATCAGATGATCGATGACTTGCACAAGAAGACTAATCCGGGTTATTCCTGTATCGGTCGCTTGCGTAGCTTGGCTGAATTGCGTGGTTTAGAACTGGGTATTGCCC
>ERZ791858.1504-NODE-1504-length-12515-cov-8.691091_pt1 | contig 12515 bp, 12 predicted proteins | sample MGYA00510284_ERZ791858 | MGnify/ENA primary metagenome ERZ791858 (study PRJEB30046, sample SAMN00792077) | human gut metagenome | study: EMG produced TPA metagenomics assembly of the A metagenome-wide association study of gut microbiota in type 2... | reverse complement strand
CAGATTCTTGGTCCATTTGTCCATGTCGCCCCCATACGGGGGCGTGGATTGAAATATTTTTTATCCTCCAATCCGCTGGTTTTTGCCAGTCGCCCCCATACGGGGGCGTGGATTGAAATGTGGGTATCCCCCGGCGAAACAGTACCAGAACCTGTCGCCCCCATACGGGGGCGTGGATTGAAATTCTTTTTTTGTTCGGGGTCCATAAAAAATCGCCTGTCGCCCCCATACGGGGGCGTGGATTGAAATGTCCGGGTGAACTACTCTTTGTGAAAAAACCGGACGTCGCCCCCATACGGGGGCGTGGATTGAAATTTCCGCCGATGCCCGCCACGGGAAACCCCTGACCGTCGCCCCCATACGGGGGCGTGGATTGAAATGGTATAGCCATTTCTTTTTCCCCTATCCATCCGCCGTCGCCCCCATACGGGGGCGTGGGTTGGAATGGAGAATCAGGAATGAATATGAATGTGATAGACTGCAACGTTCTTCACTTTAAGGATAATTGGGTCTGCCCGACCAGGAGGCTGGGAAGGGTGTGCCTGCGGCGCACCCCTACAGCGTTGGGGCCGGATGTTGTTTGTTCGACCAATTGGACGGGGTTGTCGTTGACCAGGCGGAGAAAATCGTTGTTGTCATCAGTTCGACGGAGACGGCGTAGGGGCTTCCCGGCCTTCGTTTTTTGTGTTCGAAGGCAGATGCACAGCATCTGGCATCCCTTGGCGTGAGACGGGAGACGTTGAGCGTGAGGCGGTGCTTACAAATGCGGGCGGCCGGGCCTGCCGCCCCTACGGGAACGGAGAGGAAGGGACAAGGGAGACACCTGCGCCTGTATTGTTGTTTATGGATGATGCCATTATAATATGAATGTAAAGATAATTGTCAAACCTCAAAAATCGCAATTTTTGAGGTTAACCTATTTTCTGACTGCAAATTTTAGGGATTTTGAGGTGTACGATATACACCTGGCGGAAAACATCGTTGTTATCCGTGGACCCCGCGCATGCGGGGATGAACAGCTGGTACTTCAAAGAGTAATCGGGAACTATTTATATACATGGAATTACGGGTTTAATCAATACCAGTTTATAGGGAGTGAAAAGTGATTGAGTGGTTAGGTGGCTAAGTGGCTATGAAACCAGGTTACTTCTTGAAGTCGGGTTAAAAACGCCAATCTCAGTCGGATTAAAACAACCAGGAGGCCGGGAAGGGTGTGCCTGCGGCGCACCCCTACAGCGTTGGAATCGGATGTTGTTTGTTCGACCGATTGGAGGAGGGTGTCGTTAACCAGGCGGAGAATATCGTTGTTATCATTAGTCCGACGGAGACGGCATTTTTCAATCGGATGGACGGGGTCCAGGGGGAAACGGGCGGCTCTGGCGGCATTTTGTCGGTGGCAAAGGCGTGAGACTGAAAAGCGGCTGGCTGCTTTTCACCGTCCTACTGGCATATATTATGGTAGAATAATGGTATGGACGAAAGGGTATGTGAGTGTTTATCCTGAAATGGGGGCGTTGATCATGAAAAAGGGTGGGAAATTTCTGACTGGGATTGTGTTGGCGGGTTTGCTGGCTTTGCCTTTGGGGATGGGGGAGGCCAGCGTGGAGAAGCATGTGGCGGACGAGGCCAATTACAAGATGAGTTACCCTATTGTGTGTATGTGGACCGCAATCAGGAGGCCCAGGACCGGATCAATTCGGATATCTACCAATATATAGCCGGGTTCCGGGATGATTATACGGCCGGAAAATTCACCCGGGGGAGGTTTTCTTACCAGGTGCAGTATGAGGACGGGACGCTGCTTTCTCTTACGCTGGCGGATTTCCGGTACAGCCAGGGGGCGGCCCATGGGTACACCAATACCCGGGGACTGACCTACAGCAAGGTGACAGGGGAGAAGCTGCCCCTTCCGTATTTTGTCCGGATCAGTACGGCGGACAAGAGCCTGATCCTGTCCCAGCCCATTTACAACAGCCGGAATGAGCAGGTGCCCTTGAGCAAGACCTTTGCCAATGATTCTTTCATGTGGGACAAGCTGAAGATCAGCGACAATTATTTCCTGGAGGGCGGAGGAAAGATCGCCCTGATCTACCGGCCCTATGAACTGGGGTGCTACGCCCTGGGGACCCTGCGGGTGGAACTGTCGCCCAAGGTCATTGATTACCTGAACCGGAAGAACTGACTTCTCCCGCCTTGACTTTTCTTTTCCCCCGTGCTACACTAGAAAAAACTTCAAAGAATCACCTTTTAACCTAGTCCTGTGAGACTAAGAAAGGGACTTTTATCCAGAAGCAGTTATTAGAAGCCTTCTTGTCTTAGGACGAGAAGGCTTATTTTTCAACCTGCAGTTTATTATAGGAGGCTACAACATGACAAAGGCGGCAGTCAGCCTGTCCGGACGGGATATCCTGGATCTTTCCTCCCTGTCCGTGGAAGAGTACGATCTGATCATGCGAACGGCGGCGGAGATGAAGAAGGTCATGAAACGGGACATCAAGAAGCTCCCGTCTCTCCGGGGCAAATCCATTGTGAACCTGTTCTATGAAAACAGCACCCGTACCCGCAGCTCCTTCGAGCTGGCCGGGAAGTATCTGGGGGCGGACGTAATCAACCTGAGCACCGGCACTTCCAGTGTGAAAAAAGGGGAATGCCTGAAGGACACCATCCTGACCATGCAGTCCATGGCCTGTGATGCCATTGTCATGCGGCACCCGGTGGAAGGGGCGGCCAAGTACGCAGCGGACATTGCAGCCCCCATTGTGATCAACGCCGGGGACGGGGCCCATGCCCATCCTACCCAGGGTCTCCTGGACATGTTCACCATCCTGGAACACGGGAAGAAGTTCAAGGGCCTGAAAATGGCCATTATCGGGGATATCCTTTACAGCCGGGTGGCCCGGAGCAACATTGCGGCCTGGACCAAGCTGGGAGCGGATGTCCATGTGGCCGGTCCCATGACCCTGATTCCTCACGATATCCAGGAACTGGGGGTCACGGTGCACAAACGGGTGGAAGACGCCATTGAAGGGGCGGATGTGGTGGATGTGCTGCGGATCCAGCTGGAACGCCAGGACAAGGCCATGTTCCCCACTCCCCGGGAATACGCCCGGATTTACGGGGTCAACGAAGAACGGATGAAACTGGCCAAACCGGACTGTCTGGTGATGCATCCCGGTCCCATGAACCGGGGGTTGGAAATCTCCTGGGATACGGGCTACAGCGACCAGGCTGTGATCCGGGAACAGGTGACCAACGGGGTCGCGGTGCGGATGGCCGTGTTATTCTTGACGATTATGGGAGGAAAGCCAGTTGAAAACGCTAATTAAGAACGGACGGATCGTAGATCCCAGCCAGCAGCTGGACCAGGTGATGGACCTTCTGGTGGAAGACGGGAAAATCGCGGAAGCGGCGCCTCACATTGATGCAGCGGCGGACGAAGTGTTCGACGCCACGGGCCTGGTGGTGGCTCCCGGGTTCATCGACCTGCACACCCATCTCCGGGAACCGGGGCTGGAAGCCAAGGAAGATCTGGTCACCGGCACCATGGCAGCGGCCCACGGGGGCATCACCCGGGTGGCCTGCATGCCCAACACCAAACCGGTGATCGACAGCTCCATTGTGGTCAGCGGCATCCAGGAACGGGCCCAAAAGGAAGGGTACGTCCATGTGGAAGTGATCGGGGCCATTACCAAAGGGGAAAAAGGCAAGGAACTGTCTGAAATGGGGGACATGGCCCAGTACGGGGTCATGGGCTTCTCTGATGACGGCCACTATGTGTCCAGTGCCTATGTAATGAACCTGGCAGCCCAGTATGTGAGCGCTTTTGACAAGCCCCTGATCTGCCACGACATCGACGAAGAGATGAACCACGAAGGGTTTATGCACGAAGGGGCCGTTTCCGCCCGTCTGGGTGTGCCCGGCATCCCTTCCATCGCCGAAGACATCTGTGTGGCCCGGGATGCGGCCATTGCGGAATACACCGGGGCCCACATCCACATTGCCCACATTGCCAGCAAGGGCGCCGTGGACATTGTCCGGAAGGCCAAGGCCCGAGGGGTGAACATCACCTGCGAAGTGACGGTCCACCACCTGACCCTTACCGATGAAGCCTGCGCCGGTTACAATACGGCCACCCGGGTTTCTCCTCCTCTCCGGAGCCGGGATCATGTGGAAGCCATGCGGGCGGGGTTGAAGGACGGCACCATCGATGCCATCGTAACGGACCACGCTCCTCATGCACCGGAAGAAAAGGATGTGGAATTCCGGTATGCACCCAACGGGTTCTGCGGCCTGGAGACTTCCGTAGGGGTGATCCTGACGGAGCTGTACCACACGGGGGAATTCTCCATCAACGAAATCGTGGATAAAATGAGCACCAGCCCGGCCCGGATCATGGATCTGGACGCCGGCAGCCTGAAGGTGGGCCGGAATGCGGACATCACCATCCTGGATCTGGACCGGGAATGGACGGTGGACAGTGAAAAATTCTATACCCGGGGCAAGGTGACTCCTTTCAACGGAAAACACTGCAAAGGCATGGCAGTGGCGACCATGGTCGATGGCCGGTTTGTGATGAAAGACGGTGTAGTATGCAAAAAGTAAAAGGCAAGTTGGTATTGAAAGACGGAAGCGTCTACGAAGGAACTTTGTACAGCACCCACAAGGCAGTGGGGGAAGTGGTGTTCACTACCGGCATGTCCGGGTATCAGGAAACTTTGACGGACCCCTCTTTCTGCGGGCAGATTGTCATCTTCACCTATCCCCTGATCGGGAACTACGGCTGCAACGACCTGTTCTGCCAGAGTGACGGCTGCTGCTACAAGGGGCTGATCGTCAGCGAACTGTGTGACGAACCTTCCAGCTGGCGGGATGAAGGCACGGTGCTGGAATTCCTGGAAAAGAACGATATCCCGGTGCTGACCGGTGTGGATACCCGGGCACTGACCCGGCGGATCCGGTCCTATGGGACCCTTCAGGGGGTCATGGTGCCGGCGGATACTCCGGACGATGAAGTCCAGGCTCTTTTGGCCACTCCCGAAGAACATGACCAGGTGGCCCAGGTAACCACCAAAAAGGTGTACACCATGGGACCGGACGACGCCAAATATTCCGTGGCCGTTATGGACTACGGGGTGAAGCGGCACATCCTGGAATGCCTGGTGGAAAAAGGCTGCAAACTGACCGTATTCCCGGCGGAAACTCCGGCGGAACAGGTACTGGCTATGGATCCGGACGGGATCTTCCTGAGCAACGGCCCTGGGGATCCGGCGGATCTGACGGTGGAAATCGACAACATCAAAAAGATGATCGGCAAGAAACCCATTTTCGGCATCTGCATGGGGCATCAGGTCATGGCGCTGGCCAACGGGGCCAAGACCAAGAAAATGCTCTTCGGCCACCGGGGCATCAACCAGCCGGTCCGGGATCTGGTGGACCACAAGATCTGCATCACGTCCCAGAACCACGGGTTCATGGTGGATGAGGATTCCCTGAAGGGACTGCCGGTGGAAGTGATCAACCGGTCCCTGAACGACAACACCATCGAAGGCCTGCGCTATCTGAACCATCCCACCTTCACAGTGCAGTACCATCCGGAAGCATCCCCCGGTCCCAGCGGCAACGCTTATCTGTTCGACCGGTTTATCAAAATGATGGGAGGGCACTGATATGCCAAAAAAAGAGAATGTAAAGAAAGTCATGGTCATCGGTTCCGGCCCGATCATCATCGGTCAGGCTGCTGAATTCGACTATTCCGGCACCCAGGCCTGCCGGGCCCTGAAGGAAGAAGGGCTGGAAGTGGTGCTGGTGAACTCCAACCCGGCCACCATCATGACCGATGTGCACATTGCAGACCGGGTGTATGTGGAACCCCTGGATGTGGAATTCCTGGAAGCCATCATCGCCAAGGAACGGCCGGATTCCCTGCTGGCCACCCTGGGGGGCCAGATCGGCCTGAACCTGGCCATTGAACTGGACAAAAAAGGCATCCTGAAGAAATACAATGTACAGCTCCTGGGCACCCAGATCTCCAGCATCATGAAGGCGGAAGACCGGGAACTGTTCAAGGAAACCATGGAGAAACTCCACCAGCCCATTCCCCAGAGCACCATTGTGGAAAGCGTGGATGCGGCCAAGGAATTTGCCAAGAAGGTGGGCTTCCCTCTGATCGTGCGGCCGGCCTACACCCTGGGGGGCACCGGGGGCGGCATTGCCCACAACATGGATCAGCTGGATGACATCACCACCAAAGGGCTCATGTACTCCCTGATCGGCCAGGCCCTGATCGAACGGTCCGTAGCCGGCTGGAAGGAAATCGAATATGAAGTGGTCCGGGATCATGAAGACAACTGCATCACCGTCTGCAACATGGAAAACATCGACCCGGTGGGGGTCCATACCGGGGACTCCATCGTGGTGGCTCCCTGCCAGACCCTGACTGACCGGGAAGTCCAGATGCTCCGGACCGCCGCCATCGACATCGTCCGGGAACTGGGGGTGGAAGGGGCCTGCAACGTGCAGTATGCCCTGAATCCGGACAGTGAAGAATACATCGTCATCGAAGTGAACCCCCGGGTGAGCCGGTCTTCTGCCCTGGCTTCCAAGGCAACGGGCTATCCCATTGCCAAAGTGGCCGCCAAGATCGCTGCCGGGTACACCCTGGATGAAATCGAAAACGCGGTGACCAAGAAAACCTCCGCCTGCTTCGAACCCACCCTGGACTACTGTGTCATCAAGATCCCCCGCTGGCCCTTTGACAAGTTCGTCAATGCGGACCACACCCTGGGGACCCAGATGAAGGCTACGGGGGAAGTGATGGCCATCGAACGGAACATCGAAGCCGGTCTGCTGAAGGCGGTCCGCTGCCTGGAAATCGGCCTGACCCATATGGACATGCCGGAACTCCACAAGCTGACGGACCAGGAAGTCTTTGAAAAGGTCCGGAAAGTGGACGACGAACGGCTCTTTACCATCGCCGAAGCCTTCCGGAGAGGGATGACCGTGGACCAGGCCCATGCCATCACCAAGATCGACGAATTCTTCCTGCGGAAGATCCGCCACATTGTGGAACTGGAAGTACGGCTGAAGAGCGAAGAACTGACGCCGGAACTGCTCCGGGAAGTGAAGAAACGGGGCTTTGCCGATGTGACCATCGGGAAACTGGTAGGGAAGACTGGCCTGGAAATCCGTGCCATCCGGAAGGAATGGGGCATTACCCCTGTTTACAAGATGGTGGATACCTGTGCTGCGGAATTCGACGCGGAAACTCCCTACTACTACTCCACCTACGGGGTGGAAGACGAAGTGGAAGACACCCCCAACAAGAAGGTGCTGGTACTGGGCTCCGGTCCCATCCGGATCGGCCAGGGGGTGGAATTCGACTACTGCTCCGTCCACTCTGTATGGGCTCTGAAGGATCTGGGCTACGAAACCATCATTGTGAACAACAACCCGGAAACCGTATCCACGGACTTCGATACCGCTGACCGGCTGTATTTCGAACCCTTGACCCTGGAAGACGTGCTGAATGTGATTGATCGGGAAAAACCGGAAGGGGTCATTGTCCAGTTCGGGGGCCAGACCGCCATCAACCTGGCCGGTCCGCTCAATGCCTGCGGGGTGAAGATCCTGGGGTCTTCCGTGGACAGCATCGACCGGGCAGAAGACCGGGAACGGTTCGACGAACTGCTGACCAACGTGGGGATCCCCCGTCCGAAAGGCCACACGGTGTTTGACATCGACGGGGCTCTGCGGGCTGCCAACGATGTGGGCTACCCTGTCATGGTGCGTCCTTCCTATGTATTGGGTGGCCGGGCCATGGAAATCGTCTACAACGACGATGAACTGAAATACTACATGAACAACGCCGTAAAGGCTTCCCATGAACACCCGGTGCTGGTGGACCACTACCTGATGGGTACGGAAGTGGAAGTGGATGCCATCTGCGATGGCAAGGACGTACTGATGCCCGGGATCATGGAACACATCGAACGGGCCGGGGTCCATTCCGGGGATTCCATTGCGGTGTATCCGCCCCGGACCCTCAGCGAGCACGTAATCGAACAGATCATCGACTACACCACCAAACTGGCCCTGGGCCTGGAAGTCCACGGGATGATCAACATCCAGTACATTGTCCGGGATGACAAGCTGTATGTGATCGAAGTGAACCCCCGGTCCAGCCGGACGGTGCCTTTCCTGAGCAAGGTGACGGGCATCTCCATGGTGGATGTGGCCACCAAATGCGCCATGGGCGTATCCATCCGGGAACAGGGCCTGGAACCGGGCCTGAAGCTCTTCCCGGACTACTATGCGGTGAAAGCGCCGGTGTTCTCCTTCAACAAGATGACCGACGTGGACATCACCCTGGGGCCGGAAATGAAATCCACCGGGGAAGTCATGTGCATCGATGCCCAGTTCCCCAGAGCCCTGTACAAAGCCTGCATTGCCGCCGGCACCCACATCCCCAAGAGCGGTGCCATCCTGATCACCGTAGCGGACCAGGACAAGGAAGAAGTGGTGCCCATTGCGGAAGGGTTTGAAAACCTGGGCTATGAACTGGTGGCTACCGCCGGTACCGCCAAGTTCCTGGAAGAAAAAGGCATCCATGTGGGCCGGGTGGAAAAGGCCAGCGCCGGTACCCCCAACCTGCTGGATGACATCAAGGAAGGCCGGATCTGTATGGTGATCAACACACTGACCCATGGATCCGACGCTACCCGGGACGGCTTCAAGATCCGCCGGTCCACGGTGGAACACGCCATTCCCTGCCTGACCAGCCTGGATACCGCCCGGGCCCTGTACAAGGCCATGGGGGCCATGCGCCGGCGGAACGTGGTAAGCGTGGTGGCTCTCCAGGATCTGAAGACGGAGTAAGCCATGGCAGTCTATATGGAAGGAACCATTGTCCGGCAGGAGAAACTTTCCGGGGACATCCGGCTCATGGAGATCCGCTGTCCGGAAGTGGCGGCAGCGGCCCAGCCGGGACAGTTTGTGACGGTACGGGTGAACAAGCTCCATCAGCCCCTGCTCCGGCGGCCCTTCGGGGTGGCCGGGGTGGACCGGGCTGCCGGGGTCTTCTCCCTGATGTACCGGATCGTGGGAGAAACCACGGAGCTTATGGACGCCATGGAGGCCGGGGACCCCATCAGTGTGGTGGGGCCTCTGGGCCACGGGTTCCATCTGGGGGCCAAACGGGGTCTCCTGGTGGGCGGCGGCATGGGCCTGGCACCTCTCCACTTTTTGGCTCAGGCGGACCCGGATCACAAAATGGAAGTGATCGTAGGGGGCCGGACCAAAGCGGAAGTGTTCTGGGCGGACCTGTTCAAGGACAAAACCGCCAAACAGTATGAAACCACCGATGACGGATCCTACGGGGTGAAGGGCACGGTGAACGCGGTGCTGCCTGGGCTTCTGGCCACGGGACAGTATGACTGCGTGTACGTGTGCGGCCCCAGCCCCATGATGAAGGCTGTGGTGGAAGTGGTGAACCAGTACGGGGTGCCCTGCCAGGTATCCCTGGAAAAATACATGGGCTGCGGCCTGGGTGCCTGTCTGTCCTGCTCCTGCGAAGGAAAAGGCGGCAAGCGGATGAAGATCTGCAAGGACGGCCCGGTGTTCTGGAGCCAGGAGGTGGTGGAATGGTGAAGCCTTATGAAGATCCCCGGATGCAGGTGAACCTGGCGGGGGTGACCATGAAGACACCGGTGACCACTGCTTCCGGCACCTTCGGGTTCGGTCTGGAATTTACGGATTTCCTCAATCTGGACCATATCGGCGCCATTACCGTAAAGGGGACCACCCTGAAGCCCCGGCCCGGGAACAAGGGCCAGCGGCTGGTGGAAACCCCGGCGGGAGTGCTGAACTGTGTGGGGCTGGAAAACCCCGGAGTGGAATACTTCCTGAAGGAAACCCTGCCCCATCTCCGGCAGGTGACCAAGACCCCGGTGATCGTGAACATCGACGGGGACAGTGCGGAAGACTACGGTACCCTGGCGGAAATGCTGGATGTGGACGGAGTGGACGCCATCGAGCTGAACATTTCCTGTCCCAATGTGGCCCAGGGAGGCCTGGCTTTCGGTACTGACTGCCATGCGGCAGGAGAAGTGGTGCAGGCGGCCAAGTCCCATACCCATAAGCCGGTGATCACCAAGCTGTCTCCCAATGTGACGGACATTACGGAAATTGCCCGGGCGGTGGAAGCCGCCGGCACCGACGCCATTTCCCTCATTAATACATTGGTGGGAATGAAGATCGACATCCAGAAGAAGCGGCCGGTGCTGGGAAACATCGTGGGAGGCCTTTCGGGCCCGGCGGTGCACCCGGTGGCCGTGCGCATGGTGTACCAGGTGGCCCAGGCCGTGAAGGTGCCTCTTATCGGCATGGGGGGCATCAGCTGCTGGCAGGATGCGGTGGAATTCATCCTGGCCGGGGCCACGGCGGTGGCTGTGGGCACCTGCAGCTTTACGGATCCCAGCCTGGCGGAAACTATCAGCCAGGGGATCCAGGATTATCTGGACGCCAGCGGGGCGGCTTCTCTGGAGGAACTCCGGGGACAGGCCCTGCCGGGACGGAACTGAGGAGTGGAACCCATGGATGCAAGAGACAGACTGATCACGGCCCTGGATTTCCCCACCTTTGACCGGGCCAAGGCTCTGGTGGAAGAACTGGGGGATGCAGTGACCTTTTACAAAGTGGGGATGGAACTGTTCTACGGGGCCGGTCCGGACATCATCCGGTACCTGAAGGACAAGGACAAAAAAGTGTTCCTGGATCTGAAGCTCCAGGACATCCCCAATACGGTGGCTCACAGCCTGGCCGTGCTGACCCGGCTGGGAGCGGATATCATGAACGTCCACGCGGTGGGCGGCCCCAAGATGATGGCGGAAGGCATGAAGGCGGTGAAGGAAGCGGCGGCGGAACTGGGCCGGCCTGCACCCAAACTGATTGCCGTCACCGTGCTCACCAGCATGGATGAAGCCCAGTGGAAGCCTCTGAACTATGCCAAACCCATTGGGGAAGAGGTACTGGATCTGGCGGCCCTTACCAAAGAAAGCGGACTGGACGGGGTGGTGGCTTCGCCCCGGGAAGCGGCTGGGATCCGGGAAAAATGCGGGAAAGATTTCCTCATTGTGACCCCTGGGGTGCGGCCGGCCTGGGCTGCCACCAACGACCAGAGCCGGATTGCCACCCCGGCGGCTGCCATCGGCAACGGGTCCACCCATCTGGTGGTGGGACGGCCCATTACCCAGGCGGAAAACAAACAGGAAGCTGTACGGAAGATCCTGGAAGAAATGGAAGGAGCTTTTTAAATGAACGATACAACGGTACTGCATATGCTGGAAGAAACCAACGCGGTGATGCATGGTCATTTTCTGCTGACCAGCGGCCTCCACAGCCCCACTTATGTGGAAAAATTCAATGTGCTGCAGCAGCCCCGGTACACGGAAGCCCTGTGCAAGGAAATCGCTGCCCGGTTCGTCAACGACAACGTGGAACTGGTGGTGGGCCCCATGACCGGCGGCATCCTGCTGGCCTATGAAGTGGCCAAGAACCTGGGCACCCGGTTCTTCTTTACGGAACGGGTGAACGGGAAGATGACCTTCAAGAGAGGGTTCCACATTGAACCGGGGACCCGGGTACTGATCGTGGAAGACATCGTCACCACCGGCGGCAGTGTACGGGAAGTGCTGGACGTGGTGAAGAGCGAAGGGGGCGTGCCTGTGGGCGTAGGCCTCCTGGTGGACCGGAGCGGCGGCAAAGTGGATTTTGGTGTCCGCACCGAGCCTCTGCTGCGCCTGGACGTGGAAGCCTACAAACCGGAAGACTGCCCTCTGTGCAAACAGGGAGTGCCTCTGACCCAGCGGGGCCGGACGGGGAAATAAAAGAAGAGGTGTGAAAAAATTCACACCCCCGGTCACTGACCAGTGACAAAAAAGGGGCTGTCCGGAAGGACAGCCCCTTTTCCTTATTTCTTTTCTTCCCCTTCAACTTCTGCAATGCAGTCGTTGATGTCGGCGATCAGGGCATCTACGTCGATGCCGTGGGCAGCGGCGCCCTGGCCGATGGTTTCGAAGTTGGCGGCCATGCAGCCGATGCAGCCCAGACCATACTGCATAAAAATGTTGACGATTTCAGGGTGCATCTGCACCGTTTCAATAATGCTGGAATCAGCAGTAACCTTTTCCATCTGAATCCTCCTCAATTACATTTAATGGGTATGATTTATTATACCATAGGTTGTCAAGAAACCCCATATGGCTAACGCATAACCCAGGCGCGGAATATGCACCCATCTACTTTGTCAGCAGCGGATTTTGACTGTGACATGTACGGCCTTGTACTATGCCACGGACCATAATTCCCCCTTTCGCCCATCTGGACCCATCTTCCGCGCCTGGCGGGAAATGGGGAGAAAAAAAGGTGTAAAAGTCCGTCCCCCGGTGGGGGCGGGGGACCGTGTGCAAGCACGGTGGTGGGGTCATCGGCGGCAGCCGATATTTGGCAGGGATTGAAGA
>ERZ791858.1500-NODE-1500-length-12551-cov-7.223431_pt1 | contig 12551 bp, 13 predicted proteins | sample MGYA00510284_ERZ791858 | MGnify/ENA primary metagenome ERZ791858 (study PRJEB30046, sample SAMN00792077) | human gut metagenome | study: EMG produced TPA metagenomics assembly of the A metagenome-wide association study of gut microbiota in type 2... | reverse complement strand
CTCGGCAGCAGCCCGGTGACGCGTGAGGTGAACCTCACCGCCGGCGAGCCGGAGCGGGTCATCACGTTACAGGTGAACCAGACGGCCGCGCGGGCGGCGGGGCTGTCTTCAGAACGTATTGCGCAGGCGCTGAATGCCGTCTGGTCGGGCAGTAACGTGACCACGGTACGCGACCATAACCGGATGATTGACGTGGTGCTGCGTGCAGATAACGCCGAGCGGCAGGACCTTTCGACGCTGTCCGGGATGCTGCTGACGAATGACCGGGGAGATAAAATTCCGCTCGGCCAGGTGGCCTCGCTGGCATGGGGCGTCGACGACCCGGTTATCTGGCGGCGACAGCGTCTGCCGTATATTACTGTGCAGACGGACCTGGCCCCCGGCATGCGTGCAGAGGCGGTATCGCAACACCTGATGCAGGCAGTGAACAAACTTCGCTCTACCCTTCCGCCCGGCTACCAGATAGAGGAAGGTGGCACGGTGGCCGAGTCGGACAAGGGTAACCGCTCGGTGTATGCCGTGCTGCCGGTGACGCTGTGCGTGATGCTGGTCCTGCTGATGATACAGCTGCAGCGCTTTTCCCGGATGCTGCTGGCGTTGCTGATGGCCCCGTTCGGACTCATTGGCATCGTGCTGGCCATGCTGCCGACCGGTACGCCAATGGGCTTTGTGGCACTGCTGGGGATTATTGCGCTGGCCGGGATGATAATCCGCAATGCGGTCATCCTCATCAGCGAAGTGGACAGCAACACGCAGAAGGGTCTGACCGGCAATGACGCCATCATGGCTGCGGCTGAGCACCGGGCCCGTCCGATACTGCTGACCGCCTGCGCGGCGATTTTAGGGATGATACCCATTGCGGAACAGGTGTTCTGGGGGCCAATGGCATACGCCATCATCGGCGGATTACTGGTGGCAACCCTGGTCACCCTGACTGTGCTGCCGGCGGCCATGAGTCTGATTATGCAGAAAGAGCAGAGGCGTACCGGTGGGCTCAGCGCCAGTCATCAGACTGAAGAGTAACCCGTTACGATCATAACCCGGAAAGGCCCCCTGTGGCGGGTGACTGACGGTTTGGGGGCTATGGGGCGGCTAAACGCGCCTGGAACAACCGGACCACCGGTTTGTTCCCTGTCAGGGTATAAGTGAACGAGGGACGTGACTATGCAAAACATAATCATTACTGATCTCATTGCGTGGATAGAAGAAAACATCATCCCGGCACTTTCCCTTGATGATATTGCGGGAAAATCAGGCTATTCAAAATGGTATTTACAGCGCATGTTCAAAAAAATAACGGGGTTGAGTATCGGGCAATATGTCAGGGAAAGGCGTTTATCCGAAGCGGCAAAGGATTTACTGAGCTCACACGATACCATATTAACAATTGCGTTAAAATATGGTTTTGAGTCACAGCCGACTTTCACCAGGGCCTTCAGAAAAAAATTCGGACATGCCCCGGGACAGTTCAGAAAAATGAGCGTGGATAATCATAACGAAGTTGTCCAGATATGGATTCTGGAAAAACGATAAATTCCCCACCTGGTGATGAGGTGCAGTTTTTCTGTATATACGTTATTTACGTGACCCGGCGAGCGTTATTTACGGGCGCCAGTATAAAACAACAGTGTCTGATGTTATATTAAAGAGGTTGAGTATGGAGTGGTTGGTTGAGGATGTTATTTTCTTAAAGGCGACAAATAAATATTTTCTCAGACTCAGATCTGGCTATTTAAGAATGATGGCGGAGGTTTCCTGTGATTCAGGATTGTTTCCGGGAGAGACACTGTATCCTGTGAGAGACGCTATCTATCTTGTTAACAGAAAGAAAAACCGTCGACTGAGGGTTCACTCCGCGTCCGGTTTTTCAGCTACTGCCTGGCTTTCAATGAAAAATGAAATTGCTGGATAAATGTCGGATGCAGGTGCCGTATTCAGAACCAGGAAATACATGACTCGTGTTAGTAGGTAGACCAGTAACATCAAACTATCAATTTTCCAGGCTAGAGATCAAAATCAATCCAGAAAATACTTTTATAAATAAATGCCTGTACCAGCAGATACAGATTAACTGCCATCATAAACAAGGAGGCAGTGAAAAAGAACGTGTTACTGGCCAGCAGGACAGTCTTTCCTGATTTCATCTTCAATGGCTCCATTTGTACTATGCTCCACAAGTCTTTTAAATTTTCGTTTGAGGGCCAGACTTGATGGTGAACAGTTTTTTGCGTCAGCGATCTGTACTGCTGCGCTATAAGCGGCGTAACAACGATCCACATCGGCAACCAAATTTTTGCACTGATTGAAGACATTAAAAGTATCATCAGGATGAGCAACCATTTCCATTATTTCATCACTGTTTGTTATTTTCCGCAGCTCGCCAGGAAGGAAAAAGTAAATCAAAAATGCCACCAGTCCAGCTGTAGGCCACACAATTAAATCATACTGCACATAGCTCTCTATTTTTTTCATGCGAGTCATTTTCCTGAATCTAGTAAAGTGAATTTTTACAACTATTGACTATCGACACAATAGAATTATGTATAACTTGATCATGAGGTGAATAATAGAAATTTACGCTTGTCTGTTTCTGTCCTGAGCGAGAAACATCCAGCCATGCAACATCTTCATTGTTTTTATCTTGCAAGTTAAATCTGTCTATTTTACCCGCTAAAGGCGAATCCGTAACCATTGTGAAATGCTGTTTAAGAGATGCAGAGTAGAGGCAATTTTCAACGGCACTTTTATGCCCTTCGAAGTATTCTACCTTTACTTTTGGGTGTATACCTACACGACCAAGGTCTACACAACCACACACGACTAAGGCGCTTATACTCATACAAATTTTCACCAGTGAATTCATTTTTTTGATAATCTCTTTTTAATGTTGGGATGAGTGTACCATATGTGATGTCAACAGTTGATGAACGCTCAAAAGATATCTCTTCAATGAAGTAGATACCATGAGTACATATGCTTTTCCTGTCAAATACGTTTTTTAGTGATATATCACTGATTAAAATAGCCATCGATATTGGCCTTGCATACAAATGATCTCCTCCCTGAAAACAGCACCAGGCAAAACGGAAGTATCCTGTCTTTCTTTCATCGAACAAAAAAGCAAATCCATTATGAAAATACTCGTTGATCTCCTCCTTTTCAGCAGGTTTGCGGCCCGCGCTGGCTAGCGCCACCTCCTGATTTCCCCTGTTTGTTGCATACAAACCCCAGTAGGGCGGTTTTTTATGCCTTTTCGGCGGCGGTAAAACGGGGGATTCAAGAAAGCAGATCACTGGTCATACGGCCGACTCATGTTCTGCTCCGTACACGAACGGAAGCCTGCCAGCCAGTCCTGTTGTTCAGGATCTGACTTTGACAGAAACCGGATCTGCTGGAGAGAAATGACAGACTGCTGCCTGAATCGCAATAAATCAGCAACACTGTGCACCTCAGTGCATTAATGCCAGTAAGAGTACAATCACCAAGAATAAATGCACCAATGGCAAAAATTATGTGTAGCATATCCGCTTTACAAGTCATGTAAAGCGGATATGCTACACAGACAGGTAAAGCAATAATGCTTTACGCAAATATCCGTCGAGTTCATCATTAGTCAGGAATACCAGATATATTGATGAAACTATGAATACTGTTGCATATGTGCGCCTTCCCCTTCAAAGGAAATGAGTAATCAGCACTTTGTTCAGTTTACAATCAATTCTACGTAACATATCATCGGCAGTTCGATATGTTACTCAAAAATATAGCGCAGTAAATATAATATAGAGATACGTTAACCTTTCAGTCTATTAACAAGTATGAATCACCTAAATCCCTGAATATTTCACTCGTTCTGTAATTTGATTTTTCTCGCTTCGAATGATTATAAACTTGCAACTGTCTGATTAACAGTGTACAAATTATCATAGATAAATAAACTTTAACACAATCATGTGCTTACTATTCTTTCCGGCTGGACATCCCAGACAATAAGTGAATGAAATCTATGAAAAAACAATCAACATCACTAATACCAACACAGTTTGCTAATCAGCAAATTTATAAAATCCTGCGCCAGGATATCGTACGTTGTGAAATAAAGCCAGGGACATTACTTTCGGAGAAAGAAGTGTCTGAACGATTCGACGTTTCTCGCCAACCGGTTCGTGAAGCATTCATCAAACTGGCTGAGAATGGTTTGATACAGATCCGTCCACAGCGAGGAAGCTATGTAAGAAAAATTTCTCTCTCGCGAGTAAAAGAATTCAGTTTTGTCAGGCAAGCAATAGAATCTGAAATAGCAAGGAGCGCGACACTTCTGGTAACGAAACAACAAATAGAACAGTTGGAAGAAAATTTATCCCTACAAAACAGTTGCATAACAAAAACCAATGCACTCGATTTTTTTAATATTGATGATGACTTTCACAAGTTACTCGCTGATATAGCCCAGTGCAGTCTCGCCTGGGAAATAATTGACAGCAACAAAGCAACAGTCGACCGGGTAAGATATCTCCTTCTCAGTAGTATTACCCCCCCCCTGAGATATTGGTTACTCAGCATACTGCGATCGTAGCAATGCTCAAAAGTAAGAATAGTGAAAAAGCAGCAAACGCGATGAAAAAGCATCTTAATGAAATCAATATCTCAGTAAGCAGGATTTATCAGCAACACCAGAATTGGTTTCTGGACGATCTATGAATCGTATAGCCGCAAGCCCTACTGCATCGAGAAAAAAACAATAGGGCTAGTATTATTTATCTTATTTTGAACAACGTCTAAGCCAGTTCACTTACATATTTTCTCACCGTTTCTTTCGAACCGTTAGCCACCAATTCATTAAACGCTTTAGTTACTGCATTAATAAACAATGGGTTTTGAGGTAACTTTTGTCCAAAGATAGACTTAATACTTAATAAACCAGTCACCATTTCCGCATCCGTTTCCGAGCTATTCACAACGCTTTGTAATTGTTGAATGATTGGATCACAGACTTCGATATTTTTCCCATGCTCGTCTTTACCTGATACATATCTCATCCAGCCAGCAATGCCTAGGGCAAGCAGGTTGAAAGGTTGCTTTTTATCGATGAGGAATTGAACAGAATCCAGCATGCGCTGAGGAAGCTTCTGACTACCATCCATCGCTATTTGCCAGGTCCTGTGGCGCAGCGCCGGGTTGCAATAACGAGCAATAAGCTCATCAGCATAACGAGTGAGATCCACCCCGGTCACTTTAAGCGTCACCGCCTGTTCCCGTAGCATCAACTCATAGGCAGCACGTTTAAATTCGTTGTCTGCCATACAGTCATTGATGTGTTCGTAACCTGCCAGGTAACCTAAATAAGCCAGGAAGGAATGGCTGCCATTGAGCATACGTAACTTCATTTCTTCATAGGGTAGTACATCACTTACCAGCTCAGCACCTGCTTTCTCCCATTCCGGTCTTCCGCATACAAAATTGTCTTCGATTACCCACTGTCGAAAAGGCTCACAGGCAACCGCTGCAGGATCTGAAACGCCGGTAAGTTTTTGAATCTTTGAAAGTGTATCAGAGGTTACCGCCGGAACGATGCGATCGACCATAGTTGAAGGGAAGGTAACGTTTTTTTCAATCCAGTTTGCGAGCCCGGGATCTACATAGTGTGCATATGCGCAGATGACATTACGCGTTACCTGGCCATTTTCTGGCATATTATCGCAGGACATGACCGTAAAAGCATTAAGCCCGGCACTACGGCGACGTGAAAGCGCTTCAACAATTACACCCAGAGCGGATTTAGGCTGCTTTGGGTGTTGCAGATCGCTGGCGATAAGTGGATGGTTGGTCAGTAACTCCCCGGAAGCCGGTGAATGGCAATATCCTTTTTCCGTGATAGTAAGAGAGACAATGGCGACCTGAGGTTCACATAACGCATCCAGAATAGCTTCAAGACCATCGTTAGTGACATGCAGTGACCGGGTAACAACCCCTACGACACGTGCTTTCCATGCATCAGCTGACATTTCAGCAACGGTGAATAAATTATCTTGTGTTTTTAAGTCTGCGATTTGCTGCTCACCACCGATAAGATTTACTTCGGTATATCCCCAGTCACTTCCATGTTCACTAGCCAGTATGTCTGCATAAACGGCCTGATGAGCCCGGTGAAAAGCACCAAAACCTAAGTGGACAATACGTGATACAAGTTTTTTCCGCTCATATGATGGCAGTGCGGCGTTTGCCGTTAATAACAGGTTATTCATAAATAAGCTCGCTGCATTAATTGATACAGAATGAATTCATGAGACATTGGCTTTCGGGAATAAACAAAGCCACTCCAAAAAGGAGTGGCTTATTTTTAAAGTGAATCGACAGGAACTTTAGCAACTATTTTCCTGACTTTACTGCTGACACTTTTGTGGCACAAAGGTGAATGAATATCCCATGGAAAAAAGATAACGAAATCACCATCCGTGAGCTTCATTTCATTCAATTCAAGGCATGAACGATCGTAAAAATAATTATCATCCTCCGGTTTTTCCACATGAGGCTTTAAGTCACCAAGGCAACCAAACTCAGCCAGTTCATTACCAGAAATGACAAACTGAACATCTATAAAGTCTTTATGTGTTTCAGGCGTACGTTTCTCAGGCAGATCGGTATTCGCCGTAAATGTCTTATAAATAACGCCATTTACTTCTTTCTGACCATCCTGATGTACTGAAAAATCTAAATCCTTAATTGCCCTGAGAACTTCATAAAGTGCAAAGGGTAACTCAGCCTGGGATTTACCTAACTGTTGAATATTTCCTGCAATCATAATAATTACCGTTTCGCCAGTTCTTGTACTTCTGCCCAGACACCGTCATCTGCCGGAATACCGTTTACAGTGAAATTAGCGCGGTTAGCCAGTTCCATTTCACCGGGATAGTACACATCACGCTGGCCTTCGGCAGGGGTTGACGTTTTAACATATTCAGCAACGCTTGCAGCCATATTTTCACTGAATTCTTTACCACCAAAATGTTTAGGATCAAACACCATAAACACCTGACTTGCTCCGGTACAGCTCCCTTCCTGAATTTTATCGATCTCATGAGTCGGCGCACCGGCGGTAAGAAATGCGGCCATAGCATCAAGAAGAACTGCCATGCCAGAACCTTTCCAGTAACCAGTAGGAAGAATACGCATGGACTCTTCGATCGGACCCGGTTCATCCGTCAGATTACCATCTTTATCAAAGCCGCCAGGGAACGGTAATTTTTCACCTTTCAGACGGGTTACTTGCAGCTTGCCATACGCATATTGGGACATGGCCATATCAAGAACCAGAGCGCCTTCTTTCATTGGCACGGCCATGACATAAGGGTTATTACCCAGGCGCGGATTCTTAGCCCCCCATGCTGGCATACAAGATTCTGTGTTAGTCCAGCAAATCGCGGCATAACCTTTCTCAGCAGCTTTCCAGCCGTAGGTACCACCACGCATCCAGTGGGTGGTATTGCGCATACCTACGATCCCGATACCAAATTGACTGGCGAGCTCCATTGCTCTTTCAACCGCAAATAATGAGTTGGTGATACCGATACCGCGCTGACCATCATAGACTTCCATGCTGCCAAGTGCTTTTACCTGCTTAGGTTCCGCATTGATATCAACCCAGCCTTTTTTGACGTAATCGACAAAACGGGCAACACGGTTCAGACCATGAGAGAAAATACCATCGCAGCTCGCTTCGGTATGAATCTGAGCACATACATCAGCTTGTTTTTCGCTTAAACCGGCATTCAGGAATGCTTGTTTAACGGTTTGTTTCATTTCGTCAAATTTTACTAATGACATAACATATCCTTTTATATTCAGTATTAACTTTCTGATGCTCTGGATAAAATAGTTTCCTCACGAGAAACTTTATTGTTTCCCCACAGGTATTCATAGTCCCAGCCGGTAAGTAATTCGGCTACTTCTTTTGCCTCAGGTGTTGCATCTTTCTTACTGCCATTATTTTTAAGTCGACTTATTTCATCGACAAGTACAGCATGATTTTTCTTTGTAAGCCTGAACTTCAGTGAACAGATAATTCCGAATGCAAGGAACGCAACTGAACCGACGCCAAACACCATGACAATACCATGAATCGTTTCAGGACTTTGTGATGTGCTTTTTGCAACAAAACCGTAATTCTGGAGAATGACGCCAACCAGAAAAAGTGCCAGGGCCTGAACGGCTTTACGAACAAATGTCATCACACCTGCAAAAATACCTTCCCTGCGTTTCCCTGTCAGCATTTCATCGATATCTGGAATAAAGCTGTAAATATTCCAGCATACATAGTAAGTCCCTGAACGACCCACACCCATCAGCAGCGCTGCGACATAAACCAGCCATGAGCTATAAGGCAAGGAGAAAAGGTGAATACACAAGAACAATGTGACGCTTAACAGCATAAAGCTTTGCGCAATTTTATATGACTTACCATTACCGAATTTAATACAAAGAGTAATAAACAAAGCCACACATAAAAATTGAACGATGGTCATAAATGTTAAGGCATTTGAAGCACTAACCGCCGTCTCGCCCAGAACAAAAATAATATAGTAAGCCAGAATCGCACCGAGAACATCGAGTGCCACATATGCGCCCAGATACATACCGACATGTTGTCTGAATGTTCTTAACTGGAATGTGGATACCAGGGAACGGAACAGATGCTTCATATCCTGGGAAAAATTCTTCTTCGGTGAGTTGGGATCAAACGCGATGGGTCGTTCCCATGTAAACAAGTACAGGCACATGATAACCACGGCAAATAACACCCCAAAGATAACTCCCATATAAAGGAATGAAGATGGGTTGCTATCGCCGAGGAAGCTGATAATCCGCCCAGGTAACCAGGCAGCGAGAATCCCTGCCCCCGTAGAGAAGAACATCCTTACCCCAGTCAGTTTTGAGCGCTCTTTAAAGTCGTTAGTCATTTCTGCGGCTAACGTTTCGTAAGGAACAATAACTAAGGTATATGCGGCATAGAACAGAATATACGTTGAGAGATAATAGAGGAAGCTCATCCCGTCAACCCACATGATAATGTAGGTAAGCATTACCAGTGGGCCGCCAAACAGGAAGAAGAATCCTCTACGCCCAAATTTCTGACCAACCTTTGTCCGATAAAAATTGTCGGTGACATAACCCATCAACGGATCAAAAAATGCGTCAAGGAGACGAGCAATAGCAATAACGGCACCAGCCTGTGCCGGACTTAACCCGGCATAGGTGGTATAAAAAAACATTAGCCAGAGGCCCAGTACCGCAAAACTACCACCGCCAAAGAAATCACCGCCGCCATAAGCCAGCATATTTTTTAGCTTTATTGGCTTATCCAAGTCACGATTTATCATTTTACATCCTCAAGAATGTATTTTTAGAGGTAAGATGTAACACTTTCGCCCCAATAGCTGGCGCTACTCGTGGAACTTTAATAGCACTTTACAACACTGTTTTTGATCTTTTTCGAAGAGTTCAATAGCATCAGCAACATGCTGATAATCAAATTTATGGGTAACTAATTTATCTGGATCAATTAATCCTTTGGAGAGCCAGTCAATAACGACAGGGAATTTATTAGCATTCAATCGCGTAGAAAAAATTGAGATTTCTTTACCTGTAATACCTTGCTGTATAATCTCGCTTGGTTTTGAGGAAAACCCCATGATGACAATTCGTGCTGCTGGTGATGCAAGTCCAATCGCTTCCTGCAAAATAGTCGGATGGCATGCTGCATCCACAATCAATGTTGGTTTTATTCCTCTCTCCGCGAGGATTTCTTTCAGACTGAGGTCAGTATTGTTGAGGACAATATCTGCGCCGCTGCGTTTAGCCATTTCAAGGCGCTCATCAATACGATCGGCGACAATCACCTGGCCTACTTTATAAACACCTTTCAACGCCTGAACGGTAGTCAATCCCATAGGGCCGGCACCATAAATCAGCGCAATATCATCTTCGCGTGGATTTAATTGCCCGGTAGCGTTAGCCGCTATGGTAAACGGCTCAACCATCACCGCATGCTCATCATTGATAGCATCCGGAATTTTCCAGGCGTTGCACGCAGGGACCACTGCATATTCACTAAACCCGCCATCACGGTGAACCCCCAGTACGACCAATGAGGTGCAGACATTTGGTTTACCAATACGGCACGGGTAGCAATGTCCGCAACTGATTACCGGGTCAACGGATACACGCTCGCCCAAACGGGAGGATTCAACGCCTTCACCCACGGCATCAATAATGCCAAAAAATTCGTGCCCAATAACACGCGGATATTTCGCGAATGGGTTATGGCCACGATAGATATGGCTATCTGAACCGCATATACCTGCCAGTTTAATTTTTACTCTTACTTCCCCTGCCTGTGGCTGCGGTACGGGACGTTCTTCAAGGAGTAAGGTGTTCGGTTTTTCAATGACTACACTTTTCATTTTATTTCCTCTTACCAGTTCCACAACGTGCCATCTTCCAGCCGTGCAACCGGCAGGTAGGCAGGATCGTAGGGATATTTTGCTGCCAGTTTTTCGTCAAACTCGATGCCAAGGCCCGGTTTGTTTCCTGGGTGCATATAACCGTTGTCAAAGCTCCAGCTGTTCGGGAAGACTTCAAGCATCTGCTCTGAGTAGCCCATAAACTCCTGCACGCCGAAGTTCGGTACCCACAGGTCAAAATGCAGCGCCGCAGCGTGGCAAATCGGTGACAGGTCAGACGGGCCGTGCGAGCCGGTACGCACCTGGTAGAGTGACGCGAAATCAGCAATACGACGCATACCGGTAATGCCACCCGCGTGTGTGATGGTGGTACGGATGTAGTCGATAAGCTGCTCTTCAATCAGTTGCTTACAATCCCAGATACTGTTGAACACTTCCCCCACCGCAATCGGCGTGACGGTGTGCTGGCGAATCAGACGGAAGCACTCCTGGTTTTCAGCCGGAGTCGGGTCTTCCATCCAGAACATACGGAACTCTTCGATGCTTTTGCCAAAGCGCGCCGCTTCAATCGGCGTCAGACGGTGGTGCATGTCATGCAGCAGGTGTTCATTGAAACCGAATTTACTGCGCACGGCGTCGAACAGTTTTGGCGTGAAATCGAGGTACTTCTCGGTGGACCATAACTGCTCTTCCGGCCACTGTCCTTTGGTCGCCGGCTCGTAGGCCAGCCCTTTGCCTTTCGACATACCATAGGTGGTTTTCATGCCCGGCACGCCGCACTGGACGCGAATCGCTTTGAAGCCCATCTCTTTATGATGCGCATAATCTTCAAGCACATCATCAATGGTATGACCGGTGGTGTGGCAGTAAACCATCACCCCGTCGCGGGAGGCGCCACCGAGTAACTGATACAGCGGCATGTTGGCGGCTTTGGCCTTGATGTCCCACAGCGCCATGTCGACCGCAGAAATAGCGGACATGGTGACCGGTCCACGACGCCAGTACGCGCCTTTATAGAAGAATTGCCAGATGTCTTCGATACGGTGCGCATCGCGACCAATCAGCTGTGGGCACAGGTGGTCTTTAAGATAAGACGCCACAGACAGTTCGCGGCCATTGAGGGTGGCATCACCGATACCCGTGATTCCGTCCTCGGTCGTGATCTTCAGCGTTACAAAGTTGCGTCCGGGGCAAGTGACAAAAACATCAGCTCTAACGATTTTCATTACCAGTCCATCCTGTCATTTAGATGAATATAAACTACCCTTCTTGACTACTACCATACAAGTATTCTTATTTAAAAAGTTGCCTTACTTCACATAAAAGATCGCATCAGGGTTAAACAATCCTAAGGAATTGTTCTGATATTTATACAATTATAAAATATTTAACATTTTTCATGTACTTATAAGTAATGTACGGAAAACATCTCATATCTATATCAGTCATGACGTATTTTCATAAAAGCGGGATAAGTCAGGATATGGTATTCCGGCTCTACCTTTTTTCGGATCTCAGCGGAAAAAGAGAAGAAAGCGTATAGGTCATGCATATCCATATGCCTGACATCTGCATAGGTATGGCATACGCATATCCTCACCATCTGCATATGCTTTACCTATACAAACCTGTTCCGAAGGCATATACTTCACCTATGCGGGAATACTCCCTGGCACACTCAGCATATGAGGAAAAACCATGCGCACAGTCTCTATTTTTAAAAACGGCAACAACCGCGCCATCCGTCTGCCCCGCGATCTGGATTTTGAGGGGGTGAGCGAGCTGGAGATCGTCCGGGAAGGGGACAGCATCATCCTGCGTCCCGTCCGGCCGACCTGGGGCTCGTTCGCGCAGCTCGAAAAAGCTGACCCGGACTTTATGGCGGAGCGCGAGGACGTTGTCAGCGACGAAGGACGGGTTAACCTGTGAACAAAATCTATATGCTCGACACGAACATCTGCTCGTTCATCATGCGCGAGCAGCCGGAAGCCGTGCTGAAGCGCCTGGAGCAGGCGGTGCTGCGGGGTCACCGCATTGTGGTTTCGGCCATTACCTACGCCGAGATGCGCTTCGGCGCCACCGGGCCGAAGG
>ERZ791858.1497-NODE-1497-length-12595-cov-4.318820_pt1 | contig 12595 bp, 12 predicted proteins | sample MGYA00510284_ERZ791858 | MGnify/ENA primary metagenome ERZ791858 (study PRJEB30046, sample SAMN00792077) | human gut metagenome | study: EMG produced TPA metagenomics assembly of the A metagenome-wide association study of gut microbiota in type 2... | reverse complement strand
CGGCTTTCATCCGGTGCTGCTGGGGCTGGCGGATGCGCTGCCCTATACGGCCTTCACCCGGAAAAATCTGGACTGACGGCCCCACATATGATATTAGGATCCCCGCTTTGGCGGGAAAGGATACACGAGGAAACGGTGCATGGAGAAAAAACGAGTTCTGGTGGCCATGTCCGGCGGAGTGGACAGCTCGGCGGCGGCGCTTCTATTGCAGCAGCAGGGCTACGCCTGCGACGGGGCCATGCTGAAGCTGTACAGCGGCGAGGTGGAGGGTACCTGCTGCTCCGCCGACGATGCCGACGATGCCCGCAGCGTGGCCTATCGGTTGGGGATGAAGTTCTATGTATTCAATGAGACGGAACGGTTTGCACGGGACGTCATGGACCACTTCGTGGCGGAATACTGCGCCGGTCACACCCCCAATCCCTGCATCGACTGCAACCGGTGCCTGAAGTTTGGAGCGCTGCTGGAGCGGGCGCTGGTGCTGGGCTACGACTATCTGGCTACGGGCCACTATGCCCGTGTGGGCTACGATCCGGAGACGGGGCTGTACCGGCTGCTGCGGGGCCGGGACCGGCGGAAGGATCAGAGCTATGTGCTGTATCAGTTGACGCAGCACCAGCTGTCGCACCTGCTGCTGCCGGTGGGGGAGTTCGACAAGCCCGCCATCCGGGAGAGCGCCCGTGAGGCGGGGCTGCTGAACGCCGACAAGGCGGACAGTCAGGATATCTGTTTTGTGCCGGACGGGGACTACGGCCGCTTCCTGCGGGAGTATGGTCATGTGGAGATGACGCCCGGTGACTTCGTGGACCGGGAGGGCCGGGTACTGGGCCGCCACAAGGGTCTCCCCTGCTACACCACCGGCCAGCGGAAGGGACTGTGCGTCAGCGCTGGGAGACACGTCTATGTGGTGCGGAAGAACGCTGCCGACAATACCATCCTGCTGGGGGACAACGAGGAGCTCTATGCACGGGAGCTGACGGCCTGCCGGGTGAACTGGATCTCCGGCACGGCGCCGACGGAGCCTGTCGCCGTCACCGCCAAGACCCGGTACAGCCAGACGGAGGCGGAGGCGGAGGTCACACCCCTGCCGGAGGGGCGGATGCGGGTGGTCTTCCGCCAGCCCCAGCGGGCCATCACCTCCGGACAGGCCGTGGTGCTCTACGACGGGGATACGGTGCTGGGCGGCGGCGTCATCGAAGATCGGTGAAGATTTTTCCGGATTTCCGGGAAATATCTGTTGACAAACACCGGCGCATATGTTATATTTATTCTTGCTTGTCGAGCTTATCGATATGGCGGCGTAGCTCAGTTGGCTAGAGCATGCGGTTCATACCCGCAGTGTCACCGGTTCAAATCCAGTCGCCGCTACCAAAGCCCGGAGAGATGTACCACGTCTCTCCGGGGCCCCTCAAGGGTTTATCCGGCCCGTTGGTCAAGTGGTTAAGACACGGCCCTTTCACGGCTGTAACATGGGTTCGAGTCCCGTACGGGTCACCACAAGGCAACTCGTAAGGGTTGCCGAATAGGGAGGCTTAGCTCAGCTGGTTAGAGCGCCTGCTTCACACGCAGGAGGTCACTGGTTCGAGTCCAGCAGTCTCCACCAAAAAGTTCCTGATTTCTTACGAAATCAGGAACTTTTTCCGTTTATGCCCTCAAATAGTGACGCTGCATTTTGGCGTTTTTCGCTTGACCCAAACCGTGACCCAAAAGCCGAGAGATCAGGAAAGCACCGGAGAGGGGCGGATGGCATCATCCGCCCCTCTCCGGCTATTTTTGTGGGCTACATGGTCTGGCTGATGACGCTGCCGATGGTGTCGGCGGCGGAGCGCTTCATCCCCTCCGTGGCGTGGGTGTAGGTGCTGAGGGTAAAGCCCGCGTCATAGTGTCCCAGCGCACCGGACAGCGTCTTGACGTCCACGCCGTACTTGAGGGACAGCGTGGCAAGCGTATGACCAACGCCATGGTCAGGCTGGGAGCGCTGGCGGAGATGCACAGTTTCTTCCGTGTACTGTATACCAAGCAGTTTTACTTCCGTTCCGTAGGCTTCGGGAACACTGAGGCTGCGGTATCGGATGCATTGGACGCGTTACGGACACTGCCGGAGAATCTGCCGCTGTACCAAAAGCAGATCCAGCGGTTCTTTGAGTTGGTACTGGATATAGACAAAGCCGGTCGTATCAGCGACAGCGAGTTTTATGCTTGGAGCGAGCAGGCCAGAGAGCAGAAAAAGAAATGCGACGAGGGCATCATCACCGCAGAGGAATTCCAGCGGTGGCTGAAGGGGTCGTAGACAAGTAGAGGGCAGACCGAAGAAAGAGGCCAGCGAAACCGGAAAACTGCTGCGAGTCGAGTTTATCGAGTGGTTAAAGGAAGAAGAGGTGTGACCGATAGTCACACCTCTTCCTGTGTTGCAAAAAGCAAGCAATGAGCGCACATTTAGGAAATGGCAAAACTCGTTTTCTTAATATGGCGAGTCATAATAAAAGTCTAAGAGCCCACAAGCAAAGACGATACACCATGGAGGCGGCGTATCTGTTGTATAGCAGCTACATAGCCACGTTGGGCGAAAAGCTGCGCAGGGCGCGGCAGGGGATGTTCCCCTGCCAAGCCTTGCGCAGCTTCTCCTTTTTACTCTTTCAATCCACGGGAATACCCGACCCGCACAGTATGGCATAGCATACAAAAAAAGTCAATGTTTTTTGTTATTTATCCTTTTTACTGAAGTCTTTACAAACCTCAGCGAGTGTGGTATGGTTAAAGCATCAACATATGTGCGTTAAAAAATATATGACAGGATGTGATCGCCATGTATCCTGCCCATATCTGCGAAACCGGAGAGCGGCAAACCGTCCAGGAGCATTGCCGGAACACGGCGGCGCTGGCCGCAGCCGCACTGCGGCCGTTGGGTCTGGAGAAAAGCGCCTATTTGGCCGGTCTGCTCCACGACGCCGGAAAAAACAAACAGGAGTATGCGCAATACCTTTCGGAGGCTGTCAGCGGCGGGAACGCCGTCCGTGGCAGTGTCAACCATACCTTCGCCGGCGTGCGCCTTCTGCTGGATCGTTGGCACGGCGGCTGCGGTACGTTCTCCTATTCCGACGTGACCGCAGAGCTGCTGACCTTTGCCGTTGGCTCACATCACGGCCTGTTTGACTGTATCGACCCCCAGCAGCACAGTGGCTTTTTTCATCGCCAGACCAAGGAGGGGATCTTTTACGATGAATCCCGACAGGGCTTTTTGGCGGAGGTTGCTGACGAGGAGGAGCTGGAGCGCTTATTCCACAGTGCCGTCCGGGAGATGGCCCCGATGCTGGATCGGCTGGCAGCTCTGTCCACCCAAGCGGACGACAATGAGGCGGATCGGGAGACCGCATTTTATATCGGTCTGCTGGCTCGGATGCTCCTGTCCGCCGTGATCGAGGGGGATCGCACGGACACCGCCGCTTTTATGGATGGGATAGAACCGCCCGTGTTCCCAGAGGATATGCGGCCAATCTGGACAGAACGGCTGGCGTTTATGGAGAAGAAGCTGGCGGCATTCCCGCGAAAAACGCCCATTGATCTGGCGCGCCACACCATCTCCGACACCTGTGCCGCCGGTGCCGCCCGGCCCGGAGGTGTCTACCGCCTGAATGTCCCCACCGGCGGCGGAAAAACGCTGGCCAGTCTCCGCTTCGCATTGACCCACGCGGCAAAGTGGAACTGCTCTCGAATTATCTTCACCGCACCGCTGCTGTCGATCCTGGATCAAAATGCCCAGGTCATCAGCGATTACATAGGGGACGACGCTTTGATACTAGAGCATCACTCCAACCTTGCCGAGCCGAAGGAGACGCCGGAGCGCTTACAGGAGCTGGAGCTGCTCACCGCCTCCTGGTCGGCGCCGATCATTATCACCACGCTGGTGCAGCTCCTGAACACCTGCTTCAGCGGAAAGACCAGCGCCATCCGCAGATTTCACGCGCTGTGCGGCAGCGTCATCGTGATCGACGAGGTGCAGACCGTTCCCGGTAAAATGCTGACGCTGTTCAATTTGGCGGTCAACTTCCTGTCCGAGGGCTGCGGCGCCACCATTGTTCTGTGCTCCGCCACCCAGCCCTGTCTGGAGGCAGCCGACCATCCTCTGCACCGCCAGCCCGTCGATCTGGTTCCGCAGCAAAAGGCACTGTGGGACGTCTTTAAGCGCACCGACATCCAAAATGCCGGATGTGCCAAGCTGGAGGAGCTCTCGCAGATCGTCACGGAGGTACTGTCGTCGTGCGACAGTCTGCTGGTGGTGTGCAACACAAAAAAGGAGGCGGCGTTCCTGTTCGAGTCGCTGCAAGCCGAGAATTGCCGGTGCTTCCATCTGTCCGCCGCCATGTGTATGCAGCACCGCAGGGAGACTCTGCAGGCCTTACAGTCCGCGCTGGACAAGCCCTCCGCCGACAGGCAAAGGGTTGTCTGCGTCTCCACGCAGGTGATCGAGGCCGGTGTGGACATCTCCTTCCAGCGGGTGATCCGCTTCTCCGCCGGAATGGACAGTGTCGTGCAGGCGGCAGGGCGGTGCAACCGGCACGCCGAGCAAAAGAAGCCCGCCCCCGTCCGCCTCATCCGGTGTACCGACGAGCGGCTGCGTGGTCTGGACGACATCGTGTGCGGACAGAACGCCACCACCGCGCTGCTGACCGCCTTTTCCAAAACGCCGGAGGTTTTCCGGCACGATCTGTCCTCCGAGGAGTCCATCCGGTTCTACTATCGCCGGCTATACACAGAGATGGAGCCCGGCTTTCAGGACGACCAAACTCCGGCGCACGGTTCCCTCTATCATCTGCTGGCGGACAACCCCCGGTATGCAGACGCCAACTGTGCGCAGGCGGAGCGCTACCTTCTGCGGCAGGCGTTCCGGCTGGCAGGCAGTCTTTTTCAGGTATTCGACGAGGACACGAGCGCCCTGCTCGTACCCTACGGAAGAGGGTGCGAGCTGCAAAACACGCTGCGAAACGCCGCTCAGGTCTACGGGCAGAAGGATTGGGCGGTCATTCGCAGCTGCATTGACGAGGCAAGGGGCTACTGCGTCAGCGTCTACCGCTATCAGCTGGAGCGGCTTGAGAGCCTCGGCGCCGTGACCTCACTGTTCGACGGCGGCATACTGCTGTTGTCTGATGGCTTTTATAACGAACATACCGGTTTTTCCCTGGAGGCCGGTACCCGTGATTTTCAGGAGGTGTAGCGATTGAAAACAGAACATCCCAACATCGTAGAATTTGAGGTATACGGTGATTACGCCCTCTTCTCCGACCCTCTCATGCGTCTGGGCGGTGAAAAGTGCAGCTATCAGGTACCCACCTATGAGGCACTGAAGGGCATTTTATCCTCTGTATACTGGAAGCCCACCTTCATCTGGCGAATCCTGGACGTGCGGGTCATGAACCCGATCCAGACCGAGGTGAAAGGCATCCGCCCCATCAAATACGGCGACGGCAAGAACGATCTGGCGTATTACACCTATCTGAAAAGCTGCCGGTATCAGGTACGGGCCTGCTTCGACTGGAACGACAACCGCCCAGAGCTGTGCGGCGACCGAAATGAGAACAAACATCACTGCATTGCCCGCCGAATGATCGAAAAGGGCGGGCGGCGTGATATTTTTCTGGGTACCCGGGAATGTCAGGGCTATGTAGAGCCCTGCGTATTCGGAAACGGCGCAGGTGCCTACGACGATCTGCCGGAGCTGGGCTTCGGGCTGATGTACCACGGCATCACCTACCCGGACGAGGCCTACTCGGAGGAGACCCGTGGACGGATGACTGCCCGGTTTTGGTACCCGGTCATGAAAAACGGCGTCATTCACTTTCTCCCACCGGAGGATTGTCCGGGGCAGAAGCCTCTGCGGGAGATGCCTATGAAGAGCTTTTCCGCCGACGAGGGCAATTTTATCGGTCTGCGGGAATTTGGGGAGGTGGAGTAAATGGGACTGATGCAGCAAGCCTATGACACCTACTGTGCCATGGAGTCGCAATACGCCGGTATCTACGGCAAGGCGAAGGAGCCACTGGTTCCTGTTTCGCACCAAATCGTAAACGCAGAGCTGGAGCTCACTCTGGACGCGGACGGTCATCTGCTGGACGCCCGTTCCGTCGAGGCGGAGCAGGCCGCCACCATCATCCCTGTGACGGAGAGTTCCTCGGGGCGAACTGGCAAAGCCCCCGGCGCACACCCTCTGTGCGACCAGATTCAGTTTCTCTCCCCGCTGTATCCCGCCAAATACGAAAGCTACCTGACACAGCTGCACCGCTGGGAGCTATCACCCTACGGCCACCCCAAGCTCTCCGCCATCGCCCGCTATGTGGAAAAGGGAACAATCGCAGCGGATATGGCTCAGCGCGGCCTGATCGCACTGGATGAAAAAGGCTTTCCTGTCAAGGAAAAGCAGATCGTCCGCTGGCGTGTAGAGACAGGTGGGGAAAATGAGACGCCCGCCTGCTGGCAGGATCAGAGCCTCTTCCAAGCCTTCATCGACTACTATGCATCCACGAAATCTGAGAAGTCCGCGTTTTGCATGGTTACCGGTAAAAACGCCCCGCCCGCCAGCCAGCACCCCAAGAAGATCATCAACCTGTGCGCCAACGCCAAGCTGATCTCCGCCAACGACACCAGCGGCTTTACCTATCGGGGCCGCTTCACAGACGATTCGCAGGCTGCAACTATGAGCTACGAGGCATCGCAGAAGATCCACAGTGCGCTGCACTGGTTGGCGGCGACCCAAGGCGTCTTCATCGGCGGGCGCACCTTCCTGTGCTGGAATCCGCAGGGCATTGAGATCCCCAAACCGCAGGCCGCCTTCCTGCGGCGGGGCGCCGCCAAGCAGATAAAATACTCCGACTATCGAAAAGCGTTGTCGGAAACTCTCCGGGGCTGGCAGGAGACGATCCCTCGGGACGCCGGCGCCGTAGTGGCCGCCTTTGACGCCGCCACATCCGGACGACTTTCCCTCACCTATTACAGCGAGCTTCCGGTCTCTGATTTTCTGGAGCGCCTGCACGACTGGGATGCACTTTGCTGCTGGGAGCATTCCTCCTTCGGCATACAGTCACCCTCGCTTTCGCAGATCGCGGACTGCGCCTTCGGCACGGTGCGCATCTCCGACAAGCAGACAAAGCTGGAAACGGACGAGCGCGTCATGCGCCAGCAGGTACAGCGGCTGCTCTCCTGCCGGGTGGACCGGGGCAAAATGCCGGCGGATATCGCCCGCGCTGCGGCGGCCAAGGCGTCCAACCTGCAGATCATGGATACCGCCCTGCGGGAAACGGTATTGTTCACCGCCTGTGCGGTGCTTCGGAAATACAAATATGATTGGTACAAGGAGGAATGGAGCATGGCACTGGAACCGCAGAAGAAGGATGTCAGCTATCAGTATGGACGGCTTTTGGCCGTGTTTGAAAAACTTGAGCGAGACACCTATGACCCCAATGAACAGCGAGAGCCCAACGCGATCCGGATGCAGTCCGTGTTCGCAAAGCGTCCACTCTACGCCAGCCGGATCATCTGGGAGCAGTTGAAAAAGGCGTACTACCCCAAACTCAAGCCCGACGACAGAACAAAATACGACCGCATCATCGAGCAGATCATCCAAGAAATTTCCTCCTTCCCGCAGGCGGAACAGGAGGAGGCCCTGAAGGACACCTATCTCTTTGGGTACTATCTGCAGCGCAGTGCGCTGTACACATCCGGTAAGACCGAAAACAGTCAGGAGGAAGAATAAATGAGCAGCTTGCAAAACAAGATCGATTTTGTGGCACTGGTCTCCGTGACCCGCGCCAACAGCAACGGTGACCCTCTGAACGGCAATCGCCCCCGCACCGACCTGAACGGCTTTGGTGAGATCTCCGACGTGTGCATCAAGCGCAAGATCCGCAACCGGATGCAGGATCTGGGCAAGCCCATCTTCGTTCAGTCGGAGGATCGGTGCAGCGACGGCTGCGGCAGCCTCAGCGAGCGGGCCTCCGCCGCTATGAAGGGCATCAAGGATCGGGAGGAATATGCCCGGCGTGCCTGCGAGACATGGCTGGATGTGCGTGCCTTTGGGCAGGTGTTCGCCTTCAAGGATGCCAAGGGCTTCTCCTGCGGTGTGCGTGGGCCGGTCTCCGTGCATCAGGCGTCCAGCCTGTCCCCCGTGGAGATCGAGTCCCTCCAGATCACCAAGAGCGTGAATGGTGAGAAGAAGGAAAAGGGTGAGAACCGCGCCTCCGACACCATGGGTATGAAGCACTTTGTCCGCTTCGGCCTGTACGAGATCAAGGGCTCCATCAATGTCCAGCTGGCGGAAAAGACTGGCTTCTCCGAGGAGGACGCCGACACGGTCAAGGAATGTCTGCGCACCCTCTTTGTGAACGATGCCTCCTCCGCACGGCCTGACGGCTCCATGGAGGTGGTGAAGCTGTTCTGGTGGCGCCACAGCTGCAAGGACGGGCAGTACTCCTCCGCAAAGGTCCACCGCTCCGTCAAGGTCGCGCTGCGGGACGCGGGTACCATCCCCACCTCCGCAGACGACTATGTGATTTCGCTGGAGGCGCTGCCGGGTCTGGAGCCGGAGGTGATCGATGGCATATAATGAGGAGGACTTCCTACAGCTCTCCGGCTTACAGCATTTTCGGTTTTGCAGGCGGCAGTGGGCGCTGATCCACATCGAGCACCAGTGGGCGGAAAACTACCGCACCATTGACGGTGCGATCCTCCACGAAAACGCCCACGACACGGACCTTCAGGAGCGGCGGGGCGACCGCTTTATTACGCGTGGCGTCAGTGTCTATTCCGCAGAGCTGGGTGTATCCGGACAGTGCGACGTACTGGAATACCACCGGGGCTCCGTCGGGATCCCCCTCTCCGGGAAAGAGGGACTGTGGCAGCCGTACCCGGTGGAGTACAAGCGGGGCCGCCCCCGCGAGGACACTGGCGACACCCTGCAGCTATGTGCGCAGGCCATGTGCCTGGAGTCCATGCTCTGCTGCGACATCCCTGAGGGCGCACTCTATTACGGGGAGATCCGCCGGCGAGAGAGGGTTTCCTTCACCCCGGAGCTGCGCGCAGGGGTGCGGGAGCTGCTGGCGGAAATGCACGAGCTGTACCGTCGGGGCTATACCCCCAAGGTCAAGCCCACCAAATCCTGCAATGCCTGCTCCTTGAAGGAGCTGTGCCTGCCCAAGCTGATGAAAAGCAGAGCCGTCTCCGCATATCTCCGGGCGGCCATGGAGGAATCACCATGAAGCAGCTTCTCAACACGCTATTTGTCACCTCCGAGGACATTTACCTCTCGCTGGAGGGGGAAAATGTGCTGGCAAACCGAGACAAGACCGTCGTCGCCCGCTACCCGCTGCACACGCTACAAGCCATCGTCAGCTTCTCCTACGCCGGTGCCTCCCCTGCGCTGATGGGCAAATGTGCGGAGGCCGGGATCGGCCTGGCCTTCTGCTCCCCGCACGGACGTTTCCTTGCCCGTACCTGCGGCGAGAGCAGCGGCAACGTACTGCTCCGCCGTGAGCAGTACCGTATCGCTGACGACCCCGCTCGCAGCTGTGAGATAGCCCGCACCATGATCTTCGGCAAGCTGAGCAACGGTGCCGCCAGCATCCAGCGCACCCTGCGGGATCATGCGCCCCGCGTGGCGGACTGCGGATTGGAAAAAGCCGCTGCCAACCTCCGGGCCATGCTGCCACAGGTGCTGGCTGCCGCTGACTTGGACTCCCTGCGGGGAATAGAGGGCGCTGCCGCCACTGCGTATTTTGACGTCCTCGATCATATGCTCCTGAGCCGGAAGGAGGCATTCTTCTTCCACGGACGAAGCCGTCGGCCGCCGCTGGATCGGGTAAACGCCATGCTGTCCTTCGCCTACAGTCTGCTGGCACACGACTGTGCCAGCGCCTTGGAAAGCGTCGGATTGGACAGCTATGTAGGCTTCCTCCACCGCGACCGGCCGGGACGGCAGTCGTTGGCGCTGGATCTGATGGAGGAGCTGCGACCCTGCATGGCAGACCGCTTCGTGCTGACCCTCGTGAACAATCGAATGCTGCGCCCGGAGGACTTTCAGATGCAGGACAGTGGCGCGGTGCTGCTGTCCGATGACGGCCGCCGGAAATTCCTGAAGACCTGGCAGGAGCGGAAGCAGGACACGCTGACCCACCCCTATCTGGGGGAAAAGCTGAGTTGGGGTATGATCCCCTATGCGCAGGCGCTACTGCTGGCTCGCTGCCTCCGCGGCGACTTGGACGGCTATCCGCCGTTTTTATGGAAGTGATGCTATGCTGGTGCTGATCACATACGATGTAAACACCGAGGACGCCGCCGGGCGCAAGCGCCTGCGGCAGATCGCTAAAAAGTGCGTGGACTACGGACAGCGGGTGCAAAATTCCGTGTTTGAGTGCCTGCTGGACGCAGGGCAGTGCCGCCGCCTGCAGGCGCAGCTCCTGTCCATCATGGATTCTGAGAAAGACAGTCTGCGCTTTTACTATCTAGGGAAGCAATATGAGAAAAAAGTGGAGCATTTCGGTACGAAGAGCACCTATCTGCCGGAGGATCCCCTGATCCTCTGACACACGCCGCCCGGCGCGGCAGTGGTACGGCACACGGGTATCCGGGATGCGCCTTCCCGCCCCCTGCGAAGTCCAAGTGACCAGCGATTTCCGGGAGGTTCGCAAGGCTTTTCCCGAGAAAACGCCGGCCTTTCTCCGGGTTTCTCAGGCAACCACCCCGTATCTTCCCCAAAAAACGCAAAAGTTCTACTTGTTTGTCAAAGATCCGCAGGTAAAACTGTGCATCTTTGCTGTCGCCCCCCTCGCGGGGGGCGTGGATTGAAATCCCCATAAGCTGTTCTAATGGCTTAAACATCAACGTCGCCCCCCTCGCGGGGGGCGTGGATTGAAATCTCCTGCACCATGGCTGTCGAGGTGGTCACGCCGTCGCCCCCCTCGCGGGGGGCGTGGATTGAAATCAGTTTCTGCGTGGCATTTATACATTCCAGCCGGTCGCCCCCCTCGCGGGGGGCGTGGATTGAAATATAACAAGTGGAGGCATATATCATGGAAAACAAGGTGTCGCCCCCCTCGCGGGGGGCGTGGATTGAAATGGCGTCATCATCGACACCGAGGCCGTCGGCGTGGCGTCGCCCCCCTCGCGGGGGGCGTGGATTGAAATTACGGTGGTATCGACCGTGCCATGGTTTTGTATCGTCGCCCCCCTCGCGGGGGGCGTGGATTGAAATACGGCACACGCTCCGACAATTACAAGTCCGATGCGGTCGCCCCCCTCGCGGGGGGCGTGGATTGAAATGGAAGGAGACGGCAACCAATGGCAAAGAAAATTTGTCGCCCCCCTCGCGGGGGGCGTGGATTGAAATCAAAAAGTCGGGTCTATCATTGACACTGTCAGGGTCGCCCCCCTCGCGGGGGGCGTGGATTGAAATCCGTGCCGCTCTGGCCAACTTTATCGGCGGCGTGGGTCGCCCCCCTCGCGGGGGGCGTGGATTGAAATCCCACTGGGATTCCGTCTTTTCCAGTCCCTTAAGTCGCCCCCCTCGCGGGGGGCGTGGATTGAAATCGTGGTGCGACTATTTGGAGGAGGTGTACAACAGTCGCCCCCCTCGCGGGGGGCGTGGATTGAAATAACAGGCCGGACAGGATGTCCACCACAATAAAGACGTCGCCCCCCTCGCGGGGGGCGTGGATTGAAATCACAGGGATCCCGCTGTTGAGAATTGTCGTAACGTCGCCCCCCTCGCGGGGGGCGTGGATTGAAATCGGTGTAGTTGTCAGTAATCGCTGCCATGCCGAGTCGCCCCCCTCGCGGGGGGCGTGGATTGAAATCAAGTGCTAATACCGTGGGCGGTGCTGGAGGCGCGTCGCCCCCCTCGCGGGGGGCGTGGATTGAAATGGGAATCGGATACGCAGAAATTAACTGGAATTTGGTCGCCCCCCTCGCGGGGGGCGTGGATTGAAATAGCAGATTCACGTCGATGGCCTCGGAGGCCAGGTCGCCCCCCTCGCGGGGGGCGTGGATTGAAATGTACTCTGTCAGCAGATGGACAACTCGGCCCGTCTGTCGCCCCCCTCGCGGGGGGCGTGGATTGAAATATCTGGTGTCGGGCCGGTGCATACAGGAACGCCGTCGCCCCCCTCGCGGGGGGCGTGGATTGAAATCCATGGGCCGCTTTTATGCGTTCTACGGTGGTATCGTCGCCCCCCTCGCGGGGGGCGTGGATTGAAATTCCCAGTTCCGTCGGGTCTCCTCGGCATTCTCCCCGGTCGCCCCCCTCGCGGGGGGCGTGGATTGAAATTGCGCTATGGTGGCCTTGCCCAGGACCAGGGTCGTCGCCCCCCTCGCGGGGGGCGTGGATTGAAATCGGACCGTTCCGGGGCGGTGGCCTTGGTCAATTTGTCGCCCCCCTCGCGGGGGGCGTGGATTGAAATTTATCCAGCGGCTTGCCGTCGCACAGAGCCATCGTCGCCCCCCTCGCGGGGGGCGTGGATTGAAATCTCCAGAGCACGCAGGGCGTCTCCGGTAGCGTTGGTCGCCCCCCTCGCGGGGGGCGTGGATTGAAATCTCCAGAGCACGCAGGGCGTCT
>ERZ791858.1460-NODE-1460-length-12840-cov-2.781463_pt1 | contig 12840 bp, 9 predicted proteins | sample MGYA00510284_ERZ791858 | MGnify/ENA primary metagenome ERZ791858 (study PRJEB30046, sample SAMN00792077) | human gut metagenome | study: EMG produced TPA metagenomics assembly of the A metagenome-wide association study of gut microbiota in type 2... | reverse complement strand
GCCCATTACGTTTTTCAGCTCATCCAGAGCAACCGGCAGGCAGCCTTTTTTGAAATAAACTTTTTCCGGTGTTCTAATCCAGAGCATATTTTCTCTCCTTTCAGCAACGGTCTTGATGTTGATAAGATGTTTTACACCTACGTTCTCAGATACGGAGTTGCCACCCCAGGAACCACAGCCCAGAGTCAGGGACGGAACAAGTTTGAAGTTGTAAAGGTCGCCGATACCACCCTGAGAAGATGGAGTATTGATGAGGATACGGCAGGTCTTCATAGCTTCCTCGAACTTAGCAAGCTTGTAGTTTTCAGTTGCAGAATTAATATATATAGAAGAAGTATGACCAAATCCGCCATCAGCTATTAGACGCTCAGCTTTACTTATGGCATCATCAAAATCCTTTGCCTTATACATAGCAAGAACAGGAGATAACTTCTCGTGTGCGAATTCTTCTGAAAGGTCAACAGAAGTAACTTCGCCAATGAGAATTTTGGTGGTTTCAGGTACTTCTATGCCGGAAAGCTTTCCGATATTATAAGCACTCTGGCCAACTATCTTGGCATTTAACGAGCCATTGATAATGATAGTCTTTCTTACTTTATCAAGCTCGGTCTTATTAAGGAAGTGACAGCCGCGTTTAGTGAATTCTTCTTTAACCTGCTTGTATACAGATGAGTCAACGATTACAGACTGCTCAGAAGCACATATCATACCATTATCAAATGTCTTAGAATGGATAATAGAGTTGACGGCAAGTATAACATCGGCAGTACTGTCGATAATAGCTGGAGTGTTACCAGCACCTACGCCAAGTGCAGGCTTTCCAGATGAATAAGCTGCCTTAACCATACCAGGACCACCAGTTGCAAGTATAATGTCGGCTTCTTTCATAAGAGTGTTGGTAAGTTCAAGGCTTGGAACATCAACCCAGCCGATTATACCCTCTGGAGCACCGGCAGCAACAGCAGCCTCAAGTACAACCTTAGCAGCAGCTATTGTGCTTTCCTTAGCACGGGGATGTGGGCTTATGATAATGCCATTACGTGTCTTTAATGAAATAAGAGTCTTGAATATAGCAGTAGAAGTTGGATTAGTTGTAGGAATAACAGCGGCAACAACACCGATAGGCTCTGCGATCTTCTTAATGCCATAGGCTTTATCTTCCTCAATAACACCGCAGGTCTTTGTATCGCGGTATGCGTTGTAAATGTATTCAGCGGCATAGTGATTTTTGATTACCTTGTCTTCAACAATTCCCATACCAGTTTCTTTAACAGCCATCTTGGCAAGAGGTATTCTTGCTTTATTAGCGGCAAGGGCGGCAGCAGTAAATATCTTGTCAACCTGTTCCTGTGAATATGTTGAGAAGATACGCTGTGCCTCTTTTACAGAGCTTATAAGCTCTTCAAGAGACTGGATGTTGTCAACTACTAAAGATTTTTCTTTGCTCATAATTAGTTCCCCTTTTCTTAGATAATCATACATATACTTTGTTAGTGATGTATAGTGTTACACGAAGTAACTATCTTAATAAAAATAAGATTGATAATTAATTAACAATCATTATGGTCACACTTTAACACTTATATATGCAGATGTCAATAAATTATTGCCGTTTTATAGAAAGTTTAGAAGTTAATAATTTATCAGTTCCCAATTTAGATATGGATAATCAGGTATTTGAAGTCTGAAGGCTGAAAATATAAGTTGACAGTGCAAAAATTGATGTTACAATAGTTGCAGATACAACAATTGGAGGTGCATTTTAATGCTTAAAAGAATATTTTCTTATATGAAACAGTATAAGAAATATGCCTGTCTGGCACTTTTATGTATTGCTGTTGAGGCAGTGCTTGAACTTATGGTGCCTATGATTATGGCTGATTTAATTGATAATGGTGTTGCTAATGGCGACACAGCTTATATTTATACTAAGGGCTTGCAGATGGCAGGATGTGCGGTTCTGGCACTTATCCTTGGCATTGGAAGTGCAAGATTTTCAGCACTTGCAGGACAGGGACTTGGCGCTAATATAAGGCAGGCAGAATATGAGAAATTACAATCATATTCATTTGCCAATATAGACCATTTCAGGGTTTCTTCGCTGGTTACTCGTCTGACAAGTGATGTTACGAATATACAGAATTCGGTATCAACAGGTATGAGACCATTTGGCAGAAGCCCGGTTATGCTTATATTTGCATCGTCAGTAGCATTTACAATTAACAGAACACTTGCATTCGTGTTTTTCGTGGCACTGCCTATACTTGCCGTGCTTCTCATAATTATTATTATGAATGTCCGTCCACTTTATGGACGTATGCAGAATGCAATAGATTTAGTCAACAGAAGCATTCAGGAAAATCTTACTGCGATAAGAGTAGTTAAAGCATATGTAAGAGGTGATTACGAGGTTGCTAAGTTTGAGGAAGTTAATGCTAATCTTAAGAAAGAGTCAGAGAAAGCATTCGGTATAGCAGTTCTTAATATGCCAGCTATGCAGTTTGTTATGTATGGAACGATTATATCAATTCTCTTTATCGGCGGACATCTTATTAATGCAGGACAGTTAAAGATTGGTGAGCTTACAAGCTTTTTAAGTTATGTTCTTCTTATACTTAATTCACTTATGATGATGTCAAATGTATTTCTTATGATGACACGTTCTTTAGCCTCAGCTTCAAGAATTGTCGAAGTTCTTGATGAAAAAATAGACATAACAGATGAACAGGCAGAGGATATAAGTGTTAAAAAGGGTTCAATTGAGTTTGACCACGTATGGTTTAAATACAAGAAAGAGGCAAAAGAATATGTTCTTTCTGATGTTTCATTTAATATAGAAGCAGGACAGACTATTGGAATAATAGGACAGACGGGTTCAGCCAAGACAACGCTTGTATCACTTATTCCAAGATTATACGATGCAACCAAAGGAACGGTGAGAATAGACGGAATAGATGTAAAAAAATATCCTATGAGACATTTAAGGGATGCTATTGCAGTTGTATTGCAGAAGAACACTTTATTCTCAGGCTCACTGCTTTCTAACCTCTACTGGGGTAATGAGAATGCTTCTATGGAGGAGATAAATGAAGCCTGCCATATTGCCTGTGTAGATGAATTCTTAGACAGACTTCCACAGGGGTATGATACTGATATGGGACAGGGCGGTGTCAATGTATCAGGTGGACAGAAGCAGAGAATATGTATTGCGAGAGCTATATTAAAAAAGCCAAAGGTGCTTATTCTTGATGACTCAACAAGTGCGGTAGATACAGCGACAGAAGCTAAGATAAGAGAGGGGCTTGCTAAGAAGCTTCCTGATATGACCAAGATTGTAATAGCACAGAGAATATCTTCGGTAAAGCACGCTGACCAGATTATCATACTGGACAGGGGAAAGGTAGCTGCGATAGGCACACACGAAACACTTCTTGCCAATAACAGGATTTATCAGGAAATATATGAATCACAGAAGGAAGGGGTGGATTTATAATGGCTAAATATGTTGGATATAAAAGACCTAAAGATACCAAGAAGACATTGAAACAGTTATTCGTATATCTTGGACATTATAAATGGATGCTTATATTAGTAGCATTTCTTGTATTCATAAGTGCAGGAGCTAATGTTACAGGAACTTATCTTATTAAGCCTGTTGTCAATAGATTTATTGTTCCGGGCAATATGACAGGGCTTTTAAAGGCTGTTATAGCAATGGGTGTGATGTATGCGTGCGGAGCGTTGTCAACACTTGGATATAACCGCATTATGGTGAAAATGTCACAGAAGGTTATACAGGATATAAGAAATGATCTTTTTGCACATGTACAGAAGCTTCCATTAAAATATTTTGATGCACATACACACGGCGAGCTTATGAGCCGTTTTACTAATGATGTTGATACAGTTCAGGAAGCTATGAATAACAGTTTTGCTATGATAATACAGAGTTTTATTATGCTGTTTGGTACGCTTACTATGATGATGGTATTAAGCATACGTCTTTCTATGATAGTTGTCGTATTTCTTATTATAATGTTCTTCTTTATTAAATTTAACAGTAAGCACAGCAAGAAATATTTTAACAGACAGCAGGAGGAGCTTGGTAAAATCAATGGATTCGTTCAGGAGATGATGGCTGGACAGAAGGTTGAGAAGGTATTTAACCACGAGGAAAAGGATTACGGGAAATTCTGTGAAATGAATGAAAATTTCAGAAAAGAGTCAACTAATGCACTGGCATTTGCTGGAATGATGATTCCTACAATTGTAAGTCTTTCTTATCTTAACTATGCGATATCAGCCTGTGTTGGCGGTATATTTACATTAAAGGGACTTATGGATTTAGGTACGCTTTCAGCATATCTTGTATATGTAAGGCAGAGTGCGATGCCTCTTAACCAGTTCACACAACAGGTTAATTTCCTGCTTTCAGCCTTATCAGGTGCAGAGCGTATATTTGATATGATGAACGAAGAACCTGAGGTTGATGAAGGCAGGGTTACATTATGTAATGTTACGAAAAATGAAGCTGGTGAACTTATGGAAGCTTCAGGTAATACAGGCATATACGCCTGGAAGGTTCCAGCGACGAAAGATAAAGCAGGCTATCTTGTTGAGTTAAAGGGAGATGTGCGATTTAAAGATGTTGTGTTTGGATATGTAAAAGAAAAGACTATTCTTAATGATGTAACTTTATATGCAAAGCCGGGACAGAAGATAGCATTTGTAGGCTCAACCGGTGCAGGAAAGACAACAATAGTTAATCTTATTAACAGATTTTATGATATCCAGTCAGGAACAATAACTTATGACGGAATAGACATTAAGGATATAAGTAAAGATGATTTAAGAAGGTCAATGGCAATGGTTATACAGGAAACACATCTGTTTACAGGAACTATTGCAGACAATATACGATATGGAAAGCTTGATGCAACAGATGAGGAAGTAAGGGAGGCAGCTGTAATAGCTAATGCAGATTCATTTATAAGAAGGCTTCCAGATGGTTATGATACAATGCTTTATTCCGATGGAAGCAATCTTTCACAGGGACAGCGCCAGCTTCTTGCCATTGCGAGGGCAGCAGTAGCCAAGCCTCCTGTACTTATTCTTGATGAGGCAACAAGTTCAGATACAAGAACAGAAAGACTTATCGAGAATGGTATGGATGCAATAATGGAAGGCAGAACAGTATTCGTTATTGCACACAGATTGTCAACTGTAAGAAATTCCAAGGCAATTATGGTTCTTGAGAAAGGTCAGATTATTGAGCGTGGAAGCCACGATGAGCTGATAGAGCAGAAAGGAAGATATTACCAGCTCTATACGGGACAATTCGAACTTGAATAAATCGGACATTAATATAGCTTGAATTATTGTAATTTGAAATAAATAAATAAAAAGAATATAATCAAAATATAAAAAATAGTTAAAGAGGTGTTGGTATTGAATAATCTGATTGAGTTTTTGAAGCAGGAAGGTGTTTCTGCACAGCTTGTAGAAGAAGTCCGGCATTATTCAGAAGAACATACTGTAGATGAAGCATTAAAAAAACGTATTCCTGTACCACATTTTCATTATTATGGCAATAAGGTATGGGAAGAGGCTCTTGCAGTGCTTCTGTGTGGCAGAAATCTTTTGCTGGCAGGAGAGAAGGCAACGGGAAAAAATGTGCTTGCACAGAATCTTGCAGCAGTTTTTGAACGTCCGGCATGGGATATTTCCTTCCATGTTAATATGGATGCGGCTGCGCTGATAGGTTCTGATACATTTCACGATGGCAGGGTTACATTCAGACCCGGACCGGTGTACTGTTGTGCACAAAGTGGCGGCTTTGGGATTCTCGATGAAATCAATATGGCAAGGAATGAAGCACTTGCAGTCTTACATTCTGTACTTGATTTCAGACGTGTAATTGATGTTCCAGGATATGACAGGATAGAGGTTGCAGATGATACACGTTTTATTGCTACGATGAATTATAATTATGCAGGTACAAGGGAATTAAATGAGGCACTTGCCTCAAGATTTGTAGTTATACAGATGCCGCCACTGGCAAAGGAAGATCTTGAGAGACTGTTAAAGGATCAGTTTCCTTCACTTGTTACTAAGTATAACAAACAGTTTGCACTTTTATTTAATGAACTTCAGAAAAAATGTGAAAATGGTGAACTTACAGAGAAAGCTTTGGATCTGCGTGGATTAATTGATGCTATAAGTCTTATAAAAAAGGGTATTCCAATCAGGGATGCATTGGATCTTGGAATTACCAATAAGATATTTGACAGCTATGAAAAAGAGCTTATACGTGATGTAATAGCTTCAAGGTTTCCCTTAAAGCTGCATAATACGGAGGTGTTTGAATAATGCGTACCATTTCTTATACTGCTAAGGAAAGACGGGCTGCTAATCAGGTATGGAATGCGGCGGAACGCTATAATTTTGATCCATTGTTTCTGGCTGTTGAAACAGGGGATTTAGATTCAGATTTATATATGAATCTTATAATTGGACTGGCATATAAGTATTATGGTGAAAAGGCAATCAGCACTTTATTTGGTTATTGGAACGGAGATATCAGTCAGGCTATGCTGGATGATCTGACATGGCTTTATCTGGAACATGTACTGTATACAGAGGAAGCATTAAAACGTCCGTCTATGACTGATTTACGGGTTTATTATGGAAAGGCTTTTTTTGCAGGTGAATATAAGCTGTCGAGGCAGGAGTGGATGAGTAAAAACCGGCTTGTATATAATATGCAGTCAGCCAGATGGAGCAGTGTGTCAGGGAAAAAGAAGGTTCTGCTGACACCAAATGAACAAAAGCTGTATGCAGAACTGACACCACAGATAATGCCTGAAACAGACCGGTTGATAGATGCTGTGCTGGCAATTTATCGCAAATTTAATCTTTTTGATGGCGTAAAACATGAAAAAAAAGCGTTGCGACTGCATTTTACAGGGGCATTTGCCCGGATAATGACAAGAATAATGCCTGTCAGCTCTGTAAGAAATAATCATGTAATGGTTATGCGTTCTTCTGCGGCGGACAATATGACTGGTGAAGCAGCTTACAGTAAAAAGAAAGATAATATAACATATAAGAAAGAAAATGATGACTGCTCTTATATTGAGAATTGTTTTGGAAGATCTGTTATATCAGAGCAGACTCTTATTAAAATAGAAAAAGAACTGTGTACAGGCAGTCATACAGGATGCCATTTATGGTTTACAGATGGAAAATATATAACAAAGAAAAATATACCGAAGGAATTTCTTCATTTAAGAGAACAGTCACAGCTGCAGGTTGAAAGAAATCATTCATATTATAATAAAAATGTACGGCTTTATGATAGTCTTATTGCACATATAGTCGAACAAATCCGTAATAGCGAATATATAAGTCAGAAGACAGATGTAATATCAGGTCAGAGAGGAAGGCTTGATACAACCAAAGTATGGCGTGCAGAATATATAGAAGATAACAGGATTTTTCACACATATGAAGATGATAATCAACCGTCCTTTACAGTGGATCTGCTTCTTGATGCATCTGCTTCAAGGCTTCAGTATCAGGAAATGCTTGCTGCGCAGGGAGTAATTATTTCCAAAAGCCTCGTGAAATGTAATATACCGGTCAGGGTAACAAGATTTTGCAGTGTTAGAGGATATACAGTTTTTCATATATTGAAGTCTTTTAGGGATAAGAAGTGCGACAATATTTTCAATTATTATGCTGCCGGTTGGAATCGTGATGGTCTTGCTTTTCGGGGAATTGGTAAAATCCTTGATATGAACCCGGGGGTGGCTGACAGGCATCTTGTGATTATTTTAACAGATGCTGCGCCTAATGACAGCCAGCGTATTCTGCCATCACAGGACAGCCCGTTTGGACATGATTATAGCGACGATATTTCTGTTAATGATGCAGCCGAAGAGGTACGTGCACTGCGTGCTAAAGGAATACATGTATCAGCCGTTTTTATGGGAAATGATGCGGCGGCCAATAGCGCAGAAAAGATTTATGGAAAAGAATTTACAAGAATACGTCGTATTGATGAGCTGGCAAAGGCGGCAGGAAGACTTATACAAAAAGAGATTCAGTCGTTGACAAGATAATTGCAAATGTGTATGTGATTAGGAATGGAGATAATAGGGTGTTGGTATTTTATATTTTTATATAATTGTGAAAATGTATATATACATAAAATGACAACTAATATAAAATAAAAAAACAAAAGAAATGGAGAATGTAATGTACTGTAAAAATTGCGGAATGAAACTGGAGAATGGGACTAAGTTCTGCGGCGGATGTGGAATGCCAGTCGATAATGAGATTTTTGAATGAAAAAATACTTGATTATATGGAGAGGACAATAATTAAGAAAAGAGGGTCATTATGAAAAGTAAGCAGAATGTAAGACATTACCTGTTTGACGTGGAAATGCTAAGACGAAGATTATTAAGACCATATTTTATAGAACTTGGACTGACAGTTGGACAGGGGCAGCCACGCATATTATATGAGTTAAGAAAATGTGATGGAATGAGCCAGAAAGAATTGTCAGATGCCTGCCTTATAGAGGTGACTACGATGTCAAGAACGCTTGACAGATTAGAGAGTATGGGACTTATTAAAAGACAGAATAATCCAGAGTGTAGGCGTTCGTGGATTATATCTTTAACAGAAGAAGGAAAGGAAAAAGCTGACAGGGTATCTGATATATTTGATATGGCTGAGGAAGTGTTCCGCAAAGGTATAGGCGAAGAAGAGCTTAACAGTATGTGTGCAACGCTTGAAAAGATAGAGAATAATCTTAATGAAGCTATAGAGGAGCAAAGCACGGAGGGGAATAATTAACAGGTAATAGTATCTGATAATAGTATTCAATTATATTATTTTCAAATTATATTGCAAAGTAGTATTATTTGTATTACAATAACTAATACAAATAATACTACTTTTTTATTTGCCTTATTAATAAGATTGTGAAAAGGTTATATTTGTTTAATGTAAGGTTCATAAGATATCGGTTAGGTCAATTCTATGTTGTGAATATTGTGTCAGGAAAGGAGTTAATACAATGACAGTGAATAAAGCGTACCAGATATTAAAGACAGAAGGATATATTAAAATTGACCGCAGGCACGGAGCAATAGTATCAGATAATATTGATATGGATATTGTATTCAGGGAAAAGCTTGAAAATGAACTTGAATTATTATTAGCAGAAGCAGCTATCAATGGAATGGATAAGAACGATTTTCTTAGTATGTGCAATGAAATATATTCAAAAATCAAAGTGTCAGGTGACAGTGAACCAAAGACAACATAAATACAAAAGTAAAAGCATTTTGGTGATTGGACGGGGAGGATAATATTATGGAAATAGCATTGTTTATGATAGCTTTAGTAACCAATATATTTACAATTTTAATTCTGAGATTTGGATTTATAGGCAATTATGAATATAAGCAGGGAATGATTCTTGGTGTTCATATACCACAGGAGAATATTGGTGATGAAGAAGTAGTAAGCCTTATGGAAAAGGCAAAGCGTAATTATAAAATATTCCAGAATGTTAATGTGGTTCTTGGTATAGTGATATGTTTTGTGAATTTTCTTAATATGATAATATTTGTGCTTATCTGGTGTGTGTGGCTGATTGGTTATGCTGTAGGCATAGAATTACTGATTATTATGCCACATAGGAAAATGTATGATATAAAGATTAAGAATAAATGGGTTATAGAAAGCCAGAAAAGGATATATGCAGATACTTCCCTGTCAGTGGACGGAGAAGAAGTTAAGATGTATTATCATTTAATAACGATAGGTGCTGAGATTGTTACAGGAATTATTCTATGGGCAGTAAAGGGCAGGACAAAGGATTTTAATCAGGCACTTATATTATTACTTATTACATTGCTTGTATCGTTGATATCATTTGTATTTAATGTGGCATTTAATAAAAGAGAAAGAACTGTATATAGTAAAGATTCAGCTGTTAATCAGGCAGTCAACAAGACTGTTAAAAAATATATATTTAAAGGATTGCTAATAACTAATATAATCACTGCTTTCTCGTGGATATATATATTTATTGAATATATCGGACATAGCAGAATAACAGATGCAGACTATTATGTGTATATGGGAATTCAATTTATGTATACACTTGTTATTTTATGGATGATTATTGTTATCGGAAAGAAGAAAGAGGAGATACTTAACAGAGATAACGAGCCGTTATATGTAGATGATGATGAGTATTGGAAAACTGGATTCTATAATAACCCTGCTGATCCTAAAGTATTAGTCAAGAACAGACTGAGTGATATGAATTATTCCTTCAATCTTGGTAATAAAGCTGGAAAAGCAATTATGTGGTCACTTGAGGCTGTCGTTGCTGGATTTATTATATGGTTTGTGGCTATTATGATACCATATATTAATGTCCATATAGATACAGAAATTAAAGATAATTACTTCACAGTAAAAGCGGTGGGATATAAATTCTCAATTAATATTGATAATATTGAGGAAGTACAGCTTATGGATAAACTGCCTAAAGACAGCTTTACAAGGACAAATGGCGGGGCGACAGAGGAGTATAACATAGGTAATTATAAAGGTAATACATATGGAAAATGTATGCTTTTTATATGGAATGGCTATGGACCTGTGGTTATGATAAAGGGAGATAACAAGACAGTATTTGTTAATTATAAGGAAGATGGGGAAGCATTAAAGCTTTATGAGCAGTTGTCCGGTGTAGATAAAATATGACTACTTCGTAGTCACTTAGAAGTTTCTTCGAAACTTTATATGCACTGAAAAACGCGCAGAATATAATGAGCATATCAAAATAACATTTTACATTTAATGATAAAAGATGTATAATCTGTGTTAATGAAAACCTAATTAATAAATATCGCGATAGATTAGATTTCACTATTTATATTTATAAGGGAGGAATCTGATATGCTATTTAAGAAGGATATTAACAAAAAAATCGAACATCTTGTAAAGAAGAATGATTTCTATGCAGTTGCAGATTATGTATATGGAACTAAGGAAGAGAAGCTTGATCTGGCTAAAGCCTTAGGAACTAACGATAATAACAGCAGTGTTGATTTATTGTTAAGACTTGTTGATGATAAAGATGATGATGTTGTATATGCAGCTTGTGAGGCATTAAGAAATGTCGGATCAGAACACAATACTGCGGATTTACTTGAGAAGCTTAATAATCTTCCAAAAGAAAAAGAGCATTTAAGAGAAGAAATCAGCAGGACTGTACAGGAATTACATCATAGAAATTAATATAAACGATATATAAGACTTATTGAAATATATCAGAAAGATAAAATATATGTAAACTGTATAAAAGTGTATGGTGGTTGTATAATGAAGTTTATAGATAGCTGATAACGTTATAATAAAAAGAAAGGGTACTGGAATTATGTTTTCAGTACCCTTTTTTGAGTTTGGTAATTGATACCCTTTATTAGTTATTGTTGGTTATGGACGCTGTCCAAGTCCACCCTCAAGTGTGAGAGTTTCACCTGTCATATACTTAAAGTCTGGAGATGCAAGCTGTACGCATACACGTCCGATTTCAAGCTCAGCATCACCGAAATGGCCTGCTGGTGGAGTATGAACATTTTTATCAAATGCCTCTGGATAAGCGTTTTTGAACTGCTCAAGCTGTGATGTCCACGCAAGAGGGCATATAATATTAACATTAATTCCATCTTTAGCCCATTCAGTTGCAGCAACTCTTGTAAGACCTCTTATACCTTCTTTAGCGGCGGCATAGGCACACTGTCCAAAGTTACCAAAAAGCCCAGCACCAGAAGCAAAGTTAATTACAGAGCCCTTACTTTCCTTAAGATAAGGATAGCAGGCTTTCATATAATAAAATGCGGCATAAAGACCTGAATACATAGCAAGATTGAACTGCTCTGTAGTATGTTCAGCAAGTGGAACGCCGGAAGCAGAGGCCTGTGCGGTATTGATAAGCACATCAATATGTCCAAATGTATCAATTGTCTGCTTAACGACATTAGCTACAACAGCTTCATTATCAGCAGAGGCATTAACATCTGCCTGAATTGTAAGAACCTTGATATTGTAAAGCTTTTCTAATTCTTCTTTAGCGGCGGCAAGCTTGCTTTCATTACGTCCTGTAATGACAATATTAGCACCCTCCTTAGCATAAGCTGTAGCAATTCCATATCCGATAGAACCACATCTTCCGTCACTTAATACGGCACGGCCAGCCCCTGTTATAATGGCGGTTTTACCTGTTAAAAATCCCATAAATCTAATCTCCCTGTCTGTGATATTTACGATAATCAGGAATAAGTTAAAGCACACAATGTACTTTCGATAAATTCCAGTCGTGGATTTATAATAACATAGTCAGACTAAACAAACAATATAATTATGCGAAAATTATTATCAAAAAGAAGAAAAATACTAAAAACTATTTAAAATAACAGAAATGTTAAAAAAATATCAAAATTATATCACAAAATACTGTTAATTGATAATTTGTTAACAAAAAGTAATTCAGCACAAAACAATGTGCAAGATACAGTAATTAGCAGAGCTGATAGAGGAGTTACCTGATATTAATAATGTGTATACATAAAAATTAATGTTGAATTAATAAAGAGGATATTAAAGAAGTCAAGAATTGAATAATATAATTAAATGGCAGAATAATGAGGTAAAATAATTAATTGGTTTACTGAACACCGGATAATATTATGTGATTCATTAGATTTATGGAAAAGAGGATAATTTTAACAAAGATGGTGAATTCTT
>ERZ791858.1456-NODE-1456-length-12868-cov-156.644111_pt1 | contig 12868 bp, 10 predicted proteins | sample MGYA00510284_ERZ791858 | MGnify/ENA primary metagenome ERZ791858 (study PRJEB30046, sample SAMN00792077) | human gut metagenome | study: EMG produced TPA metagenomics assembly of the A metagenome-wide association study of gut microbiota in type 2... | reverse complement strand
CACGCCGCCGCTTCACATGTTGGGCCTCCCGGTCGAGCCTTTGGCTCCCGGGAGGTCCCTTTTTTCATGCTCCCTTTCCGGGCTTCCCGGCGGGCGTCGCTCCAGGAACCCCTTTTTTCGTATCTTTTCCCATGCTTACCGAATCCCGTTGCCTATTGGATTCCATCGGCGGCAATATAGCATCTACAGTGTGCGAAATAAGAAGTATCTGTAGTAAAGGCAGCCGATCGCTCATACCTGTTGCACAACCTTGACACGTATGCCCAACTCTGCAAACCAGCAGTGCGACACGCCGATTTGGCTTTTTGCTGCTCCTGTTGTATTCTAATCAAGTTGCGCTTAACGGATAGACACCGGAAAGCGTTGCATAATTGGAGAATTCGCCTAGTGGTCTATGGCGCACGCTTGGAAAGCGTGTTGGTGTAACAGCCTCACGAGTTCGAATCTCGTATTCTCCGCCCGGATTGGAACCCCGAAAACCGTTGGAATCATTCGGTTTCTGGGGTTCCTTCTTTTCCACTCCGTTTTCCGGTTCCTTCCAGATTTCCTCCGAATGCTTCTTTCGTTGGCCTCGGTTTTTGAATCGTCCCGTATCGCAAGTCTCGCGTGTACGGGCCGGCATCCAGGAAAGTCCCTGATTGCCATGCTGCGGCTTATTGGTGCCAGTCTGTGGTCTCAATAATGGGATTGTTTGCCCTCATATGTCGATATTTGATTGCGATTCGGTGGGGGAGTTGCGTACATCGTCGTTTTACGCGCACTTTTGCGCTGCGCTACGTTACGCTCGAAATCGTGACGTTGAGAGAAAGAAGCACGACGATGGTTGACAAGACGGCTGCCGGCAGCCAGCAGACTGACCAACGCGATGCTGATACTCGTGACTCTCTGGCGGCGCTTGCCCGACGCCGTTCGAATTCATCGCCAATCGTATTGCAGAGTGATGTGCAGGCCGCTCCGCAGGAAAAGCAGGAAAAACAAGAAAAGCAGAGCGAAGCTGGGTCTGCCTTGCAAACGGGCGAGGATGCGAATGATGACGCGAATCGTGCGGAAGAATCGCAAACCGTGAAAGAAAAAGACGCTGCGGATGGTCCTGATAATACGCAGCAGCCGCAGATGGCATCCATAAGCGCCATCACAACGCAGGTTTTGCCGCCAAGCTTTATTCCGACCGCAACCGGTCGTATTCGTCCTGTAACGGGCGCTTTTCCCGCAGTTCAGTCCGCTTCGCAGACGGAACAGGCGCAGCGCAGGCGATCCATCCGCTCGTTGGCCGCGGGGTCGTTGCGTAGAACCAACATCGGCAATGCTGAAAAGGCCGGCGATGCGGGGAGCGCGGGTAGTACCGGACGGACGGCGGGGAATGGCGATACGCCGTCGCCGCGAATCGCCAGCAGTGCTCCCCATTATGCGAATTGACCAGTGGACTGATCGGAACGGCCAACGTAACAAATCAGTGGAAATACTGGACATACGCACGGTACGCGCGCTTCGCGCTGCATTGTGCGTCGCTGTACTACGTCATTCCAATTGAATCGCAACAATGCGTATAGCAGATAAAAGCACATACGAAAAACGCGCATGAAAAAAACGGTCCCGATATATTCGAGACCGTTTTTCATGAGTCGATGAAGCAAACGCTGTCCGGCAGCGAGCCGGCTCAGTCTTCGCTGGTTTCGCGCTTATACTGCACGAACGTCTTCATGGCGTAGGCAAGGCCGGCAAGCAGCAGAATGGCTGCGCAGGCAAGGGAAATGCCGATGCCGGTTTGTGCAAGCTGTCCATATTCCGACTTGGTCAGCGCGCCGGTGGACGCGGCGGTTTGATCGCCGGAAGCTGCGACGGATCCAGTTGCAGCACCATTCGCGCCAGTGCCGGCAGCCGTGCGCACAGTGCCAGTGGTGCCGTTGACTCCAGTAACGGTCTTACCGGCATTCGTTCCAGCCGTGATGCCATGCGTGCCGGTAGCAACGGATGAGCCGCCCTGCTGACCCGTCTTGGAGTTCGCGTCCTTCAACGCCGCGATGAACGACTGATGCCACTGGTGGCTGCTTGCCGCGAACGCATCATGCTTGGTTTTAAGCTCGTCGTGAGTCTCTTTCATGTCGGCATGCATCTGGTTGAGGTGGGCCTGCGTGTCCTGCATATCCTGATGCAGAGCGTCGTGACGCTCCTGACCGCGCTTGACCGCGCCATCGATCGCATTCTTTATATCCTCGCGGTCCTCCTGGTAGTTCTTCCAGGCCTGCTCGCCGTACTGGCGAAGCGCGTCGGCGTCCTCGTGCGCGTTCTGATGCAGCTGCTCGGCGTGCTGCTTGGCGGTATCGATGTCCGACTTGATCTGCTGGTTGGTTTTGCGCACATGCTGTACGGCATCGCACGTTTTGTCGGTGCACACGGCCATATCCTGGTCGATCTGCCCGCTGATGGTGGTGCTGCCGGCCAGTCCGTCCGTAGACGGTGCGACTTCACTGGCCGAAGCTGCGGAAGGCAAGGCGGCCATGCCGATGGTTAATATTCCCGCCGCTGCAGCTGCTGCAATACGATTCCTCATGGTGGTTCCTCTCCTGCGCACGTTTGCATTCGATCTGTGATTGTGCGCTCGCGTTCGTTCCGTATGCCATAGTAGGAGGGGAATGTGCCTAAATAAACCGGTGGAAAAATGACATTTGTCTAGTTTCTGCGATGCTGCAGCAGTCTTCATAGTTTAAGCGGGAAACCAGAATCCAAACCAGAAGCCGGAACAGCCTGCTCAAGACATGGCCAAGCAGGCCAAGTAACGGCTTAGACCGCCCGTACTTATCCCGCCCGTATTGGTTTATCTAGCGGCGGCCCCCAACAAAGATCACTCGACAATAGTGATGAATGGGCTAGCCGGCAGATTAAAGCCGTTGTACAGCATGCTCGCGCACTTCGGATTGCCACTGAACAGGTAACGTACCTGGCTCATGGCGTTGAGATCGTTCAGTGTTGAACCATCGGCTGCGGTGAGCAACACCTGATTGCCCCTGATGGTGGCATTGACCGCCTGCCATTGACCGGAATAATTGGCGACCTCAAACCCCTGCAATGCCGTAGTGGTGGGAGCGGCGATATTGCTGATACCGCTTAACGGGGTCGCTTTCGGAGCGCTCTTATAGTTTGGTGCGATTGCGCTCGCGGTCTTCGAATAGTTCGGCTGCATGGCTTTCAGCCCGCTTGCGGTGCCGTTCCGGAAAGACAAGGCGATTGCGCCGTTCGCAGTGTGCCGGGCACGTTCGATAAGCGGTCCGTTGGGTACGGTGGTGCCGTCTTCCATGGCGAGATATTGCGCGGCCATGCGCGCCCCGAGAATATCCTTGCCGAGCGGATGGATCAGCGCGGATGTGCCCTTATCTGTGTCAAGGGAAACCGTCATCGCCACATTCGACGAATCGTGCAGGTTGGTGTTGCCGAGCGTAGTCCGTTGCGCTTCTCGCACGTTTTGCGTGTACTGGTAGTTTGGCCAGCGCGCGAGCTGTACGTACAGGAACGGCAGGTCCTTGCGTCCGAACACGTTACGGTACTGGTTGATCAGCGCGGTCATCTGCGACTCATACTCCGTGGCGGTCGCAAAATTCATCGCATCGTCGCATCCTTGGTACCAGAGCACACCTGCCACATGAAAATCTTTCAACGGTGCAATATGGTTCGCGTAGATATCTCCGCCGCGCACATGTCTGCGTATAGGCGTGCCGCCCCACGCGGTCTGGATGATGCCGACCGGCACGTTAGGATGCTTCGCGCGCAGCTGAAGTGCGAACTGCTGTGTCAAGTAGCTCAAATGCAGTGAGTTCGTGGAATCCGCATTCAGCCACGCGCCAGCGTTCAGATTGACGTTGGCCAGCGGAAAATCAGTGTTCTTCACATCATGATCCGCAATGACGAATTTCACGTTCTTATCGACGAGTGGTTTCGGTAGGTCTGTTTTCTTAACTAGACCCTTCCCAAAGTTGTAGGCATTGTTATTCCCCTCATAGTACTGCGCATAGTTGAGTTCCATGTTCGATTGACCGGCCGCCACGAACACGTCGCCCACATACACTTTCGCCAGTTCCGTTACGATTTTGCTGTCATACCTCACCTGTAACGAATACGGCTTGAGGCTTGCTTTCTGTGCGTTCAACGTGCAAGTAAACGAACCATTTTTGGCGATTTTCGCAGTGGCGCTCGCAGTCATCTTGCCTTGGGTAAGGGTCGCGGACAGTTTCGATGCATCGATCTGTTCGCTGGCGTGTGCGGATTTGACGGTTCCTTTGACCACTAACGGCTGGTTGCGCTGGAAGACCATATTTTCCATGTAGTAGGAGGGCAAAGTCACGGAAACCTGCGAATTTGAGGACTGTGCGGTTTCTTCGTTTTGGTGCAATGCTGAACCGTTGCCCCATTTGGGGCCGCACCCGACGATGATGGCAACGACTATTCCTACGGTTACGATAACGGCAAGTGCCGTTCTTGCCAATCGTTTCGTATTCAATTCTGATTTGCCTCGTTCTTTGTCAACGCCCGCTCGAAGGTTCTGGCCTGTTTGTCATATGCGGCTCGTTCGGTGTTGGCTTTGCTGGTGGTCCCGGACGGGTCGGCTTTGCAGTCAAGCGCCTTCGGCGATTTGACTTCTTCCTGATACAAGGTGCTGAGCTTTTCCAGATCATATGAGGAATCCATGCTGGAAAATGCGTCGACAATCTTTCCCTTGAGCTGGAAATCCTTGGAATATGAAGCGTTCATGGCGGCAACCGCGTCTCTGCAATCGTTGATGGCATTCAGTTCGCGCATTTTCTGCGATGTTCTCACGCCCATGACGCCGAAGACCACAATGCATACCGCAACGACGATAACGGCTACGATGATGGAACGGCGAATCAAGTTCTTGACATGGTTGTGCACCCAAGTGTCGCCATCTTGCACGCCTTGCGATATGGCCATTTGGAACGGATCTTCGGGAGCCGTTCGGTAGGAAGTCCCCGGTGCTTTTGTTCTAAGCTTTTCGTCACGATTGGTGGCATTGACGGAATTGTTGGATTTGCTGGTCCCGACGGTCGCGGTACTGCTGAAAGTCCGGGGCTTGCGGACGTTACTTGCTTGACTGTCAGCTTTATTTGGCTGCCTTTCGTGCCGTGCCATGCTTCCCTCCAGGAGTCCGTGATACCGTTCTGATGTTGTCTATTGGAGGTGGTCCGACAAGGTCCTCTGTTCCCAAATGACAATACATAAGGTATGTTACCCGTTCCACTTCCGAATGCCAGCACTTCATGTTGTGGCATATTCGGTAAATGTGAAGTTTGGTTTGGAATCCATCTGCTTTATTTTGAGTGGGGACATCTCAGAATACACTTAAGTTTACGTGTGCAATTGCGTCAACGAGTGAAAATGCGTTTTGTGAGAGAGGCTGACGATGATATCGCCGAAAAGCTTGATGAAGATTGCGACCACCGCTTCCGTGGTTGCAATGACGGTTCCCGTTGCCGTGGTGCCGGCTTACGCCATGCAGGATATTGCGATTGAGGATACGCCAAGTTCTTTTGCCGCAACTGTGGATGATGTGCAGAATTCGTCAAACAGCATGCCGGACAATCCGAACGCGACGCTGCCGGAAACGGTAAGCGAAAACATTTCGGACGATTCCACTGTGGTTTCGGAGAACCTTGCGGTTACGCCGGAAGGTGATGTACAGAACATTGAGACCGGCGAAACCGTGACGGACGCTCAGCTGGTCGGCACGCAATCGCAGCAACCTGATCCACTGGCCAAAACGGATGGCGAATCATTCATTCCGGTGAGTGCCTCGGATGTGAAAGATGCTGTGGAACAACCTGTGAAACAGTCTGCGGAGCAGTCGTCCTTGAAGGGTGGCTCGACTGTCCGGCTCACTAAATTCGAGAGCAACGAATACGGAGCACACTGGGGAACCTACAACGGGACAAAGGCGTTTTTCGATTATAGGAACAACCTGTTCGTTCAACAGGCCAAGGGCGTGATTGATGTTTCCTCATGGCAGGGTGACGTCGATTGGGCCAAGGCGAAAGCCGACGGCGTGGAAGGCGCAATCATTCGTTTGGGCTATGGCTGGGGCAACTATGCCGATGCCAAAGCGCAACGTAACATCAACGAATGCAAACGTCTTGGTATTCCTTTTGGCATCTACTGGTATTCGTATGCATACGATGCGAACTGCGCACGTGCGGAAGGCAATGATGTGGCTGCCAAACTCCGCCAGATGGGCGTGAGCCCGAACGATCTGAAATACCCTGTGTATTATGACCTGGAGAAGTGGACGTGGGCTGGTCATACCCCGCCGACCAATCCGAATGTTTATAGCGGTATGGCCGACGCCTGGTATGGCGCACTGCAGTCCGCCGGATACAAGAATCTCGGTGTGTATTCGTATACGAGCTACCTGCAAGGCCCGTTGAACAATTCGAACATCTACGCAAAGACCCGTTGGGTGGCCCAGTATGGTGCTCAAATGGGATACAACGCCTTTGGCACCAACGACCGCGGCTGGCAATACACCAGTTCCGGCCGTATCAACGGCATCAGCGGTTCCGTGGATATGAATGCTTTTGGAAATAAAACGTATGCGCAGGATTCGTCTGCAATTGATGTGCGCAGGATGCCTGCAGTAAGTATTCCCAATGGAAATTACTACATCAATGTTCGTTCTAAAGTAGCTTTCAGTGTTGATATCCCCAATGGCAGTATGTCTGATTCTACGGTTATCCAGCTATATTCTGGCAATGAATCTAAGATGCAACAGTTTAGGTTTACCAAGCAGCAGGATGGTAGCTATGTGATTGCTAATGTGAAATCCGGCAAAGCTTTGGATGTTAGAGGCGCTGCTGCAGGTAACAATGCTGTGGTGCAACAATATGCATTGAATGGGTCAAATGCACAGCGGTGGTTTATTCGTGATTCAGGGGCTGGATATTATTTGCAATCTGCTCTTGGCAATTGGGTATTGGATCTGAGCGGAGGCATTATCGCCAACGCTACCGCGATTCGCTTGTACGCGCCTAACGGTACTTCGGCTCAACGGTTTATTGTTTCCTCTAGTGAAGCTAGTGTGCCGGTAAATACGGCGGTAAACATCAAATCTGCTGGAAGGTCCGGTCTTGTTTTTGATGTGCCGGGGGCTTCTACTGCAGACGGTGCTCGGATTCAACTGTACTCATTTAATGGAACGGAAGCTCAAAAATTCTGTTTCCAGCGGGTCGGCAATGGGACATATAGCATTGTTAATGTACATTCTGGCAAGGTTCTAGATGTTTATGGGGCTTCTGCAGTTAACGGTGCGATATTGCAGCAATATGGTAACAATGGGACTGCTGCGCAACAGTGGGCTATTCGACATTATGAGAATGGTGAAATTTCACTGATTTCTGTAAATGCAAATAAGGCTATTGACGTACCGGGTGCGAACTATTCTCCTGACGTTGCGTTGCAACTGTATTCGTCTAATGATGCGGCTGCTCAGCAGTGGATTATTGAGAAGTCTAGAACCATGCGTGATCGGTTGAATGAACAAGCGGCGAAGCACAGGCAAGATTTACCGAATGGCACGTACTCTTTTGGCTCGAAGCTAAAGACGAGTATGAAGATGGATGTTTATGGGGGTTTTCGTTCGGATTGTGCCAACGTGCAACTTTGGGCTGGGAACGGAACGAACGCTCAGAAGTGGAAAGTGACGCATGATGCTAATGGCTATGTGACATTGACCAGCGTGAATTCTGGTAAAGTTTTGGATGTTTATGGCGCGAGTACAGCTAACGGTGCCAATGTGCAGCAGTATGCCTCGAATAACACATATGCTCAGAAATGGATTGCTGTCAGGAATCCTGATGGATCTTATGTTTTTCAATCTGCACTTGTAGAGAACATGGTATTGGATATTTCTGGTGGCTCTTCTACCAATGGTGCCAATGTTCAGTTGTATAAATCGAATAATACGAATGCGCAGAAATGGACGATATAGTTTTTATGGTATTTTTCGCTTGAGCGTGAAATGAAAGATCTGAGTCGACATCATCTTCCGCTTGTAAAGATTGAATTAAGTGAATGAGTTGCTTGCTTTGATAGGACATAACGGATTTGTTCGTACCTACAGATTCTTGTGTTTGTTTCCTTTTCAGTAGCGGCTTCTTCAATAGTGCTAATGTTTAGGTGTAGTTTAATGATGCGGATGCCCAGAAATGAACTGACGTGGTATCGCCGATATTGAGGATGTGCGGTGTGGCTGAAGACGGAAAGTGTCGAAAATCGGGTCTTGAGCTGTTGCGTATTATCGCAGTGATACTTATTGTTGCTCATCATGAAGTCGCTCATTCGGATATCAATGTTTTTGATCAAACGTTTTGTGTTAAGCGTCTTTTCTTCCAATTGTTGTATTTAGCTCCAGGGAAAATTGGCATTGCTTTATTCTTGCTTATTTCTGTCTGGTTTCTTGCTGATAAGCCGGCGACAATTAAAGGAGCTTTTAGAAAGATATGGCTATTATGGCGTGAATTGTTGTTCTGGAATCTTGCTGCGCTGGTGGCTAGGCTTGTTCTAGATCCCAATGGAGAAACCTCATATGCAATGGGCCATGCTTGGCTTGATTTATTTTTCCCTCTTACGAGGAATGAGTGGTGGTATGTGACCAGCTATGCCATATTCTTGCTTTTGCTTCCTTTTGTTCTATTGAATTTAAAAAATATGGGTAAAGCATTGCACGGAGAATGTTGCCTAATCATGTTATTCATGTGGGCTGTTCTCGGTCTGGTCCCCGGCGCTGGGAATGATATTGGTCTTAATGTTGTTGGCTTTATTTATATTTTTGTTCTTATTTCTTATTACAGATGGTATTTGCCAAGAATATCAAAGAGGGCAGCATGGATAATCTTGGCTGTTGGTATGAGCGTAATCGTAGTGGCGAATGTTTTTCTTTCGCTAATTATTCATGATGCAACTTTACTAATTGAATATGTTTCACCGTGGGAAAAAGAATGGTCCATTCCGATTCTGTTGATTAGTTTTGGACTATTTGAGTTGTTTAGAAGTATAAAATGGCAAAGCAGGGTGGTGAACTACCTAGCTACTAGCGCTCTTGGCATATATCTTTTTACAGAACAACCATTTTTCCGTGAACAGTTATGGACTAAATGTGTTGTTCTTTCAGATTTCTACGATGCAAAATATGCTATTTTTTACGCGCTTATTTCAATAATGTTGATTTGTGTGATAGCAGGTGCTTTGGATTTGCTACGGAGCTTCCTGTTTCGACTAACGCTTGATCGTCACCGTGGCGCATGGTTTAACGCATTGTGGAATATGTTATTATCAAAGTTTTCGTTTTTAACACACTTTTGAATGAAAAATAGATAAGAAAAACAGGTCAGATAGAGGTATGTTCCATCTGACCTATAAATAATAATTGTCTATTTGTTCCGGTGCAGCATGGCGAATTTGTTCATATCGACGATAAACGCCTTGCGGTCGTTTTTAGCCATGACATCAAGTATGATGCCCGTCGCAAATAATAGTATTCCTGCTATGACGAGCATGACTGCGCCGATGAGTGTGGGGAAACGCGCTACCATGCCAGTATGCCAGAAGTCCATGGTCACGCTGGTGCATAATATGATGCCAATAACGCCTAGGATTGTGCCAAAACCGCCAAAAAACGGTAGCGGTTTGTACTCACGAATCATGCGGAAGATAGTACTCATTACCTTGATGCCGTCACCTATGGTGTTAAGTTTGCTGACTGATCCTGCAGGACGATCTCGGTATTGAATTGGCATTTCAAACAGGCGCAGATTGTTGTTCAACGAGTGGATGGTCATTTCAGTTTCGACTTCGAAACCGCGTGAAAGTACTGGGTAAGTCTTGGCGAATGTGAACGAGAATGCTCGGTAACCAGTCATGATATCGGTAACGTTCGCATGGAATAAGCCGTTAATGGATCCACGTACCAGACGGTTACCGAAGTTGTGGAATGGACGTTTGTTCTCTTGGAAATAGGTGGAGCTCAAGCGATCGCCAATCACCATATCGTAGCCTTCGAGCACCTTATCTACCATGGCTGGCGCTGCATCTGCAGGATAGGTGTCATCGCCATCTGCCATGACGTATATATCGGCATCAATGTCCTCAAACATGGCGCGAATCACATTTCCCTTGCCTTGACGCGGCTCTTTTCTGACGATTGCTCCTTCGGCTGTTGCGATTTCAGCAGTACGGTCAGTGGAGTTGTTATCGTATACGTAGATATCGGCGTTGGGAAGCGTCGCTTTGAAGTCGCGTACCACCTTGCCGATGGTGACTTCCTCGTTGTAGCAAGGAAGAAGTACCGCGATAGTTGGATTCTGTGTCTCTGGCATAATGATTACTATACCCTTGTGGATACCATTCATAGTTGAGCCCAGTTTGAACAGGTTGGTCTAAGAAATAGGTTTTTGTATTTGATGTACTTGTAAAAAACGGCTGCGGCCCTTGAGCCTAATGAGAAATGAATAACAAGTGTTGTGCCATATTTTATATGGAGGATAGCGTATAGCTGATAGAAGTTTTTAAAAAAGAGACGCTGTATTTGGAAAGCTTTAGCGGAGGAGATTATGGGAACGAAGGCCCAAACTATGAAAATCCGAAAAATGAGAGATTTCTCTTACCTGATTCGTTTAACACTGGTATTGTTAAGCGCTGCCGTCATTAGTTGGGGATGTGTCAAAATCTATCCGTTTTATTCGGAAAGAATTCTTGACCTTCATTTATCTGAAAATGAACTGCATATCAAACTCTTGCGTTTTGTTATTTTGTTACCTATATGGGGGCTTATTTGCTCTTTTTTCGCATTCGGTTTGGCAAAAGTAGGTAATTGGCTGCACCGCAATCGATTCTGCATCGGTATAGGCATTATCTTGGGCGCGACAGTACTGAACATTAGTGGTTCATCATTGGGCACATGGAATTTTTGGTTAGGCAGAGACGGTACACAAGATCTCGTATTTGGTGTTTTGCGACCTATTAGAACGGACGAATATGTAGTAGGGACTCCGTTAGCTTTTGCACAGTCGTATAACGATTATGGTTATTTTAATGCTCTAATCGGTGATAGGCCTGCCGATATGTTTATAATCAAAGATGCACCGGTGTGGTTTCCCTCTGAGATTTTTCGCCCATTTCATTGGGGTTATTTGTTATTAGGGAATTCTGCGGGACTGTCGTTTTATTGGGCGTCTCGTTTAGTGGTGTTGTTCTTATCCGCCTATCAGTTCTTCTTGTGCATTAGCGACAAGGAAGGCAATGGGAAAACTCGGGCTTTGTCGGCTTTTGGCGCAGCTCTCATTACTTTTGCGCCGCTTACGCAGTGGTGGTTTGCCGTTAATAGTTTACCTGAAATGCTGATTTCTATATTTGTCTCTATTTGTTGTTTTGATTGCATGCTTCGTAGACAAGAAAACTGGATTAGACTGCTGTCCTGCGCGGTGATTCTGCAGTGTGCAGGTATGTTTATTTTATCGCTTTATCCTGCATGGCAGATTCCTTTAGGGTTTGTTCTTGCGGGGCTTATTGTTGCCATTATTCTCAGGTATTGGGGCAAAATACGTTTTACTCATGCCCAGGTTGTGGGGATGGTCACGTTATTTCTGATTTTTGCGATTCTTATGGGTTTAATTTTTAAGGAATCGTCGAGTACGATTCAAGCGATGTTGAATACGTCTTATCCAGGCTCTCGGATGTCGAAGGGCGGAGGCCGTTCAATATGGTTGATGTTCTCTTCTTTAGCTACGTTCTGCTTTCCATTCAAAGATTTTTTTGAGAGTGCAATGCTTACTGGGAATGATGTTGAAGTAGCGGCTTTTATTGATTTGTGTCCATTAGGTGTTATTTTTGCGATATCTAATATGATTAAAAGCAGGAAAGCTGATTTCCTTGATTGTTATATTATCGCGATCGTCATTTTTCTTTCGATATTTGCAATCATCGGTTTCCCTACGTGGCTATCCAAGCTTACATTCATGTCTTCTGTGACTAGTAGTAGGACAACTGTTGCTATCGGTGTGTGCAACATCCTTTTGCTGGTTCGAGGTGCGGCAAAGTGGTGTGAAAACCACACTAGAACTTCCAAAATTGTTGTAGCGTGTGTTTATGTTGCATTCGCTGTGGCGACTGCGCGTTTGGTATTTCGGCCATACCTTGGAAATTTATTAACTTTGATTTGCCTACTGGTCGTGATTTCGTTTGTTGCTGCTCTTTTTTCACAACAAGCAAAAGTTAATGGATGCATTACTTTTGTTGCTATATTCGCGATTGCTTTTTCCGGTTTGTCAGTCAATCCTGTGCAGTACTCCACTCGTCCTCTCACTGATCAACCGGTAGTTAATCAAGTGCGGGCATTGCAAGATGAGGAGCCTGGCGTCTGGATTACCGAAGGGAATGATTCCGCGCGTTTGGCGAATCTATTAGTGGCTAACGGTGTGAAAACTTTCAATGCTGTGGCAGTTACGCCTGACCTCCAGAAGATGAAACGAATCGATCCGGGAGAACGTTGGAAGCGTATCTATAACAGGTATGCTTTCATTGAGATGAATGTTGTGAATAAGCCTGCGAAACATCTTTTTAAGTTAACTGCCAACGATGCATACAAAATAAATGCTACGCCTGAGCAATTGGAACGGCTTGATGTGACGTATGTGCTTTCAACAAACGATTTAGATAAAGAAAAATTTGACGGTTATCGTTTTGTGCGTATAGGGAAGACGATTAATGGAGAGACGCCGTTCAAATTATGCGTAACGAAGTGAGGCAGATTCATTGCATTGATATGAACTGATTTTTGTTCCGCATTTCCCCTAACTCGATGGGAGATGATGGA